>Ga0316201_10001312_pt1 | contig 16513 bp, 13 predicted proteins | sample CS6wburrow_MG_FD_204516 | JGI IMG/M metagenome (GOLD analysis project Ga0316201, IMG submission 204516) | Coastal sediment microbial communities from Delaware Bay, Delaware, United States - CS-6 worm burrow | ecosystem: Environmental > Aquatic > Marine > Coastal > Sediment | place: USA... | reverse complement strand
AACAAAAAGAGCATGGAACAGATGCAGCTTGAAGTTGATATGCATAAAGCAATTGACGGCAATCAGTTCAGAATGGTTTACCAGCCAAAGCTCGACATGGAGACAGGCGCCATTGGTAGCCTGGAATCGCTGATCCGGTGGAGGCATCCAGAGAGGGGGCTGGTCACGCCTTTCCAGTTCATTCCTGTTGCAGAGAGAACAGGCTTGATCATCGATATCGGCAAGTGGACCCTGAATACGGTATGCAGGCAGACACGTAAGTGGGTCGACATGGGTGCGGATGATTTACGTGTATCCGTCAATATTTCGGGCATCGAGTTTACCAATGACAACTTCGTAGATTCTGTAAAGCAGACGTTGAAAGAGCACAATCTCCCCGCGTCACACATTGAATTCGAGATTACCGAAACCGCCGTAATGAATAATCTCGAAGAATCAGCGAGGATTGTCGATGAGCTGAGATATATGGGTATTACCATTACGATGGATGATTTCGGTACCGGGTATTCTTCGTTCAGCTATCTTGGCCAGCTTAATTTCGACTGGATCAAGATCGACCGAAACTTCCTGCTCGAGGCAATGAAGCACAAGCACTCAAGGACACTTTATGATGCCATGGTGATAATGGCGCATGAAATCGACCTGAAAGTCGTTGCTGAAGGCGTTGAGAAGAAGAGTGAATACAATTATGTAGAAACACTTGGCATCGATGAACTTCAGGGTTATATTCTGAGCAAACCGGCCGGCGTCCTTGAAGTCGAACGAATGTTATTTGACAGTGCAGCCAAACGTATCAATTTTGGGTAATTACTAACTTTTACGCGTCGCGACCCGGATCTGACAGATAACAAACTGGGATCAGTTTTGAGCTGACACACCGAGAACAGATTAAAAGACTATTCACCACAGAGTCACAGAGGGCACAGAGTTTTTAATTTGTTAACTACGCCTGTGGCGTAGTCAATAATACAATGCTTGTCTCTGTGGCCTCCGTGACTCTGTGGTGGAATACTTTTGAGTAACAATGGAATAGTGACTGTAGGGTGCGCCGTGCGCACCGCGAAATTTAAAGTGTGTTGCCCAGTCTCCAGTCTCGGTGCGCACGGCGCACCCTACGATCGTTGACGTCTGAATCTTTCCTCACGATTTGTAAGAACAGATATGAGTTACTACAGATTTCCTCTGTGGCCTCCGTGACTCTGTGGTGAAATACTGTTGCGTTTTTAACAGGAATGGTTTGCTGATTAACTGCGATTATTGATCGAACCAGATGCTGATGATCTGCACATCCTCCTTGCTGAGGTTGCCGGTAATGTTTTTCAATTGAAAGTAGTTGGCCGCGTATTCATACTTGGAAGCTGCATAATCCAGTCTGGCTTTGTAGAGTTCCCGTTGCGCGCGAAGCAGGTCGGCGTTGGTTCGTGTGCCTGCCTTGTAGCCCGCACGAATCGACTTCAGTGCGGCTTCTGTCGACTCGACTGCGACACTCAGGGCCTTGATCCTGTTCATTGCGGTGATGGTGTTTCTGAAGACCTTGTTGGTTTCTCTGATGACCGAACGCAACGTACCCAGCAGCTCGTCCTGCGCCTGTTCCTTGCGGTTAATGGCCTCTCTGACGCGTGAGCTGACCTGGCCGCCGGTATAGATCGGAAATTCGAGTTGCATACCGATTCTTGCATCATCGATGTTACTGTCGCCGAAACGACCGCCGGTTTCAACGTTGCCGTAGCTGGCAAAAGCATCAAATTTCGGGTAGTGGCCGGCCTTGAAGCGGTCGACTTCGTAGCCGGATGTCTGAACCTGGTATCGGGCCGCAAGCAGCGTCGGGTTTTTATCTTCGGCTTCGGCCACCCAGTGCTCTGAATCCAGTGGCTCCGGAGTTATGGGCTTGAATTTTTTGCCCAAAGGCGCAAGTGCTTTAGGTGGCACCCCCGTTATCTCCTTGATGCCATCAAGCGTGTCTTTGACCAGGTCCTGCGCTGCGATAACCTGGGCATCGGCGAGGTCAAAGGCGGCCTGTGCTTCGAGATAATCGGTAACGGTGGTTTTACCCACTTTATACAGCTTCCTCGTGAGCTCCAGTTGTTCCTTGATGGCATCTCTCTCGGCAACAGAGAATTCGAGATTGTCACTGGCGGCCAGCGCTTCGAAAAACCTTTGCAGCACGCGCGTGATCAGATCCTGCTGTGCGGCACGGTATTCGGCTTCTGCCACCAGGATTTTTGAATCGGTGATATCCAGGTCAGTGAATAGATCCTTGCGGTACAGTGGTTGTCTCAGGGTGAGCGCAAGATCGTGGCTGTTAAAGCTCGTTTCGCCCGAGGCGCCGATGCCGTTGGTTTCGACGTCTTCGCGGTTGGCAGCGGCTTCAGCAGTGAATACGATAGAGGGTAGGAGGGCGCCGACGCTCTGATTTCTGGTTTCGCGCTCGGCCTTCAGCGCGGAAAAGGCCGCCAGAATGCCTGCATCGTTTTGTTCAGCCAGCTGATAAATAGACAAGGGTGTCTCTGTTTCCGCAGAAACAAGGCTGGCCGATGTGGTCAACATCAAGATCAACAGCAGGTATTGAAACACCACAGGTTTATGCATACATCTTTTCTTGTTATTAGTGTATGTTATTGATTATAGAAAGGCGTGGCAGAACAACAAGGTAATCCGGCGTAAATATTTATAAACTCAAACGCATCTGAGATTGTTTCCAGGCAGTACTCTAAGTTATTGAAAATAAATATACGAATAGGGCCGCTGCAGTGCTCCATTTGGATAAACTGTGACTGTATTTTAAATATTGGCCCGTTACATAAGCATGCTGATCGATTCATCATTTAAACCCGCCTGGTGGCTGCCATCACCGCATCTGCAGACCCTGTGGCCGGCGCTGTTCAGAAGGCGTGTCGCACCTGATCTGGACAAGGAACGCGTTGAATTGAGTGATGGCGATTTCGTCGATCTCTGCTGGAGCAGGAAAACAGACCGGCCAGTCGTGCTGGTATTGCATGGGCTTGAAGGTTCGGTGCATTCGCACTATGTGGGCAGTTTGATCGTGTCTCTGGAGAACGCCGGATTCAGGCCTGTGTTCATGCATTTTAGGGGATGCAGTGGTGAGCCGAATCGCTTACCGCGTTCGTACCATTCAGGTGACACTGGCGACCTCGCACACGTGGTCGATCACATCAATCAACAAGCAGGCCAACCGCTGCACGCCGCCGTTGGATTTTCACTCGGTGGTAATGTGCTGTTGAAATGGCTCGGTCAGACCGGCGCTTCCAATCCGTTGCACTATGGCGTTGCAGTATCGGTACCTTTCCTGCTGGCGGATGCTGCCAATCGGCTGGAAAGCGGTTTGTCGCATTTATATGAAATTCATCTGATGAAATCGCTCAAACGATCATATGCGACCAAGTTCGAGCGCATCGAGTCGCCGCTCGATGTCGATATCGACCAACTGAAGGGATTCTGGGATTTTGACGACCGGGTGACTGCCCCCTTGCATGGTTTCAACAGCGTGACCCACTATTACACGGAGTCCAGCTGCAGGCAGTATCTCAAGGGTATCAAAATCCCGACAAGAATTATCCACGCGCTGGATGATCCGTTTATGTTTCCTGATACTGTGCCTGATACTTACGAGATGAGCGAGAGTGTCGAACTATTACTGGCAAGAAACGGCGGGCACGTTGGCTTTGTGTCGGGTAAATATCCGTGGAAACCGGAGTACTGGTATGAGAGGCGGATTATTGAGTTTTTAGACGATGGGGTCCGTTAATGAACGCAAATCAACCTGAATCAATGGCATGCTGTCATTTCCTCCAATCGTAGCAATATTTTTTCACCCGAGGAGCGGTTAATTCACATAGATCCAGCCGAACCGTCATTCCCGCGTCTTTGCGAGTCGCGATAAACATTCGCGTTTACTAGCGGCTAAACACAAGCTGTTGTTTACACCTGCGTTCAATGACCTGTAAACAGCCTGCCGCTATCGCCTTTGCTGCCTTGGATGGATTAGTTCATCGAAATCGTTTGATATTTTAGCGGAAACGCGTAGTTTTCGGCGCCAACCTGGGCGTTTTTCAGGATCATGGTGATTTCGGTTTCGATGCGACCCTCTTGATCTAATGTGCGCATGGGCACACCGACTTCCTGGAGCTTGTCTGCCATTTCGATCTTGGCCATCTGGCATACCGGGATTAATGCGGCGAATCCACCGAGTGAGCGAAGGTGGGTGTCCGCCATGGCCTTCATGGTATCGAACAAATCTTCGACTGCTGTACCCTTGAGCGCGTCTTTGGATGCAAAGATGGCGCCGCAGGATTCACCATTTGCAGACAGCCTGTATTTTACGGTGGAGTAGCCCGCAATGGCGGGACCTGTGCCGACAGGCTTGAGTTTTAGTCGGATCGGCTGCGGTTGCACGCCACTGATCGAAGGCAGGGCGTCGCTAATATTGGTGATCTGCTTTTTCTCGGGTGAAACCGTGTAGATGGATTGGTTGCTGAAGTTGACCAGTATGTATTCATCGCTGCCGCGGGTGTTGAGTCTGGCCATTGTACCGTTGGTTAAAAACTGTGATTTCTGATTCTGGTTTTTGAATTCAATCACGGTGTCTGCATGCGCACTCGCGCTAAGCAAAAAGGACAGGGTAGTGAATGCTATCAATGGTCTCATTTGGCGTTCCCGATCATGTTGTTATTGTTCTGACGGAAAACGGATTCTAACGTATTGCAGCTATCAAATAAAACCAGCAGCCAGTCTGGCTGTTATCGCGGGTTGGTCCGCAAGCTTCGCCGCACGCAGTATTATTCTTGAACCAGCTTGGAAAAGACGCCCTTGAGTCCACCCGCCAACGCCTCGATCCAGGTCAACTTGTAGTATTTACGATCGAACATTGTCACCTCGTCCATACTGCGGTTGTGGTACTTGTGTTTGATCCAGGCGTTGTAGTCGAACTGCTTGCCAATTTTGAAGCGGTACTGGTTGAATGGATGAAAACCTTTTTTCTTGATCACAGCCGCGCCAAAATCGAGTATGCAGGGACTCTCATCGCTCGTGACTAGCAGGTTGTCCTTGCGTTTCAGGTCCATGTGCGCAACGCGTCTTGCGTGCATGACCCGAATATAGTTAAACAGCTTGCGGTGGAATTCGTCTTCGTCCAGTGGGCGCTTGGTTCGGATGGTTCTACCTTCAATGTATTCCAGCACCAGGTATTGCCTGTCGATCAGGCCATAACAGGCAGGGACGCCGTCAAAATCGCCCAGTTGCTGATAGACAGCGTACTCGTGTCTGAGCATATGCCGGTTAAAATAACGCACCAGACCGCCGCCATGTGGAATCTTGATCACAAGATGATTATGGGCATCCTGATATACCAGAGTCTGGCCCTGATAACCGGCAGCTAGGACATGGGCTCCGGATTTTATGCTATCTTCAATCCACTTCTTAAGCGCAGTTTCATCAAGATTTTCCATATTTCTTCGTCATTGTTAAAGCTTGATGATCAATAAACACATGCATCCGATCAGGTACAGCATAATAACAGGCTCGCCATTTTTAAACAGGCTTTGTTTGAATGACCAGTCGCTGCTGGTCGTCCCCGCCTTGTTGCTCAAGTTTGGAATCAGTGCGTGAATGTTTCTGCTCCAGTTCTGCCATTCTTCACCAAACAACTTGTTCAGCTTAGCATCTTCATAAGATATAGCAGGTGGATAGTAAAAAAGCAGCAAAAATAGCATCAATACATAAGCCCACCACAAGTTTGATGCAATGGAGAAGCCGAGCAGGATCAGGATATTACCCACATAAAGGGGGTGCCTGACATAGGCGTACGGGCCGTCTGTGGCGAGCACCTTGTTTTTCTTTACATGCCCGGAAGCCCATAGTCGGATCAGGGCGCCGATGATGGCGACGGCGCTGCCGGCAATAAGCAGTTCCCGGGCCGGCTGGCCGAAATAGCTGACCAAGGGCACAAACAGTATGGCAAACCACTGTCTTGAAGCCTCATGGTAGCGCAGCGGGCGGATCAGTTTGTTGAGGCCGTGGGCCTCGGGCATGGAGTCAGTGCGTCCCATTATTATGTTCTGCTGTATTGTCTGGTTTGCAGATTATACCATTCAGTCCAGGCTAACGGCACGCAACTGCGCAGCGGCATCCTCGGGGCTGATCGTGCTGACGAATAGCCCGGATCCGAGCTCAAAACCGGTCGGAATGCTGGTGCGTGGACAGATTTCCAGGTGCCAGTGATAGCTGGGTGGACAGTCGGCGCAGGCATCACCGTGCGGCTGTGAATGCAGGAAGAAGTTGTATTGCGCGCCACCGATGACATGGTCGAGACGGCTCATGGTGCGTTTGAGTACCGATGCGAAGTCTGCCATGTCCTCATCCGTACTGTTGATGAAATCGCTCTGATGCTGCAACGGCAGGATGTGGACCTCCCATTCATAACGGCTGGCAAAGGGCTTGATTGCGATAAATTTATCGCCACGTTCAACGACGTACTGGCCAACGTCGACACGGCGGCGGATTTCCCCGGAGTTGCGGTCGTAGATGGTCGCTTCAAAGGTCAGTGCTTCATCGATCATGGCACAGAAGATGCACTGATGGTTTTTCTGGTAGTAATTACGGCTGTGCGTTATTTCGTTGTAGACATTTTCCGGTACCACCGGCATGGCGATGATCTGGCTGTGTGTGTGTTTGATGCTGGCACCGGCTGCTTCGCCAAAATTCTTGAATATGAGTACGTACTTCAGGCGCTCATCGGAATCATAGAGTTGCTTCATCCGGGCGCGGTAGGTCTGGAACAGGGTGCTCAGGTGCGTAACTGCCATTTCATGGATGGCGATACCGTGATTGTTGTGGTCGATAATGACCTCGTGGCGACCATAGCCCTCGATCGCCTGCTGAAGACCGAAATTGATACCCGAAGCCGTGCGGTCGTCGCCGAGAACCGGGTAAAGATTTTCAACGATGCGGATTACCCAGTCTTTTTCATTCGGCACGGCAAGAATGGTCGGCGGCGTTTTATCTTCATTGCCGGTGCAGAATGGGCAGCGGTCAACGTGGGCTTCGGTGTTGCGCTCGATCCGCTCTTCGGCGTCGCGTGGGCGCATACCACGAGCAGTTGCGACCAGTACCGATTCACTCGGGACAATCGGGTTGATACGGATCTCACGAACGGTTTCATCTGTTTCTGACACAACTTGACCCTGTAGCTGAATTCGACGGGGAGATTTTACCCTATCGAAATCAGGGTAATCAGCCCCCGTTTTGGATATTCGTTGATGGTATCGAGAACGGCTCAAGCGATCTGCCCGGTCAAGATTCGTAGGGTGCGCCGTGCGCACCATTGAATCCGTGCTGCGCGGGCTTCATGCTGTAAGCCTTCGAATTTGGTGCGCACGGCGCGCCCTGCAAGAGAATATCAGTTGAATGTCTCTGGTGCGGGCTAGCCGACGAACGAGGTGCAAGCCTTGGGAAAATCCTGCTAGTATTCAGACTATGAAAATCAAAGAGAATTACGGGTGTGAAGACGTCGAGCCGCGCGGGTTCGTCAGTCTGATGGATTTGTATGAAAATAACTTCCTGCGCTTCAAGAAACTTGTGCCAGACCTGGATTCGCTCGAACAGGATGCCTACTCACGCATCGATGGATGTATGGGCCTGCACATTTCGGTGCTCGAACGTTCGCGATTCACCACCACCTTGCGAATGACCTACCATTTCACCGAGGGCGGCTGCCTGTATGCCGAGCCTGATCTGAGACTACGGGTATATCATGACGCCTGTCTGGTCGAGGTTCTTTCCGGTCATCTCAAGCACGGCAGGCAAAAGCTTGATCATCTACCAGGCGATGCAAAACTGGAAAAATGGAAACTAAACCGTTTTTTATATAAATGGCTGGGATTCTGTTTGCACCAGGGACACCAGTTTCGCAGCCATCAAAAAGACGCGCTCAATCCCTCGGCCGCATCCGGCGCCGCCGTTTGAATTTGCTCTTATACCTTTATAATTACGCCAGCATACATAACAGCGTGTAGCAGCATTGAAAAACATGGTAATATCTACTGCTTTATCAACTGCGCACTGTCGCTCTAAAGCAATGGAACACATCGCCTAAATGGCAGAATTCGCTAAAGAAATATCCCCCGTCAATCTAGAAGATGAAATGCGTCAGTCCTATCTGGACTACGCGATGAGCGTGATCGTAGGTCGCGCGCTTCCTGATGTGCGTGATGGCTTGAAACCGGTTCATCGTCGCGTCCTGTACGCGATGAGTCAGCTCGGCAACGACTGGAACAAGCCCTATAAAAAATCTGCCCGCGTGGTGGGCGATGTCATTGGTAAGTATCACCCGCACGGTGATACTGCCGTGTACGACACCATTGTGCGCATGGCGCAGCCGTTTTCGATGCGTTATATGCTGGTCGATGGCCAGGGTAATTTCGGTTCGGTCGACGGTGACGCCCCGGCAGCGATGCGTTATACCGAAGTGCGCATGGCCAAGATTGCGCATGACCTGTTGGCGGACCTCGACAAGGAAACCGTCGATTTCGTCGACAACTATGACGGCTCTGAGTCTGAGCCATCGGTGATGCCGACACGCGTGCCTGAATTGCTCATCAACGGTTCATCCGGTATTGCTGTCGGCATGGCGACCAACATACCACCGCATAACCTCACTGAGGTGGTTAATGCTTGCCTGGCGCTGATCGATGACCCTGACATATCGATCGCAGGATTGATGCGCCATCTTCCCGGGCCGGACCTGCCAACCGCTGCCATGATCAATGGCACCAAGGGCATTCACGAAGCCTACCGCACCGGCAGGGGACGCATCTATATGCGCTCCAGAGCCGAGATCATTGCGCATGAAAAAACCGGCAAGGAAACCATCATCGTTACCGAGATACCCTACCAGGTTAACAAAGCCCGCCTGATCGAACGTATTGCCGAACTGGTCAAGGAAAAACGCATTGAAGGTATCTCGGAGCTGCGTGATGAGTCGGACAAGGATGGTATGCGTATCGTTATTGAATTACGCCGTGGCGAAGTCGGCGAAGTGGTTCTCAATAATCTGTACAAGTTAACCGCGATGCAGTCCGTATTCGGCATCAACATGGTGGCGCTGGTCGATGGTCAGCCGCAGGTGCTGAATCTGAAGCAGATTATACATGCCTTTGTTCGGCATAGACGCGAGGTTGTCACCCGCCGCACCATCTATGAATTGCGTAAGGCCCGCAACCGCGCGCACGTTTTGGAAGGGCTCGCTGTAGCGCTGGCCAACATCGATGCAGTGATCGAGCTGATCAAGCAGTCGGCCAATCCTGCAGAAGCCAAAACCCAGCTGGTTGCCACGGTCTGGCAAGCCGGTGCCGTGCTTGAGATGATTAGCCGTACCGGTGCTGATTTATCCAGACCGGATGACCTGGAGCAACAATACGGCCTCAAGGAAGATGGTTATCATCTCTCTGAGATACAGGCCCAGGCTATCCTTGACCTGCGACTGCATCGTCTGACCGGCCTGGAGCAGGACAAGATACTGGGTGAGTACAAGGAGATACTGGCGCTGATCAAGGAACTGCTCGACATCCTCTCCAATCCCGAGCGTCTGCTGCAGGTCATCCGCGATGAGCTGGCAGAAATCAAAGAAAAGTATGGCGATGAACGCCGCACCGAGATCCTCGAAGATCAGCTCGACCTGTCGATGGAAGACCTGATTACGGAAGAGGATGTCGTGGTGACCTTCTCACACGAAGGTTATGCCAAGTGCCAGACGCTGGATGTTTACAATACCCAGCGCCGGGGTGGTCGTGGCAAGGCCGCTACGCGGATGAAAGAAGCGGACTTTATCGATAAACTGTTCATCGCCAATACCCATGATACGCTCTTGTGTTTTTCCAGTGTGGGCAAGGTCTACTGGCTCAAGGTTTACCAGATGCCGATGGCGGGTCGCGGTTCGCGCGGTAAACCGATCGTGAACCTGTTGCCGCTTCAAGCGGATGAGCGTATCAATGCCGTGTTACCGGTGCGTGAATACGATGAAAATCAATTTGTATTCATGGCGACGAGTTTGGGTACCGTTAAAAAGACTGCATTGACAAATTTTTCACGCCCGCGCGTATCCGGCATCAAGGCCATCGACTTGCGTGATAATGACCATCTGGTCGATGTTGTGATCACCAATGGTTCCCGTCACATCATGCTGTTGTCCAATGCCGGCAAGGCGATCCGTTTTTCAGAAACCGATGTCAGGGAAATGGGGCGCACAGCGGCTGGCGTCCGCGGCATGCGTCTTGGTAACGGCCAGCGTGTCATCAGCATGATCATGGTCGAGGATCAGGGTTCTATTCTGACGGCGACCGAATTTGGCTACGGCAAGCGTACGGCCACCGCTGAATACCCGATCAGGGGGCGTGGCGGTCAGGGCGTGATTTCTATTCAGACGAATGAAAGAAACGGTGAGGTTGTCGGTGCTGTTCAGGTGCGCAGCGATGATGAAATGATGCTGATCACCAACCACGGCACCCTGGTACGCATTGCCGTCGACGACATCAGCGAGATGGGTCGAAACACACAGGGTGTGCGTCTGATTCGTTTGACCAACGGTGAAAAACTGGCCGAGATAGAAAAAATCGAATTAATTGATAAAGAATAATAAACAATGTAATCAATTACATATATTATTGAATTAAAGTAAAATATTACATAAATACAATGACCAGAGTATTCAATTTCAGCGCAGGCCCGGCGATGTTGCCGACCGAGGTACTGGAGCGCGCACAGACAGAAATGCTGGACTGGAATGGTTCGGGCATGTCGGTTATGGAAATGAGCCATCGTGGCAAAGACTTTATGTCGATCGCTGAAAAAGCCGAGTCTGACCTGCGCGAGCTGATGGCGATACCCGATAACTACCGCGTGTTGTTTCTGCAGGGCGGCGCCAGCAGCCAGTTCGCGATGGTACCGATCAATCTGCTTGGCAACAGCCAGTCGGCCGACTACCTGTTGACCGGGCAGTGGTCAAAGAAGGCGATCGCTGAAGCCAAACGCTACTGCGACGTCAATGTGATCGCCGATACCAGCAGCAGCCATTTCACGGCAGTACCTGCAAAAGAACAGCTGAACTTCAGTGCAGATGCCGCCTACGTGCACTACACCCCGAATGAGACCATTGTCGGTGTCGAGTTTCCCTATATTCCGGATACCGGTGAGGTGCCACTGGTGGCTGATATGTCTTCAACCATTTTGTCGCGTCCGATCGATGTCGCTAAATATGGTGTGATCTACGCCGGTGCTCAGAAGAACATTGGTCCGGCCGGTGTCACCGTCGTCATCGTGCGTGAGGATCTTATTGGCAATGCCATGCAGACCATGCCCGCCATGTTCGACTACAAGATACACGCCGACAGCGGCTCTATGTACAACACGCCGCCCACCTACAGCTGGTACCTGGCCGGTCTGGTATTCGACTGGCTGCTGCAACAGGGCGGGCTCGAAGGTATGGCTGAAATCAACCGAAACAAGGCAGAAAAACTGTACGCCGCGATTGATGAATCGGATTTCTATTCCAATCCCGTGGACATTGAATGCCGCTCCTGGATGAACGTGCCGTTTATTCTCGCTGATGCAGAACTGGATGCTCAATTCCTCGAACAAGCTGCTGCGCAAAACCTGCTAACGCTCAAGGGGCATCGCTCGGTCGGCGGCATGCGCGCGAGCATCTACAACGCCATGCCGGCAGAAGGTGTTGATGCGCTGATCGACTTCATGGCGGACTTCGAGCAACGCAACGGCTAGCCGGGCTAGCTCACCTGATCTGCAGGGAAACGTAAAAAATGTACAAAATCAAAACCTTCAACAATATTTCTGACAAGGGACTGAGCCGTCTGCCGCCGAGCGATTACGACATCAATCCTGATCATGATAGGCCCGATGCGATCATACTGCGATCGCAAAAACTGCATGAGTATCCGATACCCGACAGCCTGCTTGCAGTGGGCAGGGCGGGTGCCGGTACCAATAATGTACCTGTCGTCAAAATGTCAGAGCACGGCATTCCGGTTTTCAACGCACCGGGCGCCAATGCGAATGCGGTCAAGGAACTCGTCATCGCCGGTATGCTGCTGGCCTGCCGAAATATCTGTCAGGCCTGGGACTATGCCCGCAACGTCGAAGGTACGGCAGAACAGCAGAACAGGGCGGTCGAGGATGGCAAGAAGCGATATGTCGGTTATGAACTGCCAGGCCGGACTCTCGGTGTCGTTGGTCTTGGTGCGATTGGTGTCTATGTTGCCAACGCCGCAGTCGCGTTGGGTATGCGCGTTATCGGGTTCGATCCGACCATTACGGTCAAGAGCGCCTGGAAAATGTCGGCCGAGGTGCAGGAAATGCCCAGTATCGATGAGCTGGTGAAACAGGCAGACTTTGTCACCTTTCACGTACCGCTGCTCGATAGCACAAAAAATCTGCTGAACGTGCAACGCATCGCGAACATGAAGGCGGGCGCGGTTGTGCTCAATTTCGCACGTGACGGTATCGTTGATGACGATGCGGTGTTGAAGGCGTTGAATGATGGCACCTTAGGTGCTTATGTCTCCGACTTTCCAGCAGAAAATCTGAAAGGCAACAGCAAGGTGATCACGCTGCCGCATCTCGGCGCTTCGACGGTGGAGGCCGAAGAGAACTGCGCCATCATGGTGGCTGACCAGGTCAGGGATTTCCTCGAAAACGGCAATATCCACAACTCGGTGAATTTTCCTGAAATCAGACTGGCACGCATTGGCGAGGTGCGTCTGGCGATTGCCAATCAAAACCGCCCGGACATGGTCGGGCAAATATCGCATGTTCTGGGCCAGGCCGGTGTTAACATTCAGCACATGAGAAACGAATCCAGGGGGGAGCTTGCCTATACCTTGATGGACCTGGACAAGGCCACCGATCAAAGTACGTTGTCAGCTATCAAAGCCATCGACGGTGTACTCAGTGTGCGCCAGATCTAACAAACCCGGGCTTACCCGTTTGAACGACCAACATCACAATGGTTGACCGCTATGGCCGACAAAGACCCGCTTGCTGACGTTCGAAAACGTATCGATGAAATTGATGCCGCTCTGCAGCAGCTGGTGTCTGAGCGTGCAGAATGTGCACGTACGGTGGCCGAGATCAAGCGTGAGCACGGAGACAGCGAACATTTCTACCGGCCTGAGCGTGAAGCCCAGGTCTTGCGCAAGGTCCAGCAGCGCAACCAGGGTCCTTTGACGGATGATGCTATCGCGAGCATATTTCGTGAAATCATGGCCGTCTGCCTGGCCCTGGAGAAACCGCTGAAAGTCGCTTTTCTGGGACCGAAAGGCACCTATACGCACTCGGCTGCGATCAAGCATTTCGGCAGCCGTATCGAGCCCGAACCGGTTGCGAGCATTGAAGAAGTCTTTCGGCTGGTCGAGGCTGGCGGTGCCAATTTCGGCGTCGTACCCGTGGAAAACTCCAGTGAAGGCGTGATCAACCACACGCTCGATCTGTTTATGAAGTCAGCGCTGACCATAAGCGGCGAGGTCGAACTGCGTATACGACACAACCTGATGACAAATGAAAAAGATACTGCGTCCATCGAGCGTGTTTATTCGCATCAACAGAGCCTGGCGCAATGCCGGCTTTGGCTCGACAACAACCTACCGAACGCAGAACAAATCGCGGTGCGAAGTAATGCCGAGGCGGTGATCATGGCAATAGAACACGACCGATCGGCCGCTATCGCCGGAACCATGGCGGCCGACTTATACAAGCTGCCGGTGATGGTCGCCGATATCGAGGATGAACCCAATAACACTACCCGTTTTGTTGTCATCGGCAAGTATAAATCACCGCCCAGTGGTACAGACAGAACCAGTCTGCTCGTGTTTGCACACAACAAGCCCGGTTCACTCTTCAGTCTGCTGCAGCCACTGGCGAAACGGAATATCAGTATGAGCAATATCGAATCGCGTCCATCACGACGGGGTGTCTGGGAATATGTGTTCTTCATCGACATCGACGGCCACTGTGATGATCAAAATATTGCTGAGGCTATCGCCGAAATCGAGCAGGCATCGGCCATGGTCACGGTATTGGGCTCGTATCCGCGGGCAGTGCTCTGATCAACCATGTCAAAAACATTCCAGCAACTTGCCGCACCCGGTGTGCAAAAGCTACAGCCGTATCTTCCTGGCAAACCGGTCGAGGAACTTGAACGCGAGCTCGGCATCACCCACTCCATCAAGCTGGCATCGAATGAGAATCCCCTGGGTGCGAGCAGCCGTGCACTGGAAGCGATCGAGCAGTGTTATAAAAGCGTGCATTTCTATCCCGACGGCAGCGCATTCAAGCTGAGTGAACGTCTCGCCGAACAGTACGGTGTTGACCCCGCCTGCCTGACATTCGGCAATGGCTCCAACGATGTCCTTGAACTGATCGCCCGGGCATTCCTGACACCGGAACATTCAGCGGTATATTCACAATACGCCTTTGCCGTTTATCCCATTGTCGTCCAGGCTGTCGGTGCCAGGGCCAGGGTCGCAGCTGCCTTGAGTGAGACGGATGCAACCATGCCACTGGGGCATGATCCTGAGGCATTGATCGACAGTGTCGATGAAACCACCCGTGTTCTATTCATCGCCAATCCGAACAATCCTACCGGTACCTGGATGGATGCGGACACGATCAAAGGCATGCTCGACAGAATTCCTGCAAACGTCATCGTGGTACTGGATCTGGCCTATCTCGAGTACCTCGATGATGAGCTCAAGCCGGATATCAAAAGCTTGCTGGCGACGTACCACAATCTGGTTATCACCTGCACTTTCTCCAAGGTGTACGCCCTGGCCGGTTTGCGTATCGGCTACGGTCTGTCCCACCCGGACGTTGCCGATGTGTTGAACCGCGTCAGACAGCCGTTCAATACCAATCTGATTGCTCAGGCGGCAGCATTGGCTGCACTCGACGATGAGGCGCATGTACAGACCAGCGTCAGTCTGAATACTACTGGCAAGATCTACCTTCAGGCCGAGCTCTCACGGCTAGGATTGTCCTATCTGCCGACAATGGGGAATTTTGTCACGGTCAATTTCGATCGGGATGCGATGCCCGTGTATCAGGCCCTGTTGCATCAAGGTGTGATTGTGCGGCCACTGGTGAATTATCAGATGCCGAACTATCTGCGTATCACCATCGGTACTGGCGAACAGAATGCGAGGCTGATCGCGGCCTTATCAGAGGTGCTGGCATGAGTGAACATGAAGTCGATACGGTCTGCATCATCGGTACCGGCCTGATCGGTGGCTCGCTGGCACTGGCTATCAGGCAGGCGGGGTTTTGCAAACAGATCATCGGCGCCGGTCGCACCGAAGAGACCCTGATCAAAGCCGTCGAGCTCGGTGTGATTGACCACTACGATACCCGTATTGCCAATGCCGTCAAGGACGCCGATATTGTCGTCGTTTCTGTACCGCTGGGATCGATGCACGCGGTTTTTGAACAGATCGATGCCGGTAAAAACGAGCATACCATCATCACGGATGCCGGCAGTGCCAAGCAAAGCGTGATTCGTGATGCAGAATCGGTGTTCAGCACCGGTTTGCAGAATTTTGTCGCCGGCCATCCGATCGCCGGTACCGAACAGAGCGGGGTCGGCGCGGCCTTTGCCGAATTATTTCAGCAACGGCGGGTGATACTGACGCCGACCGAATATACCAGCGCCGATGCGCTCGATCGCGTCCGTGCCATGTGGCAGTCTGCCGGGGCCGAAGTCGAAACGATGACCGCGGAACATCATGACTTAATACTTGCGGGAACCAGCCATCTGCCGCATCTGCTGGCATTTGGCCTGGTGGACTGTCTGAACAATCTGGAAGATATCGACGAGATTTTTCGCTTTGCCGCGGGCGGTTTCCGCGACTTCACGCGGATTGCTTCGAGTGACCCGGTAATGTGGCGGGATATCTGTCTGAGCAATCGTGAAGACGTGATGGCGATGATGAAACGTTATCGCGATGAAATGGCAAAGGTGTACCGCGCCCTGGAAAACAACGACGGTGAAAAACTCAGGGAAGTGTTCGAACGCGCCAAACGCGTGCGTGATGCGTTTTGTGGATAGTCGTATTCACCACAGAGACACAGAGGCCACAGAGTGTTTGTTAATGTAAAACAATTTTTCGGTTATTCTGCAAGTGTCCGGCGTGAAACCAAACAGCGGTTGCGAGAAAGGGGTCTCAACAAGTGGTCAGCATAGAAGAAATCGTCACGCACTCGATGCTATCAGCGAGGGTTTTCTGCAATCAGTCTCCAAGACCAAGAAATCTCTGCGTCCTCTGTGTCTCTGTGGTAAGTATGTATCATGAAATTTATCGTTAACAATGGTGGCAAGCTGTCCGGCGATATTCGAGTGCCGGGAGACAAGTCGATTTCACATCGTTCGATCATGTTCGGTTCCATTGCCGAGGGTACCAGCACGATCAGCGGTTTTCTCGAAGGTGAAGACAGCCTA
>Ga0316201_10001311_pt1 | contig 16517 bp, 14 predicted proteins | sample CS6wburrow_MG_FD_204516 | JGI IMG/M metagenome (GOLD analysis project Ga0316201, IMG submission 204516) | Coastal sediment microbial communities from Delaware Bay, Delaware, United States - CS-6 worm burrow | ecosystem: Environmental > Aquatic > Marine > Coastal > Sediment | place: USA... | reverse complement strand
ATGTCTTGTTCGCGAGACCTATTGATATCGAAACTATGCTCGTCATGCCTGCGGCAGGCATCCAGCGTCTTAAGTCACTGGATTACAGAATACATCCGTGTATTACGAATTACGTCCTGTAATTCGCCTTTCAGGCTGACCTTCGGTCATTCAATTTTGCTCCCGGCAAAATTAGTCTGCTCTTACGGGCCAGCCATAGGCTGTTCACTAAAACCGGTGGATTCAGTTTTGAACATCACGTTTTCTGTGATGGCCCGAAGGGCGAGTCACAGGGATGTGACGAGTAAATCTGCTCCTGGCAGATTTAGTCCGGCTAAAAACGTGCCGGAATGACGGTTGTGTAGGATATAAGTGGATCTTTGCGGAATTAATTCGACCAGACTCATGGAGCGATGGCGCGTAAGTGGGACAGCAATGGCTAAGGGTGAATTATTTTTGCAGAGAATGAATGCGATTTCGTTAACAAAATACCTACTGCATTCCGCCCACGCTCCATTTTAGGAACAATGACCGACAATAAGGTTCAATGTATCAGGAAATCTAGATAAGAAAAAACGCTTTCAGAACAATTGCTTGTGTTGTCTTTCGTGGTCTGGTACGGTCTACGAATGTGGTGCCGAGAAGAGGAATTGAACTTTCCTCAAAGTCACTATAAATATCGACTAGATCAAATAGTTAAAAACAGCCATGTTCGCTGCGTTCCACTCACGTTCCAGATAATACCTGGTTGATATGGTCTACTAAAACCGTTCATAGAGTAAGGCTCGTAAAATACCATAACAATATCTCCAGGCTTCGTAGGCCAGATCAGTTTGGATAATTCGCCTGTGGAGCGTCAGCAGTCTTATGCAGGATTGGGTCGGGGCTGTTGTAGATGGCGTAGTTTCGCTGCTTGATCAAGCCTTTTTCTTTGTGCCCATATTTTAAAATCACATACATCATGCCTTTGTGGGGGTGTCACAAATTACAGCCTGCTATGCCAGTGTGAATGGTTGTACATCGCATAAACTTCATCACCGGGCTCATTGCTTCTCTGTAGGGTATGACGCCATTGCTTCGCTTGTAAAGTAAGTAGGTCAGAATATGCGAAGCGTTGCTGGAGGAACGGCTGCTCGCAGGGAATGGCAAATTTATCCTGGCCCATGCCTGTCAGCAGGAGATTGCCACGTCGCTGTCGCGATACACATTGGCAATCTTATGACAGCCAGGATAACGAAGCGTAGTCCGGGAATGTATAGCAGTTATATAACGCAGGCTTTCACTTCAATCCATTCGGGCTGGAGCATGCTTATGCGGCAGTATTGTGTGATTGCAGGGTCAGGTTTCGAGTAGTGTCGTCAAGTGATTGTGTTTTCAACAGATTCTGTATATACAGTTCTGCGGGGGAGGCAACGTCTAATATCTTTCTTCATCTGACGATTAATCCATTTATTCATCAGAGTGAAGAAGCAGCGGAGTACTGGATGCTGGTTTGCTATACGTTTCTGATAAGCAAGCAATATATCGCGATCTTCGGCCCTGTAATATAGCAAGCCGGAATAGAAAAGGACTGCATTTAGTGAGATCCTGTCATTCATCAGGCGCCGGTTAATCGTGCGAATATGGTCCGTTGCTTCAAGGCAGTTCATCGAATCGTGCTGCCAGTATGGTGCCATCGTATAGGTACTATTAGCGTTCTCCAGCTTGAACCGTTGTCGATTCGTATCATTTAGAATTGGTATTTTGGGTGAGCGTGTACTGAAGGTGGCAAGATAGTAAAAATCTGGCGGGTTTGCCTTTAAAAACTCATAGGTGGCTTCGAGAGTCAGGGCTGTTTCTCCTGGAAAACCCACGATTAATGAGACGACGGTCGTCAATCCGTGTTCGCGGCAATTCCTGATCGCCCTGGCATTGGCATCAACGCTGCAGCGTTTGTTCATATTATCGAGGATGGCCTGATGGCCGGACTCAATACCGATCTGTACCTGGAGTGCGCCTGCGCGCTTCATCAATATGACAATGTCTTCGTCTGCAAGGTCATCCGCTCTGGCGTAGCATATCCACTTGACTTTAATGTTTTTTTTAATCAGCAGATTGCAAAATTCTATCAGTCGCCGTTTTGGCATGGTGAACAATGAATCCAGGCAGGTGATATATTCTATATTCAACTCATTTACATAGTACTCCCAATCTGCTGCCATGCGTCGTGCGGAGAAGTGCCTGAATTTATTGTCGTCAAACAGATAAGGGTAGTTGCAGAAGCTGCAGTTATATGGACAACCGCGAACGCTTTCGTAATAAATCGTTTTGAGCGGTTTATTGTAGTACCGTGTCGCAATTGCCCAGTTGGTGCGTGGCAGGAAATCAAGATCCCTAGTGTCAGGAGAGCCGCTGAAAAGCAAATAGGTGGAATCTCTGGTTTGCAATGAACCGGATGCTGGGGGATCCAGGCGCGTATAACCGGATTTAATCCAGCGAACCAAGGTGGGTATCAGTAGCTCGCCATAACCGACTGCCAGAACTTCAACGCCTTCAACCGCGTCCCACTGCGGGTATAACAGACCGGCCAGAGCACCACCCAGAACGATATGATTGTGCGGTTTATTGATGATTTCGACCAATGGCCTGACTTCACTCAAGTCGTGAAGATATGTGGTTGAAAAAAAGACACAATCACACTCTGACAGCAGTCTGTTAATCCTCTTGCTGGAACTGATCTGAGAAATTTGGCCGAGTTCGAAATCTATTTCATTGTCAGACAACAGTGATGCAAGAACAATCTCAGTCAGCCCCGGCGTATCGTTACTGTCTGCTGTCTGAAAAATTCTGCTTTTTAACTCATTGGGTAGGCTTTCATAAAAAGCCCCTCGTATTCTTTCCAGCTTAAGCGAAATTAATGGTTCAGCGGTCAGAGATTTAAGTTTGACGTCCAGCCAGGCCTCTTTGCTGTATTTTTTTAACATGTGCTGCTTGCGCAGTGCTTGAAACAGTGAGGTATCCTTTTCTGTCATCAGCCCGCCGGTCAAGATCAAAACCTTGTTGCTGGATGCTGTTCGATTGCCGGACAAGTGAGGTGCCATTTATAGATTGTTACAAGTCGCGCAGCTAACGGATTTGCGGCATGGAGTTCTCGATAATAAAGACAAGGCTGTCTTTATATCAAATCCTGCATTGATATACTATCCACCTTCATTAGAAATGATTGGATAATTGTTTGTAAGACATATTCGCATCGGCAAGGCTGTTAACAAGATTTTCTGTATAAGTAAATTCGAATATGCTTTATGTATGCAATATTTTCCTATCTGTGATATATATCCATACGTTCCTTATGGGCTCGGACTCACTACGATAATAATAACAAATACAAATCAAGATGCTAAAGGATTATTGGTACATCGCATGTCGTTCGAAAGATTTGCGTAAAAATCCCTTAAGCCGAGAGTTAATGGATAACCGACTGGTTATTTTTCGCGACGGCAGTGGTAAAGCAGTCGTGCTTGAAGACAGGTGCCGACACCGTAATGTGCCTTTATCGAGTGGAAAAGTCTGTGAAGATACGATTCAGTGTCCCTATCATGGGTGGCGTTATCATACTGATGGCAGCATTGCCTCGATCCCGGCCATACCGATCGATCAGCTGGAGAAATATCCGAAAGGCGTAAAAAAGTTCCACTGTGATGAGCACCAGGGCTATGTCTGGGTATGCCTTTCAGACGCGCCGGTAAGTTCAACACCAACGCCATTTCCCAATCTGGGTGAACCTGGATGGGTCAGTTTTCATATGAAGACGCGTTTCAATGCCGGAGTGGAAGCATGCCTGGAAAATTTTCTGGATTGTCCGCATGCAACATATGTTCATCGTGGCTGGTTTCGATCACCGACGCACAAAAAGGTTCGTGTCATCGTGCGCACGCTGGTCGATGGTGCGGAGGCGGAATATTTTGAGGAACCACGTGAGAAAAGTGCAATATGGAGCCTGCTGTCACCCAAAAAGGCGCAAATGAAACACACAGACCGTTTTATAGCACCGTCGACGTCACGGGTTGATTACCAATTCAGTAATGGAATGCACTACACGATCACTTCTTCATGTACACCGGTAGATAAGGATGTAACAGAAGTATTTACAGTTATAACATTCCGCATACGTTTGCTTGGGCATCTGGTCAAGCTGTATTTCAAACCACTCTCAAAATTGATCATTACGCAGGATGTCAATATTCTGAATGAGCAGACAACCAACGTGAACAAGTTTAGTGGCGCTGAATATACTGTCGTGGATACTGATTTGTTGTTTAAACCAATACAGCTCTGGCGAGAGGCAATGGAAAGCGGTAAAGCGCCACCCGCTGCGGGAAAGGAAAAGCATGTTGAGCTCTGTTTATGAAAATGTGGTGCGCACCCGCATGCGGGGCGTTTTCTCAATTATTATCGTTGCGGCCACCTGCTTTTATTTTGCTCAAAACGCAGGTCGGTTGGAAGGCGGGGAGATCGCGCTTCCGAAACTGATCTGGCTGTCTTACGCAATCCTTTTCTGGCTCTGCTTGCCTGCACTGCTAATTGTGGATAAGCGAATAAAGCCCGGTTGGAGAAAGATCTATGTGGTTTTTCTGGTAAATATGCTTATTCGCGCCGTTATCGAACTGCTAATGATGTATGTTTATCGAAACTGGAGCCCATATTACGGCATTGCACATGATGTATTTTCCATTGCGTTGCTTGGCGGTTTGCTGCTGATCTACCGCAATGAATTGAAACCAGATATTTTTTTCGGTTTTACCCTTGCCGTCGTGTTTATGTTTTTTGTGGAAATTGGATTCGTCTTGTACATGCTGGCCAATGTTGTTGAGCGCGGCACGACAATCTATTTTGTTCCAGATGGTGATGGGCACGCGGGTGTATTGAGGATAACCTGGCTGGTTGTGCTGATATTAACGGCTTATATATTTATGTTTACGAGGAGGTGGTTACGTGGCGAATTTGTTCGCGCAGGTTCTTGAGCGTAATGGACTGGGTACAAAAGACAGAATGGCGATGTACGATTTGTACAATCGGTATTATGGCAGCTGCGATTTCAACAGATTTTCCCGAGATTTGCAGGAAAAGGATTTTGTCATCCTGTTGCGCAATTCATCGGGCAAGCTCTGCGGATTCACTACCTTGATGGTTATTGAGTTTGAATACAATGGTGATCGAAAAATAGCGCTTTTCTCCGGCGATACCATTATTCATCACGATTATTGGGGCACTCAGGTTTTGTCGCTATCATGGTGCAGGCTGGCCGGTTTCATCAAGTCACAAAATCCTGACACACAGCTGTACTGGTTTCTGATCGTTAAAGGATACCGAACATATCGGTATTTACCGTTATTTGCTAAAACCTTTTACCCCACAAGGCGCAGTCGTACACCGCAGGATATACAGGCTATGATGGATTTACTTGCTGCGCGTAAATTTGGTGATGCCTATATCCCGGAAAAAGGCACTGTCCAGTTCGAGAACTCACAAGGGCATTTGAATGGAATGTGGGCAGACATTCCGGAGCATGTCAGTTCACACCCTGACGTCCTGTTCTTTCTGGAAAAAAATCCGGGTTACATCAACGGGGATGAGCTCGTCTGCTTTACCGAATTGAACGAGAGCAACCTGCGTTCTCACGCTTTGCGCGCATTCAAGGAGGCTGTTGCCTCGTGAGGGCGTGGAGACGTATCTATCAAACGGTTACTGATGAAGGGCGGCGCTTTTTTTCTGAGCTGGATAGACCAGGTCAAAAGCAGGAGGCCGTGCTCTGGGAGATATTACAAAAAAATGCAGATACGCTTTATGGCAGACAGCATCATTTTTCCAGTATAAAGACCATACAGGATTACCGGGACAATGTATGCATTACAACATACGAACAACTGAGCGATCATATACAACGCATCGGCAATGGCGAAAATAATATTTTAACCGCTGAAGCAGTCGAGGTATTCGAAGAAACAGGTGGCAGTACTAAAGGGCCAAAACGGATTCCCTATACCAAATCATCCCTGCTTGCGTTCCAGAAAGCATTGTACCCCTGGTTGTATAATCTACTCACACACCGTCAAAAGATTATGACGGGTTCAGCATACTGGTCGATAAGTCCGGCATTACGTCTGAATCATGCCACATCAGCGGAGATTCCAGTGGGTCTGGCAAGCGACGCTGACTATTTCGGTGAAAAACTGAGTACGGATTTATCGTATGTTCTAACCCTGCCACCAGCAGTAGGTGCTGTCAGTGATTTCGATAGTTGGCAGTATTTAACCTTGCGTTACCTGATTGCGTCCAGGGATTTGAGTCTGATATCGGTCTGGAGCCCGACGTTCCTGCTGGATTTGGTCACGGCCATGTCCGACTATTCTGAGTTGCTGCTGGACGATATTATTCATCAACGACTGAGTATGCCTTTACCCGAAGGTGTAGCTCCGGATGACCTGCCGCCAGTTGTAATTGAGGATGAGCGTCTAAGCGAGCTCAAGGCGGCTTTCCATGGTGGCGGCATCGATACCGGTTTGCTTTGGCCGAACCTTGATACGATCAGTTGTTGGCTGGACGCGAGTGCTGCCTGCTACAGGCATCGTCTTGATTTGCTTTTCCCCAATGTCTATTTACAAGCTAAGGGCTTGCTGGCTACGGAAGGGGCCATCAGTATTCCGGTTTGTGGAGCAGCAGGTTCAGTGCTAGCCAACAATAGCGGATTTTACGAATTTGTCGATACCAACGGCGTTGTCTGCCTGGCGCATGAACTGAAAGAAAGTGAAATTTACAAAGTGATCATGACAACATATTCCGGACTATATCGCTACGATATCGGTGATCAGGTGGTGGTGACTGGTTTCTTGGATAAAACGCCATTGGTGAAATTCACCGGACGAACAGGCCTGACCAGCGATCTGTGCGGCGAGAAGCTGACCGAAGATTTTGTACTGGAACAGTTGCATGATATTGTAGCAGAAGCAATGTTGATACCTGATTTAGGCGAAAAACCCGGTTATGTATTGCTGCTAGAGCAGGCGAAATACAGTTCTGAAGGTGCCGAGACACAGGTCGGTATTATAGAAAAGCGGTTATGGGCGAATCCTCAGTATGCGTATGCCAGGCGGATAGGCCAGCTTGCGCCCCTAAAGCCATTGCGAATTCGAAATCTATGGCGCCGCTACGCCGAGTATCAATGTAATAAAGGCCGGCGCCTGGGCGATATCAAGCCCACGATTTTAAGTGACGATTTGTCTCTGTGCGCTCATATTCGTGACAACAGTACGGCATTAACGCAATAACGGTCATGGCTGTCCTCAGTTTCAAGTTGGCAACAGTGGATGATGATGCTGCGCTGCGAGCACGAATGAAGGAGGACGCCTTGCCCGGCAATATTACTGTGAGTTTTCGCCGTGAACCCAGCTTTTTTTATGGGAGTTATGTTCAGGGTGACGTGCCACAGATCATTAAATGTCTTGACACGCAAAGTGGAAGGCTTGTCGGACTGGGCAGCAGGATAATAAGTCAGGTCTATGTGAACGGGCAGGCTCAGCGAGTCGGTTACCTTGCCGATTTGCGCGCACACTCCAAGTATCGTGGCAGTACAGCACTGGCGCGTGGATACCGTTATTTGCGGCAATTGCATCTTCAGGATTCTGTACCGCTTTATTATTCGATGATTTTGCAAGACAACCACGTGGCCAGAAACATTTTAACCAGTGCTCGTTGCGGTTTACCCTGCTATCGTGATATCGGCAGGTTTTTAACGCCGGCAGTTTATCTTGATTTTCCGAAGAAGATGGTAAATATCGATGGCGTCTCGTTCCGGCGTGCCAGTGATGTTGACCTGAACGCGATTTTTTCATTTATTCAACGTTGTGCATCTGAGAAGCAGCTTGCACCGGTTTTAAAACTCGGTGATTACGGTACAGACAGGCTGCGAGATCTGAATGTCAATGATTTTTATCTGGCGGTTCAGGATACTGAGATAGTCGGTATTATTGCTGCCTGGGACCAGGGCGCATTTCGTCAGACCCATGTGGAGCGATATAGCATGTCACTGGGTATGATGCGACCGTTTTACAATTCGATTTCCAAATTCACATCATTAAAACCCCTGCCGGCGCCAGGCAGTCATGTACCCTACTTTTATCTGGCATTTGTTTCAATTAAGAACAATGAACCCGAAATATTCCGTGGGCTATTGCGCTATCTATACAATCACAGGCGAACAGGTCCATGGAGCTACTTTATAGCCGGGCTGCATGAAAAGGATCCACTCAGTCGTGTTCTGTTCGAATATCGGCGCATAGACGTTTCAGGTCAGCTATATGTTGTGCACTATCCCGAGAATCAGCCGGAATATGAGCAGTTCGATAATCGAATACCCTACGTAGAGATAGCAATGATATGACATTAAACTGGGACAGAATACCTAACTGGAATGACCTGCGAATCCCATTCTTCCTGCTGCTTTGTATCTATCTTGTTTTGGGCGTAACCGTACTCGGGTTTAATCGCAGTCCGGTGCAGATATTATCGACGATCACTTTTGCCTGTTTGTTGGATATGGCATTACATTACTCGTTCAAAGGCAGGCAACTACTGTTCCCACTCAGTGCAGCGATTACCGGTGCCTCACTGTCGATACTGGTGAACTATGCACATGGCATATGGTACCCGATGGTGCCGGTATTTTTTGCCATAGCCTCAAAGTATCTACTGACCGTTAATGGTCGCCATGTTTTCAATCCTTCTTTATTTGGTATTGTTCTCAGCTTGTGGTTCGCTGACGGTATGATCAGCGCATCACCGGCGTATCAGTGGGGCGGCTCAATAGCAGTGGCCATATTCATTGTAACCGCCGCCCTGGTATTGTTTGTATTCAAAATACAAAGAACCACGCTGATTCTGTCGTTTCTGGTCTTTTATTTTGTGGCACTGGCATTCAGGGCGTGGCTGACTAGATGGCATATGCCGCCGGAAACCTTGTTTATGGGCGCGTTGACATCGCCAGCATTCTATTTGTTTGCCTTCTTTATGATCACTGATCCTGCGACTTCACCCAAAGGGAAGCCGGGGCAGGTCATGATGGCGCTGGCCATTGTCGTTATTGATTTGCTGTTGCATAAGGTCCAGGTTTATTCAACGTTGTTTTACGCTGGATTCAGCTACTTCTTCTTGCGCTATATCTGGCTAATCCTTAGCCGTGCAGATATCGTTTCAGGGCGTTGGGTGCCGGCACTCAAGTATTCTTTATATCGCTGGACAATACTGTCTGTTGTCACGATGGCGGCACTAATGACATATAAGGCTGTCGCCATACCTCATAACGCGAACATAAGTGATATTTATTTCATCGAAGTCGATTCGGATCACGCAGGAATCAGTTCACGACCCAGTGATCTGCTGAACCGCGTAGATCCACAGTTGCGGCATATAGGGAAATGGATTCTCTCGGTCGGCGATTCAGTTGCTATAAACGATGTCAATGACGATGGTCTGATGGACATCTTCCTCACCAACTCCATGAAGAATGCTTCCGATCGTGTGGCGCTTTATCTGAACAAAGGTGCATTTCAGTTTGAGCGTATACCGCTGCCAGTCCTCGACACACTGACCGAACAGCCGGAGCATAAAGGACTGCCTTCCGGGGCGCTCTGGTTCGACTATGACAACGATGGTGACAATGACCTTCTCGTGATTGTCAGTTTCGGGCACTCGAGGTTGTTAAAGAATATGTGGGTTGAGGAGAAACGCATCCGATTTACTGACGTTTCAGAAGATCTTGAACTGACGGATTATACGGTCGGTGTGTCTACAAATGTGCTTGATCTCGATAACGACGGTGCCCTGGATCTTGTCATCGGCAATACTATGAACCCATTTTTGCCCGACTACGATGAGGCTACACCCTTCAATGTTTTTGATTTGCCAGAGTCGGAGTATCCCGGCGATCGACGCATGTTCAACATCATGCACAGAACCTGGCACAATGCGGATAACGGCGGGGAGAACTACATCTATCTGAACAAGGACGAACGGTTTGTCAGGCAGTCCAGTAAGGACATGGGACTGTACGAAACACGATGGACTCTGGATATCGGTACGGGCGATCTAAATAATGATGGCAGGACCGATCTCTATTTCGCGAATGATTTTGGTCCAGATTCACTCTATCTCAATCAAGGTAATCTGCAGTTCAGAAAAATAACAGGAAAGCTGACAGGCAGCATAAGCCGGGATACCTATAAAGGTATGAACGCTTCTCTGGCCGATATTGACAATAATGGACACCTCGATATTTACGTTTCCAATGTTCATGAGAAATTACAGGCCGAGGGAAGTCTGTTGTGGATGAATAATGGCAGGGTCGACATCGAAGGCGCCGATGCGTTTCATGACGAGGCAGTCAGACGAAATGCACTCAATGAAAAACGCTTCGGCTGGGGCGCGGCCATCGGTGACCTGGACCGTGATGGACGACTTGATATCGTCCAGGCAAACGGGATGGTTGATGATGCTTATGATAAAAAGCACGAAGAATGTCCTGATTTCTGGTACTGGAATGCGACCATTGGCCTGACGGGGCCGGATGTGCACGGTTATGCAGACCGCTGGGCAACACTGGATGGTCGTTGTATTTTTCCTTATGAAATGAATCGTGTTTATCTCAACCGGGATGATCACTTTGTCGATGTAGCGCGTGATGTAGGCCTTGATGAGCTTGGCAACGCGCGAGGTATTGCACTGGTCGATCTGGATAACGACGGCGATCTGGATATTGTGATTACCCGGCAGTTTGCGCCATTGTCGATGTACCGCAACGATGCAAAGGAAAAAAACTGGGTCGGTTTGCAGCTATACGGTAATGGCAGGCATTGCAACAGTAATGCCATAGGAACGCGGGTCGAAGTGAGTGATAGCGGAGGTGGTCGTCAAATACGCGAGGTACAGGCATCAAACGGTCTGTCAGCACAGGGGGACAGCCGGCTACTGTTTGGGCTTGGCGGTAATCCAGATAAGGTTGATGTCAGGATATTCTGGTGCGGAAAGCGTGACGCGGAAATCTTTGAACTAAGTCCCGGGAAGTATCATAATGTCCGGCAGCAATCCTGAATTGAGAATGCTGAATTACAAGCAGGACTGGCGCAGTGTGGTCTTCGTGATTGTATGTCTGGGACTGATTCTGCTTCCATACCGGATTGATATTCCTGCAAGCTATACGCCTGTCTGCTTAATGCTGGCCGGACTGTTCTGTTTCTGCGTATGTATCATCAACCATAATCATGTACATACAGCGACTTTTCAACAAGCTGCTCTCAACAGACTGTTTGGCGTTTTGTTAACTCTTGCCAAGGGGCATACTTCTGCGGGTGTTATTCTCGCGCATAATTATAATCACCATGTTTATAACGGCAAATCGAACGACTGGATCAGGCCGGAGTTGGCCGGAAACGGACCGGGCATCATTCGATTAATCAGGTTTATAACCAATTCTGTGGTATCGATGACGCGAGGTAAACGCGAGCAGGTGGACAAGGTGCTGCCAGTTGAAATCGTTCGACAAATGCGTCTGGAACGAATCGCACTGTTCACTTTCATCGTATTTCTTGTAGTGCTGGATATGCGAACCTTTCTGATGTTTGTTCTGATACCATGGATGACAGGCGTGCTGCTGCTGATAGGCGTCAATCTGTTGCAGCACGATAAATGTGAACCGGATTCAGCTTATAACCATTCGCGTAACTTTACCAGCAAGTTGGGGAACTGGTTTTTCTTTAACAATGGCTACCACACGGCACACCATATGTATCCGGGCCTGCACTGGAGCGAGTTGCCGGATTTGCATCACAGAAAAGTTGTGCCGTTTATCGACAAAAGGCTGGATAAGAAATCGATCATGTCATTTATGATCAAGAATTACACATTATAATAATATCCACTGCAAGATAATAATATCCACTGCAAGGAGAGGATAAATGAAAAAACTGATAATAATTCTGATGTTCTTTTATACAGCGACTTTACAGGCTCAGACTGATAACTATGAATCTGACCGGGAAGCCCTGCGAAATATGCTGACTGATATGAAAGAAGCATTAAACAATCATGACTTTGATGCGACCGCAGAATACCTGCATACCGATGGTGTCATTACTTACTACAACGGTGTAGTTACGGTCGGACATGAGGAGGCAAGGGAATTTTTTGACCGTATGCTAAAGGACGCCATGCCGGTGGTTAAGGAGTATCGAGTCACAGGTGATGTCAGTGCGCCCGCTATATTTCACGACGATACTGCTATCGCATACGGTGTCACCGAAGAATATTATAAACTGACGAACGGCCTGGAGTTTACCTTGAACGGCCTCTGGAGCGTCACATTACAGAAAATTCAGGGTCAATGGAAAATTGTTAACCTTCATTTTTCCACTAACCTATTTGATAACCCTATGTTAAATACAGCAGTGAATATGCAATGGATATTCAGCGCTATCGCGTTTATTGCTGGGATGTTGGTGATCTTTATCATCATGCGCATAAGGCAGAAAAAATCCACCTGAAGACAGATGCATGACCAGAACTAAAATACCGACAAAAATCAATATGATGAGCGCTGGGGGTGTATACCTCACGGCGGTTGGTCTGTTGTTGCTTGGGTCACGTATAGATACTGTCTGGTCGCTTCCGCTCGGAATAATATTTTCGTTCGTGTTATTGACGAATTATGCGCTTATGCATGAGGCAGCTCATGGCGTGTTGCATCATGAACCACGCTATAACTGGCTTTTTGGAATGATCCTGAGCTGGCTGTTTCCGATGTCATTCACCGTGTTCAGGGTATCCCATGTCGTCCACCACTGCTGCAATCGCACTGATCATGAGATGTTTGATTGTTACTATGAGAATGACTTCAAACTCGTGAAGTATGTCCAATGGTATGGGCTCTTGCTTGGTCTCTGGTGGCCGCTGATCCCGATTGGGAATTTGCTTCTGGCAATCCACCCGGGGATATTACGGACAAGACCGTTTCGTTCTGCGCGCAGCACGTCTGTCGTATTTAACAGCTATGACAGTCACCTGACGAGACTGCTGCGATTCGAAGTTGTGCTGGCGCTGTTGTTCTGGTTTTCTATAATTAGTATGTTATCTTTGCGTTGGGAAACCATTTTAATCTTTTACATATGTTTTGCCTTCAACTGGTCAACCAGGCAGTATGTAACACATGCGTTTACTATACGTGATGTCAAGAACGGCGCACTCAACCTTTCAGTATCAAGGCCGATGTCATGGATATTGTTGCAAGGGCAATGGGATCTCGTTCACCATCAGCACCCGCATATGTCCTGGATACATTTGCCGGCTCTTGGGGAAAACAGTGAGAAGCCCGTTAGTTATTTGAGGCAGTATATCAACTTGTGGAAAGGTCCAAGGCTCTGTTCCGAAACGGGCCCACCGATGTTGCCGCAGCAGGAATACCAGGTGATGTAATACTGATGAAAATACTGACACCAGAGCAGCTGGTATTACAACGGGGTGGTCGAGAATCCGGCACTGTTGGCATCCAATTCAGCGAAGTCGATACTAATCGACCATTTATGCCAGAGCAATATACTCAGCTTTATCACACCAGCCTATATGAAGAATTGAGCACATTACAGCGATTAAGGTATAACCAGCTTTTCGGTGCAAGAGCGAACGAACAGTTCATGCTGTTCGAAAGCGGATTTACCAATACGGTAATGGCTAACTTGCAGCGCCTTGATATGATTCGTAATAAAGAATCGTTGGCCAAATGCCTGAACATCCTGCTGGAGGAAGAAAAAAATCACTATAACATGTTTATGGCATTAAACATGAAATGCATGCCCGAGATATATCAGTATAAAAAATATCACTTTATCAGGCTTTCCTGGTTCGAACGCACTTTGCTGACTGTTGCCTGCAGATATCCGCAACATCTGATTTCATTACTTTGGCTGGTATTGATTATGGAAGAACACGCAGTTCGGTTTTCAAAGGATGTCGTCAAGCGCGTCCAAACCGATAATCTCGGAGAGCTGGAAGCGAACTTTGTGCTCGCGCATCAAATGCACCTTAAAGATGAAGCGGGGCATGTGCATATCGATGCGAATATCATCGATTTTGTGCTGGACCGTAGCTCACCGAGAAAAAAGGTGGCGAACGTCGGACTGCTGAAGCGATTGTTGCAGGCTACATTGCGGCCGAAGCATGCGGGTATCAATGTCGTACGTCAGCTAGTGAAGGAGCGGCCGGAACTCGATCAAAAGTCCAGGAACCTTGTCAATTCTATTCGGGAATTCACGTATGATCCATGCATGACATCGATGTTCGAGGATCGTTCACAGATGCCTATGACGACGGCTCTTCTGCAACTCTATCCAGAGTTTGAACGGTCTATGCTGATATAATCGTTTTCACGGTGCCTTGAGAGTGAGAGAAAAAATATATCCTGCGCTTGTATTGCTAATTAATTTTTACAGTGCAGTCTATGTCATCACTGGAGTCGCAATGACATACTTCCTCAATCTTTCTATAATGGCCATATTTTTGTTCATTTTTATCTGGCTTTATCTTGTTCCGCCATTGCTTTGCCGTTTGTTCATCTCGATTTTTGGTAGACCAGTCGGCACAGTGGATTTACGTACGAATATATTTTTGTACTGGTGGTTTCTGACGCAATTGCAAATTATTTTTGTGCGCTTACAGTTTCTGGAAGAATTGTTGCGTCTATTTCCCGGGCTCTACAGTCTGTGGCTTAATTTATGGGGAGCAAAGGTTAGCTTGCTGACGTACTGGTCACCTGGAGTGACTGTCACCGATTATTATCATATTAATATTGGCAGAGGTGTAGTTGTCGGTGGGGGGTGTCGCATTGGCGCCCACGTATTTACGTTGGATAAGGATCGGTGTCAGCAATTAATTCTGGCACCCTTGAGAATCGAACACAATAGCCTTATCGGCCTCAATGCCGCGGTTGGGCCTGGTAGTCATGTCCATGCCAATCAAACGATTCCCGCCGGAAAGATGTTGAGGCCTTTTTATACCTGGAAGAATGGGAAGGTTCACCGGCCGGCAGCGAACAGCTGATGCAGCTTGGCTTTACCTGCAGATGGTACAAGCAGCACGCATATCAGCGTGAGAAGTAATCCGGCCATAATATCAGGAATGTGGTGCTGATGTACCAATAATACCGACAGGTATAAAGCACCCAGCCAGACAAGATAGATAGATCCAAGCAGTTTATTCACATTTTTTAAGAGGGCGATAACCACTAGCGTGCTGAGAGTGATGTGCAGAGACGGGAAAAGGTTATGTTTTTCATCGAGTGTATACAGGATTGTGAATAACCACTGAAATGAGTCAACTGTCTCATGGCGGGGAAATACCGGCTCTGCGGGCATCAACAGATAACAAAAGCCGGCAAGGATGGTTGCTAGCGCCATCCGTTTTGCAAGAACGATCATCCCGGCACTGTCACAATGCAATGCGGGCAGTAAGAACAGAAACTGGATAGACAAATATACCAGAATCATTTCCGGAATGAATGGAATACCCAATTCCCATTGGAAGTAGAAGTGATAATGTTCTTCCCTTAATGAACCGAGCCAGTTGGTTCCACCAAATACAATGGCGAACAGCAGCAGCAAGGGTAAGGAAAGTTTTAGGTAAAGCAGGATACGTTCTTCTGACGTTAGCATTTTATTGTATCTACACAGTCAGCTGATCAGGTCAATGTGTATGTTACTGACCGTTTTATCAAGCAGGCTCATAAGATACCTGATTCATTGTCGAATGTTTAATATACCACGCTTGCACGGTAATACACTGTTACCAGATAATAGCACGGCTATATCTGTTAAACGGATGAAATCGACTTTATATCATTGCTGATAAACTACAACATCAGTGATGTGGCCGAAACAAGGAGAGATCGCGCGTCCGAAGCGCGAACTGAAAAAGGTCAAGATGGAGCGTGACACACAAAAAAAGCCATTGTAGGTTCAACCGATCGCTAACAGCTGAAAACGCGGAATAGGGATGGAGTCACCCCGATGCTGTTCGAGCCTTTCGCACTCATCGACCGCTTCGTTCCTCTGGTAACAAGATCACGCATCAAGCTGACGCGTAATTATTGTGTGTTTGCGCCAAAAAGTCGGCCGCATGCAAGTGTGGCACCAGCCCTGCGTGGCAAAGATAATCGAGTGAAAACGGCGGATAATATGTAAAAACTATTGCCTACCGGGCGGCATAAGACATCAATCTGCGTTCCACTTACGCGCCATTTGCGTTCCATGTTAGGGACCATTTGCGACAATGAGAGACAATATAACAATGAAACGCTGTTGAAAAAAACGCTTTCAGAACAATTGCTTGTGTTGTCTTTCGTGGTCTGGTATGGTCCACGAATGTGGTGCCGAGAAGAGGACTTGAACCTCCACGGGGTTACCCCCACTAGCACCTGAAGCTAGCGCGTCTACCAATTCCGCCACCTCGGCATGGCTAAA
>Ga0316201_10001310_pt1 | contig 16518 bp, 11 predicted proteins | sample CS6wburrow_MG_FD_204516 | JGI IMG/M metagenome (GOLD analysis project Ga0316201, IMG submission 204516) | Coastal sediment microbial communities from Delaware Bay, Delaware, United States - CS-6 worm burrow | ecosystem: Environmental > Aquatic > Marine > Coastal > Sediment | place: USA... | reverse complement strand
AATATGAACCGACGAGACTACCGGGATAGATTAGATGATTGATTGGTTGCGCTGGCAGAAGTATAAATGTGGTTGGTTGGAAGTTCACCAGATAGTTCCCGATTTTCAGGTAAAATTGCATGTCGGTGGGAAGTGGCTGGTTCTGAGTTATCGGTCCAGCATCGAATTTAATATACTCTCCAGAACTTGGCATGTTGGGTGGTATTGGTGCATTTTTAATCACCCAGATCAATTCTGTACTGCCGGGTAAACTAGCTCCTACGTTGAGAAATTCAAAATCGGTTATATCTGGTGGGATAAAAGAAAAGTAAGCATCAAAAGGATAATCCTGAGTGCCTGCCGACAGGTAATCAATCGGATGATAACCAAAATTATAATCCGTTAAGTCATTAAACTTCACATCAGGATCATAGCTTTCACTCACGACCGATTCTACATGACCACCGTATTCAGGTCCGAGCCCTTCAAGAAATGGATATCCACCATCATCCTCCTTCCACTTGAAAAATACCTGTCTGGTTCCTCCCAGGCTATCTTGTTGGGTATCTTCCTTTACCCATATACCACGGGCTCCCAGGCCTGAAAAATAGCCTGAACCAACATACCAGTGCCCCCCTTGACGTTCTACCTGGGTCGTGTCTTGTGTTCGAATAATCGTATCAATGGGCATCCCGTCCTCATCTTTTATAATGAGGGTATCTACGACTTCGTGATTCTCAGATATCGTGTCACCAACCTGGAGGCTGTCTAAAGGATGCCCATAGTAACCGACATGAATTTCAACGTCTTCACCTGCATCCATTTCACTTTTTAACCATTCAAAAGTCGGACTTGCTCCGGGGCTTCCGTGGTTTTCAGCGAAATGACCATACCTCGGATCGGTTGAAACGAGCGGATCACCATTTCCGGATTCGTGCTCTGTTTGGTACTTGACCCGAATGGGGAGACCGAGTTCATCGATGAGTCGGAGTTTGCCAACAACCATACTATCGAACCTGACTCCGATTCTATCATTTCGATTCATATATTTTTTCAGGCTGTCTACCTTTGCTCTTAATGTTGTGGTATCGCCTGATAATTCTTCATGCTGCTGAACGAGCCAGTGTAGACTATTTCCCGCAGCCGCTGGACCGCATGACAGGTTATCGGTCGGATCGGGAGAAACACTCGAAGTCTCTTCTTCACTATTCAAATCAATGTTCGGGACATCACATCCGCGAAAATCACCCTCAAACGGAGGAAGAAATCTCGGCCAAAAAGGAAAGGTGTACGGTGGGAAGGTAGGCAGCACCATGGGATCTTTCGATCCACTTGGAACATTATAATCTGTTGGTTCAGGGAATAAATCTAAGTTCGAAGACGGAAGGAAGTTCTGCCAATCTACCCACTCTGTGGTAGCGTCAAAATCACAAGTTAAATATTCAAATGGTGTCTTGTTAAACTCACGAATGTCAATCATATATGAGATTCTTTGGACATTATCAATTGGTGGAAGAGGAATATTTAAAGCCACAATTTCCACAGTACCATCTATTGGATGTAATAATCGGGCTGAAAAAAAGTGCATGTTGTCTCCAGGTAGCATATCAAAAGAGAGATACGCTTTGATACCTTCGGGGATTGGGAGCCCCTCTACAAAAGTGATTGGCTCGAGGCTAATATTCGCAACCCTGTTCGATTGACAGAAAAGTGAAAATGGAAAAATAAATATTAGGAAAAAGGATAGGACGACGCTTTTCGTACGAATTAGAAAGGATTTCATAATGTAAAAATTGACGATATAGGTAATATGAGGTACACAACCAATTGGTTGGTTTTATGTGTCCCATAAAGTCAGCACATTATAAGGCCTAGTCAATGAGCATAAGCCGTATGTCTAATGATTTATATCAATTTAGAGCATCCAGGATGGTATGAATTGTTTCAGAAACATCACCAGTGATATGAATCCGAGCCACTCTTCTTCCTTTTTGTGTCAGTGAAACATAATCTCCAAGTCCTTTTGCCAGGTGCAAAATTTGAAAATCATAGTCTGTGCCTGGCACCGGCAGGTCGATTGACTGATCAATGGTCATCATCAGATAAACGCCATTATTTGGTCCTCCTTTATGAAGCTGTCCTGTACTATGGAGATACCTGGGACCATAATCAAGCGTTGTGGCTACGTTATGCTGTTGACCTACCTGAAGTCTGATTTTTTCAAGAATCTGATGTCTTTCATTTGATTTTGGGAAATAGATCAATTGAGAAAAGTAGTCCTTTGGTTGAAGGAGATTGATCAGGTCTTTTATCGAATGGATATCCATATTCGAATAGATCTCAAAACCTTCTTCCCTGGCAACTGGTTGGTCATTTGTTAACTTACCGTTTTCTCTCCAGAAATCGAGGAGTTTATCTGTGCTGGCTTTTGCTTCTGATACATTGGGTTCATCGAAGGGATTAACATCTAATACTTTGCCAGCAACTGCGGTGGCAAATTCCCAACACCAAAATTCTCCGCCTAAGGCAAGCGTGTCAGGCAATATGATTCGATACAAAGGTTGTCCTGCTTTTTCAAGTCCGCTTAAAAAGGCTTCCTTTTCAGCATCATCATTGCCATCAAGTCCCATTGAAACAAACGCACGGTCATCTCCATATTTTTCGGGGGATATCTGCGCTTCATTTACAATTGGTACAACACCTTTGCCTTCTTTGCCAACACTTTCGGCAATGAGTTGCTCGGCCCAGTAGGCAAAGCTGAAAATAGCATCATCGAAAATCAGTGTAAGTTTATCTTTTCCGTTTTGAGCCTGAGTGCCGATCCAGTTCCCTAGAGATAATCCAGCGTTATGTTCGATATCAGCTTCCGGATGGCACATAGATATCATCCCAATAGCGTATTCACACAGCGTTTTAATGTCTACACCTATCATCCCCATGGGGACTAATCCAAAGTATGATAAAACACTATACCGTCCACCAATATTCGGCGGATTCGTAAATGTTTTTCTAAATTTTTTGTCGGTAGCTTCCCTTTCAAAATTACTTCCGGGATCGGTAATCGCGATAAAATGATCACCGGGGTTTTCGACGCCAGCTTGTTTAATTTTTTCAAAGAAGTATTTGTAGAAACTCATCGTCTCAACTGTGCCTCCACTTTTACTCGCCACGATAAACACAGTATTCAACAGGTCTATTTGATTTTCGACTGATTTTACGGCGAAAGGGGAGGTATTGTCAAGCACGATCAATTCAGGATACCCTTCAGCACTGCCATATGTTTGCTGAGCGACCTCTGGGGACAGGCTGCTTCCTCCCATCCCACACAGAACGATATTTTTTATACCACTTTTTGTAACCTCAGCAGAAAATGAATTGATCTCGTCTATGGCATTTAAGAATTCGATAGGAGATTCAACCCAACCCAATCGGTTTTCAATATGGGCAACCACTTTCTCATCTGATTTCCATATCGTACCATCCTGTTCGAAGATGCGTTCGATGAAGTTGTCATCGATTAATTTCTGAAGGTTTACTTTTTCATTCATAGTATTGTCTCATTAAATTTTTTCATGGCAAAAAGTGCTGCGCCGATTACACCCGCATTATTTTGGAGGGAAGCTCCTGTGATTTTAACTGTTTCTCCGGCAATATCCAACGCTCTTTCTTTTACTTGTTCTTCGATGGAGGGAATACGTTTTTGCAATCCTTCCATGATCCCACCACCTAAAATGATTTTTGCTGGATTAAAGCCGTTGACTACACTGGTCAATCCACCAACTATAGACAATTGTACCCGATCAATGATTGCCAATGAAAACGGATCACCACCATTTGCTGCCTGAATCACCATTTTACCAGTGATTTGATCAAGATGACCATCTACTTGTTGAAGGAGGAGATGTGCAGATTCAGCATTTGCAGCAGCACCTGTTCTTGCTTCACGCTCGATGGCCCAACCACTTGCCAGCGCCTCAAAACAGCCAGTGTTTTTGCAGTGACATGGAGGTCCATCAATATCCAGCGTCATGTGTCCTAGCTCGCCAAAGGAGTTATTTGCCCCTGCGATGAGCTTTCCATCGCTGATTACGCAACCACCGATCCCTGTTCCAATAAACACACAAACCAGATCATTGAAATGTCTTCCGGCACCTACCTGCCATTCTGCATATGCTGCTGCCCGTACATCATTCAGCACAAAAGCATCATGGGGCATATTTTCTTCCAACATGTCTTCAAATGGTACATCATCCCATTGCAGGTTGGGGGCAAAATAAATAAAACCACCTGTTTCTGATACCAGACCAGCTACTCCTACACCTACACCCAGCGGTGCATCTTCCTTGCCTGCACAGAGTTGGTCGACAAGCTCGTTAATCTGATGAATGATTCCTTTAGGCCCTGACTTTATATTGGTTTTTACCTTCTTCGATTCTATGATCGTTCCTGTCTCATCTACACGGGCACCATTTATTTTGGTTCCTCCTAAATCAATTCCGATAGACCATTTTTTAGCTATTCCTTGCATACCTTGTATTCCTGAAGTCAATTGTTGTGTTCTAAAAATGTAATAAACTGATTCGCTACCCGAAAAGCGAGATTGCCCATTTTTGCTGAACTTTGATTGACGAGCGTGACAATCACGAGATCATATTCCGGGTACATCAAAAGCATTGAGGTGCCACCGACTGAACCTCCGCTGTGGCCAACCCAAGGTCGTCCTTTTTGATCTTCATTGACAGCCCAACCAAGCCCATAATTCGTTTTCTTTCCATTTTTGAGTGTATAAGGAGTCCAGAATAATTGATTTGTCTTTGCCGATGTATACTTTTCATGCATCACAGCATGTCCAAATTTTGCAACATCAGTGGCTGTTGAAATAAAGCCTCCGCCAGCCCATTTATAACTATTATCGACACTAGGGGCTATTTTATTCACTCCCTCTTCCTGGATGTAGAATTGAACTCTGTTGGGCATTTCAATATCGTTGTGATCGGCAAATGAATTCTTCAATTTTCCCTTTTTGAATACATTTTTCTGCATGAAGTCTAGAAAATTACATTCGCATGCACCTTCCATGACAGCGCTGATCAAATTCCATCCATATGAGCTGTATTGATATTTAGTTCCAGGCTCGAATAACAAATCGTCGTTTTCAAAAATGCCGACGCCTTGTCTGATCGTCTCATACTTTTCATTGTTGAGAAACTCAAATCCTCTGTAATGCCTGATGCCGGCAACATGATGTGCTACTTCTTTAACAATGACAGGCCATTCCTTTTTTGGGAAATATGGCACGTACTTCTGCACCTCGGCGTGTAGATCTATTTTGCCCGATTCGTAGAGCTGAGCAAGGCCAACTGCAGTAAACGATTTGGAGATACTACCAATTCTAAACAAATGGCGGGATGGGTCAACTTTAAGCTGATTCTCAATATCTGCATATCCATACCCTTTGCTCCACACGATTTTCCCATCTGAAAGAACAGCGATAGCAAGTCCGGGGAATTTTTCATCATTATACGTCTTTTGGGCGATTTGATCTGCCTGGGAGATCGCCTGGTCAATTGTCTGTATATCCTGGGCATGAAGAACCCCAAAACTCAAAAAGAGAAGTATAAATATGAAGGTTTTCATGTCATATTATTTGTTCCAAATGTACACACATTAATTGAGGATTTCGACTCCTCGCTAGTGTCCTTTCTGGTCTGACGAAGCAGGCTCAGAAAGTCCAAGTTTTCGGATTAATGTGCCAACCGATAACCCTTGGGCAATAATGGAAAACACCACGATAATATATGTAATTACAAGAAATAAATCCCGATGCATGTCACCTTTAAGAGATAGTGCCAGCGCAATTGATATACCGCCTCTCAAGCCACCCCAGGTCATGACCAGGTTTGTTTTTGGCACGAATTCAAGTTTTTTGCCGAGCAAACGGATCGGTCCTTCGAGTGAAATCATTCGGGCGAGTAGGGTTAATGGTATGAGTATCATGCCTGCGGTGAGATATCTGCTGTCAAAACTAAGTACCATGATCTCAAGACCGATCAACACAAATAAAATGGCATTGAGGAGCAAGTCGATCAACTCCCAGAACTTGTCTACATATTGTTCAGTTATTTCTGACATAGCCGAATTGCGAACCGTATTGTGGCCAACGATCAACCCGGCAGCCACCATAGCCAATGGGCCCGAAACATGAATCATACTTGCAAGGAGATAACCACCCATCACAACAGCAAGTGTGATCATGACTTCGATATCATAATCATCAATTGCTTTCATCAATCTGTAGGCAATGAATCCCAGTGCAACTCCCAATAGAATTCCACCGATCACTTCTTCCGCAAACAAGATGGCAATATCCGATACACCTACATTGGCCTGACCCTTTAAGGCAATTTGATAAATGGTTAAAAAAATGACAACACCAACTCCATCATTAAATAGTGACTCACCGACGATTTTTGTTTCCAGGATTTTTGGAGCGCCTGCTTTTTTAAGAATGCCCAGAACGGCGATGGGATCAGTTGGTGAAATCAGTGCTCCAAAGAGTAAGCAATAAATAAACCGAACATCAAGTCCTATGATTTGCAGGAGATAAAAGGACATGATCCCAATTAAAAAAGTAGAAACTACAATTCCAAAAGTCGCAAACAACAGGATCGGATATCTTTGGACACGCAATTGATCAAAGTTGGTATGCATCGCACCGGCAAAAAGCAGGAATCCGAGCATGATATCCAGCAGAACGGTGCTAAAATCAATTTCGGTGACAAGGTCCTGTAAGTATAGAAAGACCGTGTCGTTGACAGGCCTGAAAATGAACAACCCAATTGTGAAGGCTATCGAAATAATCATTACACCGATCGTGTTAGGCAGCTTCAGGTAGCGAACGTTCCAATAACCAAAAAGAGCTGCCAAAACAATGAGTACAGTGATGATTGAATAGATTTCCATCCTAATTGTGTTTTGGACAAATATATAGATCGAATCAGGATAAATTTTCAAGAAAATGGAAGAAACTCACTTTATCATGAACTCTCTACCCCAAAACACATTAAAATGCTATAGTTTTGACGCGAAATAAAGTAGTATGAGTAGAAGAGTTATCCCAATAGACGGTGAAAAACCAAAGTTTAGCTGGGAAAAGACGAAGGAGGCACTTCGGATTTTTCAGTTTATCAAGCCATACCGCTTCCACTTTTTTGGTGGCATGATTCTACTTGGTTTGTCCAGTGTGGTCTTTATGATTTTTCCATATCTCGCCGGCGAAATGACAGATGTTGCCACAGGCAAAACCAAACTGGGCCTGACTTTGGACCAAATCGCTCTGGTGCTTTTGGGGATTCTTGTTTTCCAGGGAGTTGTATCATACTTTCGGGTCATACTATTTGCTCATGTCAGTGAAAAGGGGATGGCTGATGTCCGGCGTGCATTATACCAAAAGTTGATCTCGTTACCCGTGCACTTTTTTGAGAAAAACAGGGTAGGAGAGCTGACGAGTCGAATGACAACGGATGTCAATAATCTTCAAACAGTATTCAGCATTACCCTGGCGGAGTTTTTTAGACAGATTCTCATTCTGATTGTTGGAATCATCTATCTCTTGTTTACAACTCCGACATTGAGTTATATCATGTTAGGTACGTTTCCGGTGATCGTGGTCGGGGCAATGTTTTTTGGAAGGTACATTCGGAATAAAAGTCGCGAACGGCAGAAAACATTAGCTGATACCAATACGATTGTTGATGAGAGTTTGCAAAATATCCAGACAGTCAAATCATTTACAAATGAACCTTATGAGTTTCAACGTTATTCGGTAGCCATTGGAAAGGTGGTAAAAGTCGCTTTGAAATTGGCGAGTTATCGCGCTATCTTTTCTACATTTATCATTATCATCTTATTTGGGGGGATTTTCTTCATTCTTTGGTTTGGGGCCAGTCTGGTTGCAAATGGAAAGATGACGATCGGAGAGCTGGTTGCATTCATTGCGTATACGGCGATCATAGGAGGTGCTATTGGCGGACTGGGAAGTTTTTACACCCAGATTTTAACAGCAATAGGTGGTACTGAACGGATTAGGGAAATATTATCAGAAGAATCTGAAACACAGATAGATCAGATAGATCAGTTGGAGAAAAGGTTTAATGGAAACATTGTATTTGATCAAGTAGGATTTTCATATCCTTCCAGAAAGGATTTACCCATTTTTGAGGACTTATCTCTTCAGATTAAAGCTGGAGAAAAGATCGCATTGGTTGGTCAAAGTGGAGCAGGTAAGTCGACCATTGCTTCATTATTGCTGCGCCTTTATCAGGTTCAAAGTGGAGATATCACGATTGATGGAAAGAGTATTTATGCATTTCCGATTAGCGGTTATCGTTCACAATTTGGATTGGTCCCCCAGGAGGTACTTTTATTTGGAGGGACTATTCGTGAAAACATTCGATATGGTAAGCCTGAAGCGACCGAGGAAGAGATTATTCAGGCTTCGGAAAGATCTCATTGCATGGAATTTATTCGTCAATTTCCTGAAGGTTTTGATACGCTGGTGGGTGAAAGAGGGGTTAAACTGAGTGGAGGTCAAAGGCAGCGTATTGCAATCGCACGGGCAATCCTCAAAGATCCTGCGATTCTGATCCTGGATGAAGCGACCTCTGCCCTTGACGCTGAATCTGAAGCCATTGTTCAAAGTGCTCTGGATGCGTTGATGGCAAACCGGACATCTGTCATTATTGCCCACCGGTTGGCAACAATCAAAAAAGTGGATTGCATATTTGTGATTGATAATGGAAGAATAATTGAGCAGGGCAACCACGAGGAATTATCTGGAAGAGAAAACGGGGCATACAGTTCGCTGGCGAAATTGCAATTTGAATTGAATTGATGGGCTAGTCAAAAATCGTAAAAATCGAAAATTTTCTAACGTCGAGAACATTCGACATCATCAATGACTTATACATAACAAATATCTGTAATATTATCACTTTTCCTCCCCGCATTTTCTTACCTTCGACCATATGATATCCACCGGTCCGACATCTTTAAAATCTTATAACACCTTTGGAGTGGATGCTCATTGTGCAGCATTTTTTGTAATCGATCATCAAGACTTGATTCTTTCTTTTTTGGATACATCTATAGCTCAACCATACATTTTAGGAGGAGGGAGTAATCTATTGATCGTGAATGATTTACCATACACCATTTTAAAGAACGAAATAAAAGGAACTGAAGTCATTGAGGAGAATGAAGCGTATATCAATGTGTGCGTTGGAGGTGGTGTTGTCTGGCATGATTTTGTTTTATGGGCTATTGAAAATGGTTATGGAGGCGTCGAGAATTTATCCTTAATTCCGGGTTGCGTAGGCGCTGCACCAATTCAAAATATTGGGGCCTATGGCATAGAACAGGAGTCTTCATTTCTGAGTCTGGATGCGATCGAATTGGAATCGGGCAATCACCTGGTTTTTGAACATAAAGATTGCCAGTTTGGATACCGGGATAGTATTTTCAAACGAGATCTAAAGGGAAAGCTGATGATTACCCATGTCACTTACCGATTGAGTAAATCTCCGGAAGTAAACACCAGTTATGGTGCAATTACGGAAACTCTTGCACAAAAAGGCATTAATCATCCGTCAATTAGGGATGTAAGCAATGCCGTTATTGAGATCCGGTCCTCAAAATTACCCGATCCGAAAGTGCTTGGAAACAGTGGCAGTTTTTTCAAAAATCCAGTTGTAAACGCTTCCTTTTTTGATGCCTTAATGACCCGGTTCGATAAAATCGTTCATTATAAACTTCCAGATGGTACTTATAAAATTCCAGCGGGGTGGCTCATCGATCAATGCGGTTGGAGAGGTAAACGAGAAGGTAATGTTGGTTGTTATGAAAAGCAAGCCCTCGTCATTGTGAACCACGGAGGGGCTACAGGAATCGAGATTTGGAATTTCGCTCAGAAAATCCAGGCTGATGTATTGGATAAATATGGGATCGAATTGGAGCCGGAGGTGAATGTATTAATTTAGTCCACAGTCCACAGTCCACAGTCCACAGTTGATAGTCCACAGTCGATAGTCCACAGTTCATAGTCGATAGTCAATGGTCAATAGTCGATAGTCAATGGTCAATAGTCCATAGTCAATGAACCACGGATAGCTGTACCTCTTGTGGGGACGGAAGGTGGAAAATTTTATAATACGCTCGAGCAGGACAAAATCCATTCATATGATTAGAGAGGCCCAGGATCAAGTACTGTTTTTCTCCAATTTTTTCCTGAGAGACTTCAATTGCCACTTGGAATACCAGATCATGACAAACGTGTATAACACTCCTCCGGCAATTGCAAAGATGAGGATGTGTTTGGGTAATTTTTCCCATGGGAATGGTACAGCTTTCTCATATTCTGTGATGAAAAATGTTATTGGCCCTAATACTAGACCCCAAAAAAGAGTATTGGTGAGGATTTGGTTGATCAAAGGTCTTTTCAAATTTGCCTCAGTTGAATCAATATCACTTTGCAGCCTTTTAATATCATATTCATTCATACGATCTGACATTTACACACACATAAAATTACAGGATTTTTTGCGACCTTAAAAGTCGAATGAAAAACCAATCACCTTTTTGGCAGGGAGCTAGAATCGGGCTTTTTCTTTTCCTTTGTTTTGGTTCAGCTTATGGTTGGTACCATTGGCGAACCGGGATTTCTCCTGTGATCATGTCACTCCTTGGTGTGATTATAGGAGGCGCCTCATTTTGGATTTTCGAATTCATTGGCAAGGAAATCAAAATCGCACTCAACAAGACTCCAAACTATGCCTTTGCAGCTACGGTTGGGATGATTGGTGGATTTCTCCTTTTGAAAAACTATGCAATCAGACTTCCATCTTTGCCCTTCTTTCTTACGGTGGTTTTAGGAGGACTTGCCCAGGTATTGGTCTTTGGAGGGGTATTTTCTTTTCTACACAAAACGACGTCAAAAGGAAGGTCATTGGTCGCCTTATTGATTGGTGTGGCATTAAACCTGTTTGGTTTGTATTGGTGGATGCAAGGTGGGAAAGATCAATATCCTGTGAAGATAGCGACCACTTCGATTTTAAAAAATGCGGTCAATATTTCAAACCCCGGAGATAAGGGGTCATACGAAATTGAATACTTCACCTATGGCAGTAAAAACTCAAATAGGCGAGCTTTATTCAATGAGGAAGTACAATATCAAACGCCTACTGTTGACGCATCTATCATTTTACCCGAATGGAAAGGTAAAAAAGCCAAATGGCGAGAACGATATTGGGGTTTTGGAGTCGATTCTTTTCCACTCAATGCACATGCATGGATGCCGAAAGGGGAAGGTCCTTTTCCTTTGATTCTCATCGTCCACGGGAATCATTCGATGGAACATTTTTCTGATCCGGGCTACGCATACCTCGGAGAACATTTGGCCTCAAGAGGTTTTATCACATTGTCAATTGATGAAAATTTTATCAATGGGACGTGGTCAGGAGACTTTAGAGGTCGGGAAATGCCCGCAAGAGCATGGTTGATTTTAAAACATCTTGAGTTGTGGCGCGATTGGAATCTCAACCGCCCGGAAATGAAAGGGAAAGCCCGAATGGATCAGATTTTATTGGCAGGGCATTCCAGGGGCGGGGAAGCAGTGGTCATAGCTGCGGCATTTAACACGTTGGATCATTTTCCGGATAATGCGCTCATTCATTTTGATTTTCATTTTGCTTTAAAAGGACTCATTACCATCGCTCCCACAGATAAAAGATATTTCAGGCGATTGGAGCTTAATGATATCAACTACCTTACTTTACAAGGCTCCTATGATAGTGATGAGGCAAGTTTCTTTGGAAATCGTTTAGGTCAACGAATCACATACACAGATACAAGTAAGATGATCAATGCCGGTATTGTCATTCACCGTGCGAATCATGGACAGTTCAACTCTATCTGGGGAAGTCGTGACTTTGGTAAACCATTTGGGTACTTGTTGAATACAGGAGCCCTTATCTTAGCTGAAGATCAACAGGAGGTGGCTAAAGTGACAATTTCGGCATTTGCTGATGCAGTGCTCAATGACCAGGCAGAGTATATAAGCAGCTTTCGGGAGTTCGGAAAATTGAAAGCTTTTCTTCCTGAAATGGTCTTCTTAAGTACATACCGTGATAACCATCAAATGGTCCTAAGCGACTATGAAGAGGATATCAATGTGCTAAGCGCAACGTTTCCTGAATCGGATATAAGTAGCCAGGGACTCACAGTTTGGAAAGAAGAAAAGCTTCAGTACAGGGATCAGGATTTTCAACAAAACAACGCCGTTATCGTTGGGTGGAATATGAGTGATCCATTAGTACAAAATACAAACGAACCTTACTATCAAATCAAGCTTGGGAAAGGACATAAAATGAAGAGCAAAACCTCTTATTTTCGTTTTGATATCTCTCTCGGAGATGAGTCAGATTTGAAACTTGATAAAGACAAAAAAGAAAAGGAGTCCAGGGATAAGGGGGTTGATTGGACGAAAACCGATTTTACTATTCAACTCATCGATACATCCGGAAGCATCCATAGCGCTCTTTTTTCAGATTTTCATATACTCGAACCAAGACTAAAGATTGGATTCATGAAATCAAAAAGCCTGACAAAAGAAATCCTTGGGAACGAATGGGAACCTGTTTTGACAAGCAAATACATACCAATTGATAAATTTAAGCCTGCCGTGTTAAACATCGGTGAAATCGATGAGGTCCGATTCAGATTTGATCAATCCGAAAAAGGCATATTAATTTTAGATAATATTGGATTCGCCTGGTGAAAGGACGTTTAAGGTTAAAACAGAAAGTGCAAGTTAATTGTATTATTCCTTGAAAGCGGGATCGTTCTCGGGATAGTTGTATTCCTTTTGCTTTTTCCCAAACACAGATACATTGACATAGCGTTTTGGATTCAAGCGGAAATCCTGAAGCAACAATTGCAAGTTCGTTGTGGTGAGTAATGCCTGATCATAAAGTTCAGTGTTGTTCAGCAACTGCCCGAGTGATCCCTCTTCACTTTGCATTTGAGCCAACAATGCTGTCAGGTTTTCCACGGCAGTATTTGCTGAAGCTAAAGTGTTTTCAAGTGAACCAACGGCTTCATTTGCATTTTTCATCAAATCTCCAGCGGAGGTAAAAGTCTCACCAAGTTTTGCATCGCTGAGCTCTTTGCTAATGGCACTCATATTAGCTAGAGCACTTTTCATTTCAGGTGTGCTTTCAGCCAAGCCTGTTGAGATCAATTCGACATTCTTCAGGATGGCGAACAGCTTTCGATCATAGGAACCTAATGATTTGTCCAGGGCAGAAGTGATTGATTCAAGATTTTTCATGGTCGCAGTCAGACTTTTTACACTTTTGGCAATCTCGCTATTTGCGTCTTCCGCGGTCAGGCTGTCACCAAGTGCTTTCGCGACACCTCCCAGCCCGGATTTGATATCATCGAAAAGGCCTTTCACATTATCTGTGCCGATCATTGATTCGATAGCCCCTTGAACTCGACCTTTGATATAAGTCCCACGCTTAGCACAGTCTGCACCCGAACATGCATTATCAAAAACGATCTCGATCGCTTTGCCACCCATGATACTGGTACTCACCACCAATGCTTCTGCGTCTTTTGGAATTCGGATTTCTTTATCAATATCGAGTGTCGCAATCACCGACTTCATGTCATCATCAAGCCGAATAGCTTCAACTGTACCGACGCGTAAACCACGGATGAGAATCGCTGAACTTGTCGTCAGTTGGTCGATATTCTCATACTTGACATAATATGCATTTGAGGCATTCAGCAGGTTTTTACCTTGCATAAATTTAAATCCCCATATGGTTACAGCAATCGCAAAAGCTGCAAGAAGACCGATTTTTAATTCATTCGACATTTAATACCAAATTTCTAGAAAATCACCAAAAGCGCAAAAATACATGTATTCATTTGGATCACAGTGCTGAAACAAAGAAAAGCAATGATTGTTAGTTCGCGCCAACCAATTTTAACGCTTCATCAAAGGAGATCCGTTCATCGCCTTTGTATGCGACAACAAATGCTTCACGAAATCCTTTTTCTGTCAATTCCTGCTGCTTTTTCTTAGCGAGATCAAGCGAATCGTAATTGCCAGATAGATATTTATAAAAATTGGAGTCCTCAACGATTTCAATGGATTCTAAGCCTTTCCACCTGGGATCATTTTCCTGAATCAGTTTTGTTGAAGCAGCTAATTGGATTTTGAAACGAATAGCCGGTAAGTCAGGATCATTTTCGGAAACAACCTTTTCTCCTTCACCTTGACTGGTAGTTTCAGCCATCAGGGAAGGAACTGCCGATTCTACTTCAGTTTTGTACGTATTGATGGCCTCTAAAATGGAAGCTGCCATTGCTTTTTGTTTTTCCGGATCACCCAGAAACGTCTCTTCTTCATCTGTACTTAAAAAACCGGTTTCAACAAGCACACTCGGCATCGTGGTCTTTCTCAAAACCAAAAAACCGGCTTGCTTGACACCTCTTGATTTTCTTTTCAATTCATTTTTGAAGTTTTCTTCGATATGGTGAGCCAGCAAAATACTTTGCGTGAGGTATGCATTTTGGTACATGGATAAGATAATATGGCCTTCGGGAGAGTCTGGATCATATCCATCATAGTGTGCTTCGTAATCATCTTCCAGAAGAATACTTGCGTTTTCTCTTTTAGCGACAAGCAGATTTTCTTCTGCTCGATGCAGCCCCATCACATAAGTCTCTGTGCCTTTTGCTTTATTACGCTTTGCGATATAGTTGCAGTGAATAGAAATAAAAAGGTCTGCCCTGTTCCTGTTGGCAATAGCCGCCCTTTCATGAAGGGGGATAAATACATCCTCATCGCGTGTGTATATCACCTTGACATCATCATATTTTTCTTCAATCTGTTTGCCGAGTTCCTTTACTATGGCAAGGGCAACATGCTTCTCCTGGTATTCATGGCCATGGCAACCGGGATCTTTTCCCCCATGTCCGGCATCCAGCACAATTGTACGTACATAATAGCCACCTGAAATATCAGGATTCGCAAAACTGTTATTAAAATCACAAATTGCTGTTAAAAGAAATACCAGTAAGGACAAAAGCAATCGAGATTCCGTTTTTATGGCGAATTTTATATTCATTTGCATAATCAAGGTGTAATATTACTGAAAATCGTAATATGAATATTGTTTTAGGTGGAAAATTTACCTGATCTTCAATTTGGTTTTGCAAAGCTGACAACTGATCAACGTATTGAAACGATCTTATTATATATCACTTTTCATTCTTTTATGCTCTTTTCACTCAATTTGGGGACAGGTTGAACAAAAAGAAAGGAAACCTGTGCCCGTTGCCATTCCTCAGGATACAACACTATTAGGATTGGATTCGTTACCGGTACGATCAGAACCGATTGATGTGCCTATATCTAAAGATGCACTGGATGATGAAGTTGAATACCAGGCTGAGGACACGATTGTGATGGATTACAAAAACAGGATTGTTTTTCTGTATGGAAATGCCATTGTAAAATATACAACCTTAACGCTTACCGCAGACTTTATTCGGATTGACCTTGATAGTAATATGGCCACAGCTACGGGATGGCCCGATAGCATAGGGCAAATTGTGGGAAATCCGGTCTTCCAGGACGGTGACCAGAGTTTTGTTGCCAAAAAAATGAGGTACAATTTCAAAAGTAAGAAAGGAATGGTGTATGACGTGGTTGCCGAAGAGGGAGATATGTACATCCTGGGGGAGAAAACGAAAATTGTAAGTACCGGGGATTCAACCGACCGAGAGGATCTGATCTTCAATGAAGGAGCTATTATCACGACCTGCAGCCATCCAAATCCGCATTATGGCATACGGGCGGCCAAGATCAAAACAGTACCAAATAAAGTAGCCGTCATCGGTCCTTCAAACCTGGAAATCATGGGGATTCCAACACCTATCTGGTTGCCTTTTGGTTTTTTTCCGGTCAAACCAAAAACATCCGCTGGCCCGGGCCTCATTTTTCCAAGAGATTATGAATTTTCAAACCAATGGGGTTTTGGGTTGCGAGACATCGGGTACTACTTTCCGATCAAAGATTGGGCGGATATGAAAATCACAGGTGACATCTATTTCAATGGGAGTTGGGGAATCAATACAGCCAGCACTTATGTCAAAAAATATAAATATCGGGGAACTGTAAATCTTGGGTTTTCAAAAAGAATCACAGAGCGCCAAAATACATATATCAGGGACAAAACCAATTCATTTAATATCCGGATCAGTCATACCCAGGATAGCAAAGCCCATCCATTTCGGAGAATAGGAGGGAGTGTGAATATCCAGTCCAATAATTTTCGGGCCTTAAATTATAATGATGCTCAAAGTGCACTGACCAATAGTTATAGCTCAAACTTTTCATATAGCCGAACATTTCAAGACAAGCCATATTCTTTGAATGTCGGTTTTAGTCACTCTCAAAACACCCGGACC
>Ga0316201_10001309_pt1 | contig 16518 bp, 12 predicted proteins | sample CS6wburrow_MG_FD_204516 | JGI IMG/M metagenome (GOLD analysis project Ga0316201, IMG submission 204516) | Coastal sediment microbial communities from Delaware Bay, Delaware, United States - CS-6 worm burrow | ecosystem: Environmental > Aquatic > Marine > Coastal > Sediment | place: USA... | reverse complement strand
CGGATGAAGACCTCTGGAAGTCCGAGCTGTATCCGGACGATTTTCCCAGGGGATTCATCGCGAATTTTCGCCTTGAGTATTTTCATAATGCGATCGGCTTGCCCCGCGGCTCGTGGCGTGCACCCGCCCACACGGCCAATGCCTTTGTTGTCCAGAGTTTCCTGGACGAGCTCGCGCATGAGATAGGGCAAGATCCGCTGGCACTGCGCCTTGCATTGCTAGGCGACGCACGCGAACTGGAGTATCGAGGCCACGGGGGGCCTGTTTTTAATCCCGGCCGACTGAGCAAATTGCTGAGGTTTGTTGCTGAACGCATCGACTACAGCAAACAGCGAGAGTCAGGACGCGGGGTGGGTATTGCAGCCCATTTCACGTTCGGCGGTTACGCGGCGCATGCAATAGAGGTCGTTGTTCACGCCGATGGCAAGTTCACCATCAAACGTATCGTTGCTGCAATGGACTGTGGCCTCGCGGTGCATCCGAATGCGGTCGAGGCGCAGATACAGGGAGCCACCGTTGATGGCATCAGTACCGCGCTGGGACAGCAGATTACGGTCAAGGACGGTAAGGTGGAGCAGAGCAATTTTCACGATTACCCGCTGGCTCGAATCGCACAAATTCCGGGCGCCTTTGAGGCGCACATTCTGCCGTACGATGACACCCCGACAGGCGTTGGCGAGATAGGCATCCCGTCGGTCGCGCCCGCGTTAACCAACGCGATATTCGCGGCGAGTGGCGTACGAATTCGGCGCCTGCCTATTGGCGACCAGCTTCGAGATGCGCTGGCCGGTTAAGCCTGGCTGGTCTGAGTTTCGATTGTAGCCAATATGGTGAGGGCAGCGAGCTGCAGGCGCGCGTCCCTCGTTTGCCACAAGGTTATCGCGTACTATTTTCTGCGTGAAGATCGAGACCCATGTCAGTGTTGCAGCAAGCGACCAGAATGCAGTCACGCTGCTTCAGGAAGCATCCGGACTGTCGAAGCAGCGCATCAAGTTGGCGATGACCCAGGGGGCAGTTTGGTTGACGCGCGGTAGCAATACGCAGCGTTTGCGGCGCGCGAAACGGCTGCTCCGCGAGGACGACGAACTTCACCTCTACTACGATGCCCAGATCTTGGCCGAGGTGCCTGCCGAACCTACCTTGATTGCCGACGTTGGCAACTACTCTGTCTGGAATAAACCGTACGGGCTGCGATCGCAGGGTTCGAAGTGGGGTGATCACTGTACCGTCGTTCGCTGGGCTGAGCGGCACCTGCAGCCAGAGCGCCCGGCATTCACCGTGCATCGCCTGGACCGCGCTGCCAATGGACTGATTCTCGTCGCCCACTCGAAGCGCATGGCAGCGGCGCTGTCGAAAATCTTCCAGTCGCGGAAAGTGGAGAAGCGTTACCTGGCCCTGGTGGCCGGTGACTTTTCGTCACATCCCGATCCCCTCCGAATAGAGCAGGCGATTGACGGCAGGAACGCGGTCAGTGAGTTTTCGCTTCGGCAGCTTGGTGCCACCAGGGAGCAGTCGCTGGTCGACGTGCGTATCGAGACCGGCCGCAAACACCAGATTCGCCGCCACCTCGCTGACCTTGGTCATCCGGTTGTTGGAGATCGCTTGTACGGCAGCGGAGAGGCCGATGGTGTCGACCTTCAGCTTACGGCCTGCCTGTTGGCGTTCAGGTGTCCCGCGTCGGGCGAGAAAGTCGAGTATCGGCTCGGTGCAAGCTCGCTGCCCACGATATAATGACGGCATGGCTGATCGATACGTGAGTTATAAGGGGCCAGCGTTTGAATTCGCTGGCGCTGCGCTCAAAAAGAGCTGGGCGGGGCTTCACCGGGGAAACCTCGAGACCTTTCCGGGCTCGGCCAAGGTTCGGAAAGCGTGGCAGGCTTATCACGAAGGTCGCTTTGGCGATGCGGTGCGTGCAGGCGTTAAGCACGGTGATGAATGCCTGCTTCCCGCGGCGTTCGCAGCGACGATGTACACGCATTACCTTGAGAACGATGATAAAAAGAAGTTGAACAGGTTCGAGAACGCCGTAGACCTTGCCGAACAAGCCGCGGAGTTTGATCCTGAAAGTGCAAACGCGTATTTCATCCTGGCTGTGGCATTGGGGCGTTACAGTCAGTTCATCAACATCATTGAAGCGCTGGCGAAAGGCATCGCTCCGAGGGTCAAGGAGTCCCTCGAGCAGTGCCTCGAACTGGAGCCGGAGCACGCAGAGGCCCATGCGGCGCTCGCGGCCTGGCACGCAGAGATTGTGGACACGCTTGGCAGCATGCTGGCCAGCCTGAGATACGGTGCAAAAAGGAGGCGCGCGGAAGAGCATTTCGACGCAGCTATCGAACTGTGCCCAGAACTTCCGTTTTCTTACATCGAAAAAGCCAACGGCCTTGTCTTGTTATACGGCGATGACGGCGAGGATGAAATTCGAGATCTCCTCGAGACGGCGGTGAGTATGACCCCGGCCGATGCGATCCAGGCGCTGGATATCGAACAGGCCGAAAGTCTGCTCGAGGACCTTTAGCGCTAACGGCGTTCGCCTGTTAGCGATTGCGCCCCATCTTCTCGTGACTGCTGACCCATTCGTGCGCGAGGATCGCCGATGACAGCGAAATGTCTCCCGCCAACACGACGGCGGCGATAATTTCGGCCAGCTTGTCAGCCTTGCCGGTGCCATAGCAATCCATCATTTCAAGGCATTCGCGCTGCGTTGGCAGAGCTGTGCCGCCGCCGTAAGTTGCGCAGATCAGTGCCGGCAAGGTGACCGACCAGTAGAAGTCGCCGTTGTCGAGTAATTCGCCGTAGTTGAGGCCAGCATGGGACTCGGCAACGTTGGCGGCATCCTGTCCCGTAGCAATGAACATCGCTGCTATACCGTTTGCAGAATGGGCGCCGGCGTACGCGGCACCGGCCTGCATTGTGCCCACGTAGGCGATCTGTCGAAAACGGTACAACCACTCTGTATCGATGCGGAGCAGATCTCTCGCTACGTCCCGCTTCAGAGTGAACTCCGCGATGACGCGTTTGCCACGCGTCTGGATCATGTTCATCATCGAATGCTTCTTGTCGGTATCGAGGTTGCCTGACAAGACGAAGCGCGGCTTCAACGGGTGTTTGGCCTTGATCCACTCGCAGGCAAACAGCGTCGCTTTGCCTGTCATGTTCTGGCCGGCCGCATCGCCGGTTTTATAACAGAACCGCGTGTACAACATATTTGCAACGGCGTACTGCTCAATCTCTGTCAGCCTGGCGGTGCGCGAAGAAGTTTTAACGACACCGCGAATCGAATCGATATTCTCGTTCAGCCATTTGCCAAACTCACGCGCCTCCAATGCGTTGTCGAACATAAACACGGGCGCTCTTTGCATCGAGTGCTTGACGACCGTCGTCCTGGCGCCGCCGCACTCGTTAATGACGCGCATACCGCGGCTGTAGCTCGCAACCAGCGTTCCCTCGGTGGTTGCCATGGGAATATAGAAGTCGCCTTTCGCGTGTTCCCCGACCATCGTCAGCGGGCCCGCGATGCCTATCGGTACCTGAGCGGTGCCGATGAAGTTCTCGATATTGCCCTGCGTTACCGCCGGATCTATCGTGTAGCTCGATACCGTATCAAGATTGGTACCGGTCATTGCCGCCACGAACGCGGTACGTTGCGAGGCCATCTCGCGCGAGTGGTCGTTTTTCTTGTCGCGTGGTATGCGGTCGGATTTCGACATGCTTTTCTCCGATAAGGTTTGTCGCGGCCTACACAATTTCCTCGAGTTCGGACAGTGACTGCTCCAGGTAGTCGATGAGACGCTGGACACGCGGTACCGTGCGCCGACAGGCGATGATGCCGAAGTCGAGATTGCCGTGATAACTGACAAACGTGATGTTCAATGCAAAGCCGTGAAAGACGGCAGAAACAGGATATGTACCGATCAGGGGCGCGCCATTCCAATAGAGCTGCTCTCTTGGGCCCGGCACGTTTGAGATAACGGTGCTGACCGGCGGGAACCAGTCTGCGACACCCATCATGCTGGCAATAAACAGTGGTGTCTGCATGAGGGTTGCGTACAGGCTGGCCTCACGCGAGGTCAGCTCGCTGAGCATTTCCTTGCCGGCACGAGTGGATTCCACAATCGCCTCCAGCCGATCGGCGGGATCTCGGTGGCGGGTGCCCAGGTCGGCGATGATGTAGCTGATAGCGACGGACGAATCGAAGTCATCCTTTTCGCGCACTGAAACAGGTACGAGTGCGCGCAATGAGTGTTCGGGATGCTCGCCCTGATCATCAAGATAGTGTCTTAGCGCGCCCGAACACATGGCCAGTACGACGTCATTAATTGTCACGCCCGCCGCCTTGCTGACGGCGCGAACACGCTCGATGCTCCAGGACTGGGCAACGAAGCGCCGCGCGCTCGAGACTTCCGTGTTCATCAGCGTGTGGGGTACATGTCGCCAGGGGACCGCCAGGCCCTCGCCGAGACCCAGCCACGTTGCCGCGTAGTTCTTGATCACTCCCAGGAAATGCGCGGATGTGTCGAACTGCGCTTTGAAGAACTCCGCCATCGCCTTGAGTTCGAATTCGCTCGGTGCCAGATCGGTAGCCAGGGGGCGTCCGTGTTCCGCCTTGTATTTCTCATGGGCCTCGATGGATAGCGGAGACAGGTCTATCTTGGCCTCGGGGTCCGGCGAACAACCGCCCTCTGTCAGGCGCACACCCGCAACGCCATCGATCGTCGCATGATGAAGCTTCGTGTAGACCGCGAACTGACGGTTCTGCAGGCCCTCGATCACGTGCACCTCCCACAGTGGTCGGCTGCGATCGAGCAAGTTGGAGTGAAGGCGCGACACCAGCGAGAAAAGCTCGCGATATCTTCCGGGTTTTGGCAATGCCGAGTGTTGCACGTGATAGTCGAGGTCCAGGTCCGGATCCTCTTCCCAGTAGAGCGGGCCGAAGCGCCCCAGCGCGCCATGCGCCACGCGGTGAGCAAAGGGTTTGCGAAGCTCGGTGGTCGATCGATAGGAATCAGCGACTCGGGCCAGGAATTTTCGCTGGTTTACACGTGCGGGGAACTCGAGCAAATTCACTCCTGCCACGTGCATAGGTGCTTCGCGGTTCTCGAGATACAGGAATCCCGAACCCAGGAGATCGATTCTGTCCACGCTTAGATTCTACCGGAACACGGTGACGATTCCGTATGCAAGGGCATAGGTAGTTTCATCGATCAGGCTACGCGCCAGACTCTGCGAGCCGAGCGGCCGACTGTCAGGATCAGGGATGCTGTGAAAACACCCGAATACTGCCCAGCAGCGCAACGGCGATGCTGATATCCAGAATAAACATCGCAAGCAGCCCGGAATAATTTCCAATCGCAAGCCTCGAGAGAGTCGATGCAAGCAGGATCATCGTGGTCATGAAGACGTAGAAGCCCGGGCGAAACGCCTGCCAGAACTGCGGGTTGTGCAATGCAGCGATCCGGTCCAGGTTCTTGCGGCAAAACCCTCTGAACAGGAATCGTGCTTTGGCGGCGCCAATCAGAGCGCCGGTCGCAATGGCGAGCCAGGGCCAGGTTTCGTCGGGTCGCAATGCGGTGGCCTGTGCAAGCAGGCTGGCGCTTTTCAACAACAGAATGATGCCGCCGCTGAGCCATACGATCGCAGCAATGGTCCTGAGTGTCTTCTTTGATACCGCTAACACGATCCCGGCTTGCTCCCAGGCCTTAATCGGCCGGCTGATTCGCTCCGATAGTCAAACAGGTGATACAAGATTTCAACAGAAGTGCCGCTGTCAGCAAGCGTTTGCCTGGCGCGGTCGGGCCGGATGACCCGCTTATCGAGCAAACCGGAAGGCGCCGGATTCCTTGATCGCTTCAACGGAGGGATCGATAAGCAAGGGTGCCGCAACCGCCTTCCGGATGCCGGCGATGTCCTTCAAGCCACTGCCAGACACAATACAAACCACCAGCTCGTCCGCACCGATCTTCTCGTCACGAACCAGCTGTCTGATGGCTGCCCACGGCGCCGCCGCGGCCGGCTCAGCGAAGATGCCGGTCGTGCGCGCCATCTCCGGAACGGCCGCAAGAATCTCCTCGTCCGGAACCGTTACCGCTTCGCCACCCGATTGCAGAACGCCCTTTACAGCTGCGAGGCCATCGCGTGGCCGATCAACAGAGATAGAGTCGGCAACCGTGCTGGCCTGCACTTCATCGACGGCGACGCCTGACCAGTCAGGCTCTTCCGTGCCGCTATCGCGAATCAATCGAACTGCCTGGCAAATTGCTGCGCTGCCCTCCGATTGAACGCAGTCGATTCTGGGCAGCCGGTCAATCAGTCCGACTGCGTGCAGATCACGCCAACCCTTCCAGATACCGCTCAGCAAATTGCCATCGCCCGTGGGCACGACGATACGATCCGGGGCGCGTCGGCCCAGGGACTCCCAGATCTCGTAGGAGCAGGTCTTTTTGCCTTCTCGCGTAAAGGGGTTGTAGCCCGTACTTCGATTGAACCAGCCGAATTCATCGGAGGCCGACAGGCAAAGGTCGAAGGCATCGTCGTAGCTGCCCCTCACTGCGAAAACCGTTGCGCCGAATGACAGGCACTGCGTGAGTTTCGCTATTGGGGCACTTTCCGGAACGAACACGACCGCGTGCAGCCCGAGGGCCGCAGCGAGACAGGCTAATGAGGAGCCTGCGTTGCCGGTACTGGCAACGGCTACGACATCCGCGCCGATGTCGATGGCCCGCCGTAGTGCCACTGCGCCGGCGCGATCTTTGGTCGACGCGCTGGGATTCACAGTGTCATCTTTGAGGTACAGGTTGCGAAGGCCAAGCAGTCCACCGAGACGTGGCGCCGCGTACAGGGGCGTTCCGCCAAGCCGCAACGGGAATGGCGATTCCGACTTCTTTAGCGGCAGCAGGGGCGCATAACGAAACAGGTCAGTCCGCTCATCACCAAACCCGCCGGCCACCTCGTCTGCGATCGCCGCATAGTCATAAGTGATATCGAGATTTCCGCCGCAGTCCGGACAGACGAAGCCCGCGAAATCAGCGGACTGGGTTTCAGCACAGGCAAAGCAACGATAACCGTTCATGCGCATCTACTCGTTACGGCACAATGTGTGTGCCGGAAATTTCACTCAGGTCTGCTTTCAGATTGTGCGGCTGTGTAATGACCACTTCCTTGCCGCCCTGCTCGAGGAACCTGAGCGCACTTTCTATCTTAGGTTGCATGCTGCCGCTGAGGAAATGCCCATCCGCCAGGTATCGCCGACATTCCTCGACATTCATGCGGTCGATCTCTACCTGCTCAGGCGTGCCGAAATTCAGAGACACCTTGTCCACGTCTGTGGAAATGATGAAGTATGACGCGCCGAGCTCACAGGCAAGCAAACAGGAGGCAGCATCCTTGTCGATCACCGCTGGGCGGGGTCGCAGCGTGCCGTCCGGCTTATAGATGACCGGGATACCGCCACCGCCGGCGGCGATTACCAGCATGCCGTTATCGAGCAATGCGCGAATGGCCGGCAACTCGATGATTTCAAGCGGCGTGGGCGAGGGCACCAGTCGACGCCAGCCGCGTCCTGCATCCTCGCCAACGACCCAGCCGTCTTCTTCCTGGCGCTGACGCGCCTCGGCTTCGCTCATGAACGGGCCGATCGGCTTGCTCGGGTCGCTGAAGCTCGGGTCCTGCTCGTCGACGACAACCTGGGTGACCAGCGCGGTGACGCTCTGCTTCACGTCCTGGTGCAGGAATTCGTTCTGCAGGCTCTGCGCAATCTGCATACCGATTGAGCCCTGTGTATCTGCCACGCAATTGGCCAGCGGTACCTGGTGGATCACATCTCTCGCGAGCTCCGAGCGCAGCAGGATAAAGCCGACCTGGGGTCCGTTACCGTGCGTGATAAGCACCCGATAGCCTCGCTGGACGATTGGCACGATGTAGCGACTCGTTTCGCCGGCAACGCGGTATTGATCGAGGACTCCCATGTGCTCGCCGTCCCTGATCAGGGAGTTGCCGCCAATAGCAATCACTACCAGCGGGGCGTCTGTGTTGTCTTTTTGTGTGGGACTCGTCACTCGAATTTCCGTTGCCTACATTGTCAGCGCCATAAGGGCCTTGGCCGTATGTAACCGATTCTCCGCCTCTGGATAAACACGTGATTGAGGGCCATCAATAACCGCGTCGGTTACCTCGAAGCCGCGATCCGCAGGCAGGCAGTGCATGTATATTGCTCGCTCCCTCGCACGCGCCATCATCTCCTCGTCACAAATCCAGTGCCGATATTGCTGCGCTATCTGCATCGCTTCTTCGGGCTTGCTGAACAGAGACTCGATCCCCCAGCTCTTGGGGTACACGATATCGGCATCGGCGAACGCATCTTCCATGTTGTCCACGACTTCGAAGGTACCGCCCGAACGCGCCGCATTCTCACGCGCCAGGTTCATTGTATGGTCCATCAAGGTGTATTCAGGCGGATGCGCCAGCGTTACGTTCATGCCAAATCGCGTCATTAGCATAATCAGGCCCTGCGGTACGGACATCGGTTTCACGTAGCTGGGGGCGTAAGCCCAGGACACGGCGATCTTCAGGTCCTTGAGATCCTTGCCGAATTCCTCGCGTATCGTCATGAGGTCCGCGAGGTTCTGGCAAGGGTGATCAACGTCGCACTGCATGTTTATGACGGGTACCGATGCCCACTTGGCAACGTCACGCATGTAGGTTTGACCTTCACCGGGCACCAGGTCGTGGCGAATGGCAATGCCATGTCCGTAGCCAGAGAGAATAGTCCCCATATCCTTGGGGCTCTCACCATGCGCGATCTGCGACGTTTCCGAATCGATGAAATGGGCATGCCCGCCGAGCTGAGTCATGCCGGCCTCGAATGAGTTGCGCGTGCGTGTGGATTTGTCGAAGAAGATCAGGAAGGCAGTCTTGTGAGCGAGGTGCAACGTGGGCACGCCACTCTTGAACTCGTCTTTGAGCTGCGCTGCGGTGTCCAGCGCGAGTTCGATTTCGTCATCTGACCAGTCCTGCGTCATTAGCCAGTCGCGGCCCTTCATATGGCCAGGAATCGGTTTTGCTGTTCGAGTCACGTTTCGTGTTCTCCCTTGATTAACCCTCTGCGAACTGATCGACGAGGGCGGAGTAAAAAGCGACGCAGCTCACGAGGTGCTCGACCTCGGTCTGCTCGTTGGGGGCGTGGGCAAAGCGCTCATGGCCGGGGCCAAAACCGATGGTCGGAATATGATGCATGCCAGCCGTGGCAACCCCGTTGGTGCTAAATGTCCAGTGTCCGACCTCCGGCTCTTTTTCGAAGGTTTCCCGGTACGCCGTTATCGCAGCTTGTACGGGCGCTTCATGTTCGCCCATCTCCCACGTTGGATAGTATTTTCGCGTGGGGTATGTCAGCCCGGTATAGCTGGGTACCGCGTACTCGAGCACCGTGACGGTCGCGTTGGCGGTCTGCACCGACGGCAGGGCGAGAATCTCGGCCACGGAGGTCTCTTCCGTCTCGTCGATCGTCAGGCGGCGATCGAGGTGTATCGTGCAGCCATCGGCTACGGCGCAGAGACTCGGTGAGGTGGAGCGAATCTCACTGATGGTGACGGTGCCTTTGCCCAGCGGCTCGCGTGGCTGCAATTGTTCGTTGAGTCTTTCGATATCCGCGATGATGCCGGCCATCTTGTAAACGGCATTATCGCCGCGCTCAGGTGCCGAGCCATGGCAAGACACACCGGAAGTGTGAACCTCCATCTCCATGCGGCCGCGATGGCCGCGGTAGATGCGCAGACTGGTAGGCTCGGTGATTACAACGAGGTCGGGTCGAATTCCATCCTCGTTGACAATGTACTGCCAGCACAATCCGTCGCAGTCCTCTTCCTGCACGGTACCGGTTGCGTAGAAGGTGACGTCGTCCGGAACTCCTCTCTTCTTTAGCAGGGCGCCAGCGTACACACTGGAGGCAACGCCGCCTTTCATGTCGCTGGTGCCGCGGCCATAGAGAATGCCGTCCTCGATTTCAGCGGAATAAGGGTCACGGTCCCAGAGTGACGGGTCGCCCACATCGACAATATCCACATGCCCATCGAAGGCGATGACGCGCGGCCCGTTGCCGATGCGTCCAATGACGTTGCCCATCGGGTCGATCGTGACTTCATCGTAGCCGATGCGCAGCATCTCCTCCCGGATGCGAGCGACCACCGCACCTTCATCGGAGCTCAGCGACGGGATGCGAATAATGTCCTGCATGAACTTCACGAGGTCTGACTTGATCTCCATCGCGTCGTCGTAATAGGTGCTGGTCATGCCTTGTCTCCGTCATCGTTGAAGGCGTCGATCAGGCGATCCCACTCGTCCACGATGCCTTGGGAAAAAATCTCGCGCCAGAAGTCTTCGTCCCACAGTTGCCGCAGCTCGTCCGACGTGCGGCCCTGTTGTTCAACCCAGGTGAAGTATTTGAAGTTATGCAGCGCTTTCTGATCCGCGTAACCAAGCTCGCGAACGTGGTCGGTCGTTGTTCCCTGCAGGTAGCGACCGAAATGCTGATCGGCGAGATGCGCATTGTAGGGGCCGTGGGTTGCCTTCATCTCCTGCATACGGGACAGGTACAGTTCCATGGAATCGGTAATGGGCGTGAAGATCACGTCGCGGCTGTCCATGTCGTAGTAGCGCGCCGCTTTTATGCTCGCTACGAGGTTGCACAACCCCGAGATGCCGATATCGCCGAGCACTTCGATCGTGTCGTCATCCACGCCTTCGCGACGCAGGCATGCGTGGCCGTCTTCTTCGCTGAACAGACGCATCAGCTGCATGGTCTGTTCGTCGTCTACGGCCGCCACGAGGTTGGTGTTGCGCACATTGTGAATCCAGGGGATATGCTTGTCGCCGATGCCTTCGATACGGTGTTCACCGAAGCCAAACTGCAGCAGCGTAGGGCATTGCAGGGCTTCTGTGGCCACCACCCGGATGCCGGGATGCTGGGTGCGCAGGTAATCGCCCGCGGCGATAGTGCCTGCGGAGCCTGTAGCACTGACATACGCTGACAGGCGTCGACCTTCGGCGTAATTTTTCTGAAAGATCTCTTCAATTATCGAGCCGGTCATCTGGTAGTGCCAGATGGCGTTGCCAAATTCCTCGAACTGGTTGAAAACGACGATCTTATCGCCGCGGTCATGGCGCAGCTCCCAGCACTTGTCATAGATCTCCTTGACGTTCGACTCGGTGCCGGGCGTGGCGATGATCTCATCGGTACCGATCTCCCGGAGCCATTCGAAGCGCTCGCGACTCATGCCCTCAGGCAGGATTGCGACAGCCGGGCAGGAGAGCAGGGCGCAATCATAAGCGCCGCCACGACAGTAGTTGCCGGTAGACGGCCACACCGCCTTCTGCGTATCAGGATCGAAGGCGCCGGTAACGAGACGAGGCACCAGGCAGCCATAGGCCGCGCCGACTTTGTGTGCTCCGGTGGGAAACCACTTACCCATAATGCCGACGATGGTTGCATCGACGCCGGTTAGTGACGGCGGAAATTCGATCCAGTTGCCCTCGCCAAATCCACCGCCATGTTCGACCGGTTCGTTCTTCCAGGTGATGCGAAACAGGTTCGCCGGGTCGAGGTCCCACAGGCCAATATTCTTCAGCTTGTCCTTGATGGCATCAGGCGCGAGCGTAGGGTCCTTCTGCTGGGCAAACGTGGGCAGGATGATGTTCTGCGCGCGGGCACGGGCGACACTCTTTTTGAGTACGTCCTCCCGGATTTCAGGTATCAGGTTCAAGCTCTTCCTCCGAAGTCTATTTTGGGGATGGGCTCCCGGTCGCCCCATGCCAATTCGACTTCCGTTGCGCTGGAGCGTATTGCTCGCAGCAACTCGTCCTGGTCGACAGGCAGGCTGCGCATGCGCACCCCGGTGGCGCGATAGATGGCATTGGTGATCGCAGGACTCGTCGGAATGCTTGGTAGCTCGCCCATCCCTTTCGCCCCGAAAGGCCCGGCAGAGGTGTTGTGTTCGACGATGTGCGAAATGATCTTTGGCGCGTGCGTTATGCTCGGTGGTTTGTAACGCGCCATTACGTTGGTCCAGGGAATGCCATCCTCCTGGATGTAGTGCTCGGTAAGCGTATAGCCGATACACATGACGATGCCGCCCTCAATCTGACCTTCCAGCGTTAACGGATTGATCGCACGACCGACATCGTGTGCGGCGACGACTTTTCTTGCAGTGACTTCGCCGGTACGCATGTCTATTTCACACAGCACGGCTTGCGCGCAGAAGCTGAAAGCAATGTGCATGTCGCCGCCACTTCCCAGCGGACTGGTTTTCGGCGCCCAGTACTCGTGCTGAGCTTTGACTTTCGACGCGGGGTCCGCTGTCGCAAGTTGTGCAGCCACGTCCCTGGCGGCAAGGCGCGCGGCGTTGCCGCTAACGTAAGTTTGTCGGCTGGCGGTTGTAGGGCCGCCATCCGGGCAAAAGTCCGTGTCACCAAGCAGGACACTGACGTGCCTGGAGGGAATGCGGAGCTCTTCTGCGACACAGGCCGCGAGTACGGCCGGCAAACCCTGGCCCATCTCTGCCGAGGAAATTCGTACTTCGGCCAGCAGTCCCTTCTCGGGGTCCTGCCACGCTTCAACTTCGGCGGTTGCCTTGTCAGGCGCGCCGCCGCCCAGCCCGGTGTTCTTGTAGCCTACGGCGAGGCCCCAGGCGAATCGGCGGTGACCCTCATCCCAGGTCCAGCGAAAATTGTCCTGGCGCATGTCGTGCTCGACCTTGTCGATGCATTCATTCAGGCCGACGCTCTCTCGCAGCACCTGCCCGGTTGCCGTTTGCGAGCCGACGTCCAGCGCGTTGATGCGGCGAAACTCAACCGGATCGAGTCCCAGTTTCTCCGCCAGCATGTCCATGTTGCTCTCGACGGCGAAACAGCTTTGCGTTACGCCGAAGCCGCGGAAAGCGCCACAGGGAACGTTGTTGGTGTACAGGGCGAAGCAGTCGACCTTCGCGTTCGGTACATCGTAGGGTCCGGTGGCGTGGGTCGTTGCCCGGGTGAGCACCTTTTCGCTGAGGCTGGCATACGCCCCGCCGTCTCCGTACAGCGTTGCTTCGACCGCGGTGAGTTTCCCGTCGCTGGTCGCGCCGGTGCGGATGCGAATGATGGTTGCGTGCCGCTTCGGGTGCACCATCAGGCTTTCCTGGCGCGAGTACAACATCTTCACCGGACGTTGCGTGGCCTCAGCCAGTAGTGCGGAGTGAATCTGGCCGACGATATCTTCCTTGCCGCCAAAGCCACCACCCATCAGCGTGGCGACCACTCGCACATCGTCATTCTCAACGCCCAGCGCGGCGGCGGCCTGGTTACGATCCATGTACGGAATCTGGCTGCCCACATAAATCGTCGTCTTGTCATGCCTGGCTGCTTCGCCACGCACCGCAAGGGCATCGCAGCGGCCGCCAAAGTTCGCTGGATCGTAGCCCGCTGGTACGCCGATTGAGCACTCCGGTTCCAGGAACAGGTGCTCGGTCGTTGGTGTGCGGTAGGTCTGATCGATGACGACGTCCGCATCAGCAAAACCGGCATCGATATCGCCCTTCTTGACCTTGATGTGTTTTAGAAGGTTGCCGTCCGGGCGTTCTTCATGGACCAGTGCTGCGCCAGCCTGGGCTGCCTCCAGCGCATCGGTAACAGCCGGGAGCGTTTCGTAGTCGACCTCGATCAAGTCCAGAGCCGCGGCAGCGATTTCCTCGGAATTCGCAGCAACGATCGCCACCGCATCACCCACATAACGAACTTTTCGGCCGCACAGCACCGGCCAGTCGATGCTCACCACGCCATGCGCGTTGCGGCCCGGAATGTCTTCATGCGTGAGTACCGCGTGCACGCCTTCAAGCTTGCGGGCAGCGGCCGTGTCTATCGAGCGAATACGTGCGTGTGGTACGCCGGCGCGCTTGGTCCGTGCGTAGAGCATGCCGGGAAAACGGTAATCGTCGGTAAAACGAGCGCTGCCCTTGATCTTCGCCAGTGCGTCAGGATTGGATAGCGCTTTGCCTACTGCGAGGCCGGGTTCCTGCGTCTCCGGAAGGTACGGCGGGACATCCTGGCCCGACGCCTGGAGGATTGCATTGATCACGCTCTGGTAACCCGTGCAGCGACAATAAGAGTCTTTGAGCGCGGTGCGGACGCTCGCTTCGCTTACTGCTTCTCCAGCCGCTTGCTTGCGATCGAGCAGCCCCTTGGCGGTCATGATCAGTCCAGGCGTGCAGATGCCGCACTGCACGGCACCGTGATCCAGGAACGCCTGCTGCAGTGCGTGCAGGCTGCCGTCCTGCGACAGGCCTTCGATGGTTTCTACCCGCGCGCCCTGTGCCTTGAATGCCGGGAATACGCAGCTGACAACGGGTGTACCGTTCACGAGCACCGTGCAAATACCGCACTCGGCCTCATTGCAGCCGATCTTGGTGCCGGTCAGGCGCAGATCCTCACGAAGCACTTCGGACAGGTAGCGTGACTCCGGAACTTCGACATCGACCGCGACGCCATTCACTGTCATCTGCAGTCGACTCATTGTGCTGCCCCGGCGCGTTCCGCGGCCCTGGCCAGGATGATTGGCAGGAATGTCCGGACCATCGATGAGCGGTATTCCTCGGTCGCCCGATACTTGCTGGCTCGCAGGGTTACCTTATCGAGAGCAGCTACTACCGCTTTATCGTACTGCTCTGCCGACGCTGTTCCGCCGACGAGTACCTCTGCGGCAGCCTCTGCAAACCAGGGCACCGGCCCGACCGGTCCCATACTGATGCTTGCTGTCGTAACGGTATCGCCGTCCACTTCCAGGCGCGCCGCCATGGAGATGATGGGCAGGCACAGTCCCTGCGGCCGCATTACGCGATGAAAGGCGGAGCCCTCTCGGCTTCCGGTGGGTTTGAAGCGCAGCCTCGTCAGCACCTCTCGCTGCCGATCGATGACGCTCTTGCCTGGCCCAAGGAAAGTATCTTTGGCCGGTATCCAGCGAGTACCGGTGGTGCCGGCAATTTCTACTTCTCCACCCAGGGCCAACAGTCCGATCGTGCCATCGCCAGCCGGTAGCGCATGTGCAACATTGCCTGCAAGAGTTCCGGTGTTGCGCACTTGTGGTCCACCGATGACGCCGCAGCTTTCGGCCAGGCAAGCGCCATACTGGACAATGCGTTCGTCATCCACTATCTGCGTGTGAGTGACACCACAGCCAATCACGATGTAGCCCTGGTCCTCGTCGATGCTGCGCAAGTCCGCAATGCCGGTTACGTCGACCATCGCCTTGAACGGGCGGCGCAGTCCCCGTCGTATTTCCACGAGAAGGTCCGTGCCGCCGCCGACCACGCGCGCCGCACCATCGTAGTGCTGCAACAGTTCGAGCGCTTCTTCTACCGATTCCGGTTTGTGATAGCTTTCCCAGCGGCTTGTTGATGTGTCGGTCATTGTTGTCCCGTGTCAGGCGATCCGTGCCCAAATCGCTTCGGCACGCTCGGAGCACTGCGCGCGAATAGCGGCTTCGTCCACGTGTGGCAGATTGCCGTCTTCGACGATCACACGGCCACGTGCGATGGTGGTGCGGACGCGGGAGAAACTAAGCCCGAACAGTAGATGTCCGTAAAACGTATCGGCATTCAACGGCGTGAACGGTACGTAGTCAGGGATGATGATGTCGGCCAGCTGCCCCTTGGCGAGCATGCCGCGAGGTTCTCGGAACAGGCGATTGCAGATGTCTCGATTGTTTTTCAGCAGAATCTCGCAGGCCTCCACGAAGCCGATAGTTGGATCGCGGTGATACGTGCGTTGGTGCAGGTACATGGCGCGCGCCTGCGAGATCATGTGGGAGGAAATGCCATCGGTACCGACGCCGACGGTCACGCCGTGCTTTAGCATGTCGAGAATTGGCGCGACGTTGAGTCCATTGTTCATATTGGATTCTGGCGCGGTTACCAGCATGGAGTTGGTCGAACGCAGCAGGTCAAGCTCGCGTGACTCAAAATGGTTGCCGTGCACGAAAATAGTCTTCGGACCGGGTATGCCGAAATCGAGAAAGCGGTCCATGGTGCGGCGACCGTAGCGTTCCATGGTGAGCTGACCGTCGATCTTGTCCTCGGCAGCATGCACATGGAAACCCGCGTCGAGTGATTTGCCGATCTCTGCACAACGATCGAGTGTCCTGGTTCCGAGCGTCATCAGCGCGTGCAGGCCAAACAGTGCTGTCATCTGTCCGTCGTCTGAATCGCGGCACTTGCGAATGTAACGCTCGTTCTCTTCGATACCTTCGCCAACCTGGTTTCGGTCTGACACCTCATAGCAGAGACAGCCGCTCAGACCTACGTCTTTGAAGGCTCGCTCGACCTGGTCGAGACTGCCGTCCCAGCAGGCGGGTGAGGCGTGATGATCGATGATGGTTGTACAACCGGCACGGGCCGCATGCATTACGGCCAGCAACGCCGAGAAATACACGTCCTCGGTATTCAGGGCCGAGTCGAGTTTCCACCAGAGGTTTTTGAGGTTCTCTTCGAAATTCTGTGCCTG
>Ga0316201_10001308_pt1 | contig 16523 bp, 14 predicted proteins | sample CS6wburrow_MG_FD_204516 | JGI IMG/M metagenome (GOLD analysis project Ga0316201, IMG submission 204516) | Coastal sediment microbial communities from Delaware Bay, Delaware, United States - CS-6 worm burrow | ecosystem: Environmental > Aquatic > Marine > Coastal > Sediment | place: USA... | reverse complement strand
GTCGATGTCGCAGAAGGCGCTCTCGGAAAGCGCGAATTCCAGCCGCGTGGGATCCACATGGCCCAGTTCGCGGTGGATGACATCCTTGACGGCGTCTTCCGCCGCCAGGAACACGGGTCGGATGAACCGCGGCAGATAGCAGGCCGCCTCGATGACCCGCGGTTCGGTCGCCTCGGTGAACACGACCGCGGGCCGGTTCTTCATGACTTCGAGGATCTGTTTGTCGAGAGACCCTTCGATATCGTACATTGGTGTCCCTCCCGGCGGAAATCCGCCCGGATCGTCAGTTTGGCGGAAAGCCGGCCCCCCGGCCGACGGTCGATAATTCTTTAACGTACAAGTTGGTCACTGACCGATGGCTTGGCAAGGATGCCCCCCATGAACGCGAACAAACTCCCGGACAACCCACAGGATCCCGCGGACGCCCTGTCCCGCGGCACCGGTTTGCTGCGTGACCACGGGCTGGACCCGTCCGGTCGCTGGCTGCTGGTCGACGTCTACCGGCAGTGTCTGGATCTGGTGGTCGACGGCGCTGTACGCGGCACCTGGCCCGTCTCCACGGCCGCCACCGGGTTGGACAACCGTCAGGATTCGGGCGGCACACCGCCGGGTCTGCACACCATCGACCGCAAGATCGGCCAGGAGGCCGAGCCGGGCATGATCTTCGCGAGCCGCCGGTCCACCGGTATCCTCTGGCGAAAGACGGCCGCCGGATCCGGCGACGAACTGGATCTGATTCTGACGCGGATCCTGACCCTGGCCGGCTGTGAAGAAGGAGTGAACCGGGGGCCGCAGGTGGACAGCCGCGAGCGTTACATCTACATCCACGGTACCAACCACGAGGAAACTCTGGGTACGCCCGCCTCCCACGGCTGCATCCGCATGGCCAGCAGTGCCGTGACCGACCTGTTCGAACGGGTCCAGGAAGGGGATCCCGTTGTCATCATCTGAGCGGCAGGCCGACACGCCTGCGGTCGACGGTTGGCTGCACTTCGCCGGTATCGGCGGCAGCGGCATGAGCGGTCTGGCCCAGTATCACGCCCAGGCGGGCCGACCCTGCTCGGGCAGCGACCGCGCCTTCGACGACGGCCGGCACCCGGAAATCCGCGCCGGCCTGGAACGGACCGGAGCGATCATCCTGCCCCAAGACGGCAGTTTCGTCACCGCCGGTCGCTCCGACGGTCCGCTGGCCGGTCGGTCCTGCGCCGCGGTCGTCGTGAGCACCGCCGTCGAAGACAAGGTCCCGGACGTGAAGGCCGCCCGGGAAGCCGGTATTCCCATCCTGCACCGCTCCGAACTCCTGGCCCATCATGTCGCCACCCACCGCACCATCGCCGTCTCCGGGACAAGCGGCAAATCCACCGTCACCGGCATGGTCTTCACCATCCTGCGGGCCGGCGGCCTGGGACCCGGCCTGCTGACCGGCGGCCCCCTTGCCGCACTGACCGCCGCCGGCCATATCGGCAACGCCTGGGCGCCCCGGCCGGCGGCCGGCGCCGCACCGCTGCTGGTCATCGAAGCCGACGAGAGCGACGGGAGTCTCGTGCGCTACCGACCCTGGGCCGGCGTCGTGCTGAACCTGGGACTGGACCACAAGGAACCCGCGGAGGTCCTGGCCATGTTCACCGCCTTCAAGGCCAACGTCACCGGCCCCCTGGTGGTCGCCGCGGACGCCAATCTGACCAGCCTGCACGAGGGCGCCCATCTCTGCGGGGTCGGCCCCGACCCGCGGCCGGGTACCTGGGCCGAAGACGTCGAACTGATGCCCGACGGGTCGGCCTTCACGGTCGCAGGCACCCGTTTCATCCTGCCGGTGCCCGGTCTCTACAACGTTCTGAACGCGACCGCGGCGATCGCGGTCTGCCGGCAGGCGGGTCTGGAAGTCGCGGACATGGCGGCGCCGCTGGCGGACTTCGCGGGAATCGGCCGCCGTTTCCAGAAGATCGGCGCAGCGGCCGGCTGCGAGGTCATCGACGATTTCGCCCACAACCCCGACAAGATCGCCGCCGCGTTGACCGCAGCCCGCCGACGGACGACGGGCCGGGTGCTGGCGGTGTTCCAGCCTCACGGTTACGGGCCCACCCGTTTTCTGCGCCGGGCCCTGGTCGACACCTTCGCCGCCAGCCTCGATCCCGGCGACCTCCTGTGGCTGCCGGAAATCTACTTCGCCGGCGGCACCGTCACCCGCGACATTTCCAGCAGCGACCTGGTGGCGGAGATCCTCGCCCGGGGCCGCGAGGCGCGTTTCCTCCCCCGCCGGGAGGATATCCCCCGGGCCATCGCGGACGAAGCCCGGCCCGGCGACGTGATCATCGTCATGGGCGCGCGTGATCCTTCACTGACCGGATTCTGCAGGGATATTCTGGGGGAACTGGCGGACCGGAGCTAGTTGTCGACCATCAGCGTGGGTTCATCGGCCGCGGCATCCTCACCCAGGGGATTCAGCCTGTCGCGCGTGGCCTCGCGGCGATCGGTGAACAGGTTGCTGCCTTCATATTTCTTGGCGGCATGTTTCAGTTCCCCGCAGATCTCGGCCACCTCGACATACCGCGTGAACCAGTAGTCGCGCAGCAGCATGCCGCCCATGGAAATAGAGGTGATGGGGAACCTGTTGGTCGTTCCCTGGCGGTCCACGGAGATGAGGTATCGCCGCTTGCGGTCGACTTCGGCGTAGAAGGACGGCGCGCCGTCGTCGAAACGGCGGATGACCTCGTTGGCCACGACTTCCAGCTTGTCCGCGGGGATCATCACCACGAAATCGTCGCCCCCGATGTGACCGAGGAAGCTGTCCCCGTCACAGTATTTCCGCAGCGCCGTGTGGAGAATCTCGGCGTTGAAGAGCAGGATGTCGTCACCGACGCTGAAACCGTAGGCGTCATTGACCGCCTTGAAATTGTCGAGGTCGGTATGGATGATCGCCACGTCCCGGTGTTGGTCGATGGCTTCCTGGATGGCGCGCACGATCGAATTGTTGCCCGGCAGGCGTGTCAGGGGGTTGGCGTCGATCGCCGTCTCCTGCATCTGCTCGACCCGCTGCACGAGTTGGTACAGCGCGACGTGCGTGGCGACGCGGGCAAGGAACTCCGCCGGGTGGAAGGGCGTGACGATGTAGTCGACGCCGCCGACCGCGTAACCCTGGTCGATATTGGCGGGTGACCGGTCCTCGGTGATGAAGATCACCGGTATTTTCTTGAGCTGGGAATCCTGCTTGAAGTGGCGGCAGAGCTGATAGCCGTTCATGTTCCGCAGGTTGGAGTTGATCAGGAACAGGTCGGGCAGCCCCGCATCGAGAATCCTGAGGGCTTCCTCCCCGTCATGGGCGCACCACGCCTCGTAACCCTGGCTGCGCAGGGTGGCGGCATGAATCCGCAGATTCTCCAGCGATTCATCGACGATCAGGATTTTGGATTTGCCCGGAATCAAAACCCACTCCGTACCACTGGCGGCAGCCCGCGGCGGTGAACAAGCTAATTGGCATGACTATCAGCTTCTTATATCGTAACCGGGGAATAATTATTAACCGCTAATTTCCCGGATTCTCCACCAAGGGGCCCAGATGTCCGCAAAAATCCTGCATATCCTCTCGCAGCGGCCCGCCAATACCGGCAGCGGCATCACCCTCGAGTCGATCTGCCATCTGGCCGCCGGGGCCGGCTGGCGGCAGCAGGCCGTGGTCGGCGTGCCCCATGTTGGAGGGACGCCGACGGTCGGACCGTTGGCCGCAGCGGACGTCCGGCCGGTATTTTTTGCCGACGCGACGGCCCCACGCGGCCCCGGAATTCCCGCGGCGGACCTCGATTTCGCCGTACCGGGCATGAGCGACGTCATGCCCTATCCCAGCACGGTCTGGTCGACCATGAATGCCGCGCAGCTGACATCCTACCGCGCGGTCTGGCGGCGCCATCTGGCCGGTGTCATCGCCGACTTCCGGCCCGATCTGATCCACACGCATCATATCTGGCTGGTCAGTTCGCTGCTGCGCGGTCTGGCCCCGGAAACGCCCCTGGTCGCCACCTGCCACGCCACCGGGCTGCGCCAGATGCAGCTGTGCCCCCACCTGCAGGCAGAGGTCGTCGCCGGTTGTCGCGGGATCGACCGCTTTTGCGTTCTCCGGCGGGATCACCGCGGCCAACTTGCGGCGGCCCTTTCGGTTGCTGAAGACAGGATCGCCGTGACGGGAGCCGGTTATCGCGCCGAGGTCTTCCGCCGGTCGGCGGGCGCAGATTCCTCGATCCGCGAGAACCAGCTGCTATACGTGGGCAAGTACAGCGCGGCCAAGGGTCTGCCCTGGCTGCTGGACGCCGTCGCACGCATGGCGGCCCGCCGGCCCGACGTCAGACTCCATGTGGCCGGCGGCGGATCCGGACCCGAAGCCGAGTTGCTGCGCACGCGCATGGACGCCCTCGCTCCCTACGTCATCCGGCACGGCCAGCTCGATCAGGAATCCCTGGCCGACCTGATGCGCCGCTGCGCGGTGTGTGTCCTGCCTTCGTTCTACGAAGGGGTCCCGCTGGTCCTGGTCGAAGCCGCCGCCTGCGGATGCCGACTGGTCAGTACCGCCCTGCCGGGCGTCGTCGAACAGATCCAGCCGCATCTGGGTGAGCGGATGACCCTGGTGCCCCTGCCGGCCCTGGAAACGGTCGACCGGCCGCGCGCCGCGGATCTGCCCGTTTTTGTCGACCGCCTGACCGACGCCCTGGCGGACTCCCTGGACCACGGTGACCGCGGACCGGACCCCGACCTGGCAGCCTTCACCTGGGAGGCGGTCTTCGGTCGGGTCCAGACCGTCTGGCGGGATCTGCTGTGAGAAAAAGCCGCGCCGGATCACCGGCGCGGCCCATCTCCCACAGTGGCGATACCGGGTCAGTCGCCTTTGGTCTTCGCCTTGTAGACCATCCAGGCGCCGCCGGCGATCAAGGCCAACGGCCACCACTCGGTCACCCATTCCATGGAAACGTCGAACTTCAGGTCCAGGAAGAACAACAGGCCCAGCCCCATCAGGAGGACACCGGTGACGACCGATCCGCCCGAGCCGGGGATCTTGAAGTCTTCGGGAACGGATTCGGCCCCCAGACCGTCGATGACCCGGTTGACGTGCAGGGCTCGCCGGTTGGCGTCGATCAGGTTGAAGATCCAGAAGAACGCCAGGAAGATCCCCAGAAAGGGTTCGAAACCCCGCAGCATCCCCGAACTGAGCGCCACGATGACCGAAGCGAACACCACGATGTTGATGAATCCCTGCTGGTAGTAGCCGGCGTAGACCTGCCCGACACCCGGCATCATCGACAGGATGGTCGCCAGGGCCGCGGACTTGTAGCCCCTTTTCGCCCGGGAGGGCTGTTCCCCGTAGGCGTAGGGCGGGGACGGCGGGGCCGCCGGTCGTTCGAAGGTACTCTGCTGATTGTTGTTTTCCGCGCCGTTCATGGCACTCTCCTTTGTATTACTGGTCATCGTCGTCATCTTCTGTCCACCATTCCGTCCAGGCCCGGCCGGCGGCTTTGCCGGCGCTGAACAGCTCGTAGGTCGCCTGACCCAGCTCGCCGTCACGGATCCTGGTTAGCGTTTGATCCAGATATGCTGCCAGCTCCGTCCGGCTTGCGCCCGAGCGATCGAACCGCCGGGCCAGGGACGATTCCGTCCGGTGCCAGCGTCCCCGCAGGTCCGCGGAGATTCCCGCCAGGGCGGAAGCGCCCCGCGCATCCAGCCAGGTCGAAGCGTTGTTGAGGGCCGGCCCGACCACGGGTATGGCCCCGCCTCCGGCCTGCATCGTGCTCAGCGCTTTGCCCGGCACGTCCTTGATCGGAGATCCGGGTGTGACCGTCAGCAACACCAGCACGATGGTGGCGACGTAGGCCACCTGGGCGGGGAAGCCGGGCCGCAGGATCTGTGTTTCCCACCAGCGCCCGAGGCGGTCCATCAGCCCGGCGGCGCCACCGGGTTCGGCCAGGGCCGCCGCCTGCTGCCGGCGGTCCGAGGTCCGGGCCAGGACCGCGGCGGTGAACGCCGGTCCGGGGTCGATTGTGGCCATGGCCGGCAGTGCGGGCGTCAACCAGCCCAGAACCACCGCGACCTGCCGGCAACCCGCACAGTGCTCGAGGTGGCCCTGCACGAGATCACGATCGAGGCCCGTCAGGAGGCCGTCGACAAGATCGGGCAACTGGCCGCACGCACGGTCACAGGCCGGACCGCTGGTCCTGGCCAGCACGTCCCGGACGAATCCTTCGTCGCGCCGGCGATCGTTGTCCCTGGTCCCGCCTGTCATGTCACCGCCTCCGCGCCGTAGCCGTTGGGCCCGGGGCCGCCCCCGATTTCAGTGATGGCCTTGGCCAGTTCGATCCGGGCGCGACTGGATCGCGACTTGATCGTTCCCAGCGGCAGATCGAGCATGCCCGCGATCTCTTCGAGGGGCAGCCCCTGGATATCCTTCAAGACGATGATTTCGCGATTGATCTCGCTCAGGTGCTGCAGCGCCCGGTGGACCATCCGCTGACGCGAGGAACTGATCCACTCGTCCTCGGGCGTCGGTCCCGCACCCGCCAGGGCGACCATGTCCTCGGCCGGAATGTCCTGGCGCGGCGGACGGGCCTTGCGTCGCCGCAGATGGTCGATACAGGCGTTGCGGGCGATGCGTGACAGCCAGGAAACGAACTTCTCGCTGTCGGTGCAGGTGTCCAGCCGTCGGTAGACGCGGACGAAGATCTCCTGGGCGAGGTCCATGGCCTCGTCCTGTTCGCCCACGTAGTGGTAGGCGATGGAGCAGATTCGTCCCTGATGCTGTCGCACGAGCACCTCCCAGGCCAGTTCGTCGCCGTTTTGGCATTTCTGCAGCAGTTCAGCCGGATCCATGGAAATCCTGTCTGATTCGGTCGTGATCGGATGCGCCCTTTCCGGGCCACCCTTCTGATGCATCCATCACCCTACAGACGCACCGGTATTGTCAATAGTTCGGTGATTCACGGTTTTTTCTGGAACCTGACCCGGCCCGCCCCGTAATTCGGGGAATGCTGGGGTCTGCCGCCCCTCTCACCCCCTTTTCCTGGAGTAGCGATGTCCGTCTGGATTTCCGGCCCCGGCCCCCGGTTGGCCTGCTTCACCATCCTTGTGCTCGCGCTGCTGACAACCCCCGCGGCCGCCGTGCCGCCAGTGACGAGTTTTGCTCCCGATGGCTCCGGCGACATCTATCCCGATCTGGCCAACGGCACCCTGACCGAAGTTCCCTCGCTGGAGGCCTTCTACCTCGGTGACCTCGAAATCGTCCTCGACGGCCGCCTGGACGACGCGGCCTGGAACCGGGCCCAGACCGGCTGGGGGTTCCGCCAGCTGGACCCGGACCGCGGGGCGCCCGCCAGCGTACCGTCGGTCTTCAAGGTGGCCTACGACGACGACGCCATCTACTTTGCCATGGCCTGTTACGAGGACGACGTCGCGAAGATCTCGAGCTACCTCAGCCGGCGCGACCAGATCGAGGCGTCCGACGTGGTGAGCATCTACATCGATCCCTACCACGACCGCACCACCGGGTACAACTTCCGCGTGAATCCGGCCGGGGTGAAACAGGACGCCTATCTCTTCGACAACGGCAACCGCGACGTCGACTGGAACGCGGTGTGGGATGCGGAGGTCTTCCACGACCAGGACGGCTGGTATGTCGAGATCCGCGTGCCGTTCGCGGCCATCAGGTTCAAACCCGCCGCTGACATGACCTGGGGACTGCAGGCCTACCGCTGGATGCACGGCCGCGGTGAGGACACCGGCTGGGTCATGTGGGACCGCAACGCGAGCGGTTTCGTGAGCCGCTGGGGCACGTTGACCGGTCTGAAGGGCGTCCGCAATCCCCGCAAGCTCGAGGTTCTGCCCTACGTCCTGACCAAGCATGTCGATCCGGCCGTCGCCGGCGACGGCGACACCTGGCAGAACTCCCAGAACATCGGCGCGGACTTCAAGTACGGCCTGACCTCGAACCTCACGCTGAACGCCACCTTCCAGCCCGACTTCGGCCAGGTCGAAGCCGACCCCGCGGTGCTCAACCTGTCCCCCTTCGAGACCTTCTACCAGGAAAAGCGACCCTTCTTCATCGAAGGCGCCCGCTACTTCATGCACCCGGATTTCAATCTGTTCTATTCCCGCCGGATCGGCACCGGTGACACCAACGGCCGCATCCGCGGTGCCGCCAAGCTGACCGGCAAGATCGGCGGGGACTTTTCGCTGGCCGTCCTGGCCGCGGCCACCGACATCGGCATTCCCGGCAAGGCCCACAACCCGTTCGTCGGCGGGGACCAGAAGACCACCTACGGCCTGGTGCGGCTGGGCAAGGAGTTCGCCGAAGGCAACCATCGCGTCAACGTGATGGGGACCGCCGTCAACCGGGACAAGAGTTCGTTCGCCGACGCCGACGAGAAACTCCAGCGCAACGGCTACTCGGGAGGCGTCGACTTCGAGATGAACTTCGCTGACCGCATGTACCGGGTCTCCGGTTCGGCGGTCGGCACGGTCGTCGATCCCTTCACCGACTATTTCGACCCGGCGCTGAGCCCGGCGACCAGCTACGGGACCGGCGGCCGGATGGAGGTGCGCAAGAGCGGCGGCGTCTGGCGGGGCAGCCTGGCCGGCAGGTGGGAATCCGACCGGCTGGACCCCAACGACATGGGCTTCCTCAGCGCGCCGGACGAGAAGATCGTCGCCGGCGTGGTGTCCTACAACTACAGCGATGACGGGCGGGGCAGCCGGTTCAACCGCGTCGAGATCGAGCTCGAGACCTACAAGAGCTGGCTCTACGCCGGCAACACGGGTTTCGATATCAACAGCGGCGCCGCCGCTTGGAGCTACGATCGCAGCCACCGCCAGAGCCAGGGTGTGCATTTCACGACCTGGGCCCAGAACAAGAGCTTCTATGAGGGTTGGATCTTCATCGGCAGGGCGTTCGAAGGCACCAGCAAATACGAGACCCGCACCTTCGAGGGCCGGCGCGGCCCCCTGATGACCCGGCCGGCCTGGACAACCGTCTCCTGCGGCGGCTCCAGCGACTGGCGCAAGCCGGTGTCTGGTTTTCTGGAGTTCGCCGGCGACTGGGGCCCTAACGTGCGCGGCCTGGCCGGCGAGGCCAGCGTGCGCTGGAACCAGAGTGACCACTTCACCCATCGGCTCGGCTTTGGTATCCGTCACAATCGGACCGAATCCCAGTGGATCACCAACAACGCCAACGACGGCTCCCAGCCCGGTGTCACCGGTATCGGCGGCGTCGACTACGTTTTCGGCGAACTGGACCAGATGATCTGGGACGTCACCCTGCGGTCCAGCATCCTGTTCGACCGGGACCGCTCCCTGCAGCTCTACCTCCAGCCGTTCTTGACCAGGGGCAACTACACCAAACCCACCTGGCTGGCCACGCCTGATTCCTACGATCTGCGGCCCTATGATCTGGATGCTGCGGCATACGACTTCAGTTTCGGCGCGATGAACCTGAATCTCGTCTACCGCTGGGAGTATCGCCCCGGCTCCACGATCTTCCTGGTCTGGACCCACAGCAAGGACCGGTACGAGGAGCGTGGCGACACGACCGGCGCCCCAGCCTGGGACAACGATTTCAACGCCGGCTTCCCCTTCGGGGTCGAACCGGGCAACACCTTCCTGTTGAAGGTGTCCTACTGGTTCAGTGTCTGACCGCCGTCGGTGTCATCTCCCCTTGACCGGGGACGGCGCGGCTTGCAACCTCCGGGAATGTTCCGACGCCTGAAAGCCTGGCTCCATTTCGGCGGTGACCCGCCCGGGCCCCGCTTTGTCATCCACCGCGGTTACCACCTGAAAATCCGCTTCGCGCAGTACGATGCCCGGCGTCCGTTCCGGATCCTGGCCTACCTCCGCAAACGGGGTCAGCTGCGGCGCGGCATGCTGCGGCGGCCGCGGGCGGTGTCCCTGAAGTTGCTGGAGTCGGTCCACACCCGGAAGTACATCCGCTCGCTGGCCGATACCGGCGCCATGGAGCGGATCATCGGCCTCAGCCTCGACGACGGGGAACAGGACCGCGTCATCCAGTTCCAGCGGCTGCTCTGCGGCGGCACGCTGCTGGCGGCCCACGTCGCGGTCGAACGCGCCGGGGTATCGGTCAATCTCGGCGGCGGACTGCATCACGCCTCGCGCGACCACGGATCCGGCTTCTGCCTCTTCAACGACGTCGCCGTGGCCATCGCCCACGTCCGCGGCCGCGGCCACACCTTTCCCATCCTCGTGATCGACCTCGACCTCCACGACGGCGACGGGACCCGGGCCATCTTCGCGGACGACCCCACCGTCCACACCTTCTCCATCCACAACGAGGACCTGGGCGTGGTGGCGGCCACCGCATCGACCAGCATCGCGCTGGGCGCGAACGTCGATGACGCCACCTACCTGGCGGCCGTGCGCGAGCACCTGCCGCCGGTCTTCGCCGCGGTGCACCCCGGACTGGTGTTCTACCTCGCCGGCAGCGACCCGGCCGTCGAGGACCGTCTGGGCGACTGGCGCATCACCATGGAGGGCATGCTCGAGCGGGACCGCTTCGTCATGAACCTCGTCCGACCGCCCCGGGCGGCGACCGCCCTGCCGGTGGTCATCCTGACCGCCGGCGGCTACGGCCCGCTGGCCTGGCGGCACGGGGCCGCTTTCTTCTCCTGGCTCTTGACCGGCAGCAGCCGCCTCGACATTCCCCTGGAGATCGAATTGCCGGTGGACCACTACCGTCGTCTCGCGCGCCTGATGCGCCACCCCCACCTGCTGCCGGACGAGAGGAACCCGGCGAGCCGTAGGCTGCCGGGCGGACCGGCCGCGGAGGACGCCTGGGGCCTGGATGAAGCCGATCTGGGCGGGGCCGGAGTCATACCCGACACCAGGTTCCTGGGAGTGTTCTCCCGGCATGGGCTCGAACTTGCCCTCGAGGAGTACGGGCTGCTCGACCGACTGCGCCGGATGGGATTCGAAGGCCTGAAGGTGGACATCGATCTGGAGGATCCCCTCGGCCACACGCTCACCATCCGGGCCGGCAAACACCGGCCGATCGTGGTCCTGGAGCTGAAACTGAGGGTGGAACGTCAGCTGGTCCGGAACATGGTCTTGCTGTCGGTGGAGTGGCTGCTGATCCAGGACGCCCGTTCCACGTTCGAGTTGTCGCGCCCCCTGCTGCCCGGCCAGAAGTTTCCGGGACTCGGCCTGCTGCGCGACACCGTCGCGGTGTTGATTGTCGCCAGCGAGAGGATGGATCTCGACGGTCTGGTGTTCACCCCCACGCACTTCCACCTGGCCTGTCTGGCGCAGCCCCTCGCCCGCTTCGCCGATCCCGTCCATCAGGCCCGTTTTCTCGCCCTGCGCCGGGCCACGCGGACGCTGCGACTACCCGAAGCGGCGCGGGCCCTGGAAACGGGAAGAGTGCGCGACGCCGATTCCGCGCAGCCGATCGGCTGGGTGGCGTCACCCATGGTCATTCCGGTCACCGGCAGGTTGAAGGAATATTTTGCGGCTGGAGACTACGAGCGGCGGACGGAAAAGGCCGGGGAGGATATCCGGTTCGTCTTGGAGGACGTCGAGAACCGGTGATCCCCCCCCCGCCTTGTGTCAGGTGAGCAGGTTGTTGGCCAGATAGACTCCCGCCGAGATCATCATCACCGCCGCGGCCTTGTGGGCCGGCGAGCGCATGTAGTTGCGGGCGCCGCCGAGTACCTTGTTGACCGGGTGCTGACGCGACAGGTCGCAGATCACCGGCGGTCGTTCCTGGTCGTAGATGGCAAACCCCGCCTGCAGCCGCGGATCCCGCGGAGCCAGATGCTTTGCTTTCATCAGATAGCGGTAGCCGTCCTCGAGGCGACCACCCAGGAGATTCACGTATCCCAGCGAAATATAGCCGGCGGCGGATTTCTTGTTCATCACAACGGCCTTGCGCGCGATCTTGGCGGCAGTCACGAAGCGACCGCCGTCTTCGGCCACGCAGACCGCCAGCCCGGCCATCGCCTCGTTGTCCTGGGGATCGTCAGCGAGGATGCGCTGGAACCGCTTCTCGGCCGCCGCGTGATGCCCATCGAAAAGGAGTTTGAAAGCCAAATTCACCGAGGGCGTCTCCGAAAATGCGACGACCCCTGATTCCCTGCGGTATTCCATCAAATGGCGAAGTTCACTCATGTCTTCCACCTCTTCGGGCAATTTTCACAGCGCCGCATGGTATGCTTTCAAATTGCCCGGCCCCGGATTCCTGATTGTGCCCCGTGCTTCCCTGCACGGCGTCCTGTTTTAAATCATTGCAGGTGACGCGCCCACGTCCGGCCACCATCAGGATTTTGTTGTTGACGCAGCCGCGTCGCGCCGGGCGCCGCCGTCCTGATCCGAGGCTGGTCATTTCCGCGTGCCGGTGGCATAATTCCCGCAGTCGTTTACAACCCTCTGGCCGCCCCTGCGGCAGAAAACACGGGATGCGGGCCATGTTCCAACGCAAGCCGATCCGGGAAGATCTCCTCAAGGAAATCCTGGCCAGGACAACCGACGGTCGTCTGCCGGCAGGGCGCCGGATCAATGAAACCCATCTGTCCCGCGACCTGGGAATCAGCCGCACGCCCCTGCGCGAAACCATGCTCGGACTGGAGGCGCTGGGATTCCTGACCAGCGCGATGGGCCAGGGATTCATGGTGCCGGCGCTTGATTCCGCCGAGTTCGTCGCTATCCAGACCGTGCTCGCCCGGTTGAAGCCCCTGGCCCTGGAGCTGTCATTCCCGTTGGCGCCAAAGCAGGTCATGGAGATCCAGAATCTGCTGAACCGGGCCCGGGTCAAGGCGACCGGGACCGGGCCGCAGACCGACCCCGCGGTGGTGGATCTGGAATCCCGTTTCGCGCAACTGGTGCTCGGGGCCTGTCCCAATCCCGTGTTGAAAGCGGACATCGGTCGGCTCGACGGGCTGGCCCGCCGCTACTGGTACGCCGCCTGCGCGCAGGGTTTCGACCCGGCGGCCTGGTTCAAGTCTCATGAACGGATGTACGAACTGGTGCGCACCGACGACCGCGCCGCAGCGGCCAGCCACTGGCAGGACCACCTCGAACGCTTCTGTGCCGAGGCGGCCCGGTTCTTGCCAGCCAACGCGGACCGGGAGTGACCGCCGGCGACCTTTGGTTGCAGTTGCCGATTTTCGGTTTCTCCGGCAACCGCGGTCGTGCTAGACTCGTTCGTGATAAAGGGGACGTTCCGGAAAGGAATCCGGGCGGATCAGGGAGGATATGAAGGATCATGCTGATCAGGATCAACAGCACACCCATCGTCATGGGCGAAGAGATCGATACCACCACCATCGAAGCCGCCGCGTTCCACAAGGCCGGCCCCCTGAACCGCCTGTTTCACCGGATCCCCCTGAGCTATGATCTGTACAGCGCCGAGAACTGTCGGCTCGAGTGCATCCAGGACGATTTCAGCATCTATCCCTGCACGGACGGCTACCTCAACCGGGACCGTCAGTGGAGCACCAAGGCCGAACTCTATGTGCTCGAAGGGAAACCGGAAAAACTGATTTTCCAGGTCCTGGACGGAAACTACGCGGCCGGCAACTTCCTGGATCGTTTCTCGCAGGTCTGCAACGACGCCTTCGGCGAACCCATCGCACAGGAAGATTCGGCCGCACGGTGGCGCAATGCGACCTCCACCGTGACCGCCATCCTGCATCCGGATCAGGTCAACGCCGATTTCCTGTTCGAGCTCGACCACAACTGATCAAGTATCCGGGGCTTCCTGCAGCAGTTTCCGGGCCAGCGCCATGCCCTGGTCACGACTGGTGACCTCGCCGTTCAGCTGGGCTTCGTAGACTCGTTCGAGGATCACGCCGAAACCGGGGCCCGGCTTCTGGCCCAGACCGATCAGGTCGCGGCCCTGCACCAGCGGTTCCGGACCGCCCCGCGTCACCGCCAGCCGCCCCGCCTTCGCCAGCAGCCAGTCTCCCGCCGGATAGGTATCGTTCGGCAGGGGCGGACGGCCGAAGTTGTCCGCCCGCGCGACCCGGACCAGCCGGTCGATGCGGCCGACCCTGGCGGCCAGGCGGCGCACCGCCGCATCCGAGGCCTCGGCCCGGTGGAGCTGGGCCGGAATCATATGTTCGGCCACCAGGGGCAGGACTTCCGCCGCCAGCTTGGCCTGACTGGTCAGTCGCTCCAGGAAGACAGCGGCCAGTTCCACACTCTTTTTCTCGTGGCCCAGCGCGCGGATCGTTCCGCCGTCGTGCGTGGTGGTCGCCGGCTTGCCCAGGTCGTGGCACAGCACCGCGAGACCGACCACGAGGTCCTCCCAGTAGTCGCCCGTCTTTTCGGCGGCGAAGGCGTCCAGGCAATGCAGGGTATGGATCCAGACGTCACCCTCGGGGTGGTGGCGGGGATCCTGGGGACAGCCGGGCAGAGCCGCGAGTTCCGGATAGTGGTCGAGCCACCCGGTGTCCTTGAGAAAGGTCAGACCCCGCGAGGGTTTCTCCCCGAGCGTGACGAGCTTGGACCACTCGCCGAACAGCCGTTCGCGGGCCAGTCCTTCGGGAGCGATGGTCCGGCACAGGGTCACCGTCGCCGGCGCCGCCTCCAGGTCGAAACGGGCGGCGAGCTGCATGCCGCGCAGCACCCGCAGCGGATCCTCGCCAAAGGCCGGCGACGTATGGCGCAGGACCCTGCGTTCCAGGTCCGCGGCTCCGGCGAACGGGTCCTCCAGGGTGCCGGTCAACGGATCGAAGTAGACGGCATTGATGGTGAAGTCGCGCCGCGCCGCGGCTTCGCTCAGCGGCATATCCGGGTCGGAGTGGACCTCGAAACCACGGTGGCCCAGCCCGATCTTGGCTTCGCGTCGGGGCAGACCGACGTCGATCGGCCAGCCGCGCACCTTGAGGATGCCGAACGACTGCCCCACCAGGTCGAGTTCGAAGTCCTGTTCGAGGGCGGACCGCAGGGCCGGCGCCGGCAACCCGAACACTTCCAGATCAATGTCCCCGGTCGGCAGTCCCAGCAGGCAGTCCCGGACGCTGCCGCCGACCAGCCAGGCGGTGCCTCCGGCGGCGGCGATCCGGTGGCAGACCTGTTCCAGAACACCCTTGAGGTGAGGATCGAGACTTTGCAGCAGCGACCCCTTGCCTGCGGTCATGGCGGTTACCTTTCCGGCCGTATCCCTTGTCGCAGCACCCGGACCGGACTATTGTCCAGTCGATGACCCGACCGGATGCGCAGCGAGCATAGGTCCCCTCAGCGGAAAAGGAAACTCCTGTTGGCCCAGAGCCCCCACCGCACCGCCGTCGACAACCTGCCCCGCGCCTTGGCCTGGATGCTGCTCTCAGGCCTCAGTTTCGCCCTGATGGGCGCTTCCGTCAAACTCTCCGGCGACGTGCACGTGGCCATCAAGGTGTTTTTCCGCAATCTGGTGACGCTGGCTGTCACGACGACCGTCGCGGTCAGTTTCCGCCAGAATCCCTTTGCCCCCACGCCCCACTGGTGGCGGCTGCTGTTGCGATCGTTCAGCGGCCTGGCGGGGGTCGTGCTCTATTTCCTGGCCTTGGACAAGCTCACCCTGGCCGACGCCTCCCTGCTGAACAAGACCTCGCCGTTTTTCGTCACGGTCTTTGCGGTCTGGCTGCTGAAGGAGAAATTCCACCGTGACCTGTTTCCCGCCCTGCTGGCGGCGCTGGTCGGCGCGGTGCTCGTCATCAAGCCGAGTTTCGACTACGAACTGCTGCCGGCGATGGCCGGCTTCGCCTCGGGCATGTTCGCGGGGCTGGCCTACACGCTGGTCCGTTCGTTGAAGGGGCGGGAAAGTCCCAACCGGATCATCTTCACCTTCTCCCTGGTGTCCACCCTGGCCACCCTGCCCTTCCTGATCACAGCGCCGCCCCGGGCGTCGGCCGGCCAGTGGCTCGCCCTGCTGGGTACCGGCGTGTTCGCCGCCGGCGGCCAGTACGGTCTGACGATCGCCTACCACCACGCGCGTGCCTCGCGCATTTCGATCTACACGTACCTGCACGTGCTGTTTGCGGCGGTGGCCGGCTTCCTGATCTGGGGCGAACGGCCCGACCTGGCCAGCATCGGCGGCGGTCTGCTCATCATCGGAGCGGCTGTCCAGACCCAGCGGGTGGGCCTGCAGCAAGGACGCCTGGAGGCAAAAAAAAGTCCGGGCCGGCGAACCGGCCCGGAGTGATGGTCTTGCCCTAGTTCAGCGCCAGGGTGTTCTTGGGATGGATCCGCAGGATGTCCGGATGATCGGGGTGGGCATCGGCGCCTTTTTCGACCAGCGCCTTGACCTGCGTCGGTGTCAGGGCGGGTTTCACCGTGATCAGCTTCGCGGCCAGGTTGCAGACGTTGGGCGAAGCCATGCTGGTGCCCGACATCTTCATGGTCGAGCCCCCGGGAATGGTGCTCTCGACCTGGAAACCGTTCGCGTAGACCTTGACGTTGCGGCCGCCGCTGGTGAAGCTGGTCGGATCGCCCGCCTGGTCCAGGGCGCCGACGACCATCAGGTTGGGTAGATCGAAGCTCGAAGGAATGACCACATCGAACTCCAC
>Ga0316201_10001307_pt1 | contig 16524 bp, 15 predicted proteins | sample CS6wburrow_MG_FD_204516 | JGI IMG/M metagenome (GOLD analysis project Ga0316201, IMG submission 204516) | Coastal sediment microbial communities from Delaware Bay, Delaware, United States - CS-6 worm burrow | ecosystem: Environmental > Aquatic > Marine > Coastal > Sediment | place: USA... | reverse complement strand
AACTCCATAAATGACTAATGCAGATATATCTTGGTAAATATCGCGGAATCCTGATCCCTTTAGTAAAATTGTACGTATTAATCTCATAAAGTAGGCAATAGGATTTATTATATTGATTTTTTGAGCCCAGTTTGGCATTGTTTCCACAGAAGTAAAAAGTCCACTCATCATCATAAATATCATCATAAAGAAAAAGCTAATAAAAATAGATTGTTGTAGCGTACTGGCAAGTGTAGAGATCAATAAACCCATACCGAGGATAGTAATTAGATAAATTGATGCTGTTATGAATAATACAAATAGACTACCATTAATTGGAATATTAAAAAGAAATTTGCCAATAGTTAATCCGAATGCGAGTTCTACCAAACCAATTATTAAAAATGGCATCAGTTTACCAAAAATAAACTGATATTTGCGAATAGGTGTAACATTTATTTGTTCGATCGTACCAAGTTCCTTTTCTCGAATTATGTTTAAGCCCGACAAAAACAGACCGATCACTGTTATCAGAATTGCTAGTACAGCCGGTACCATGAATACTTTATAATTCAATTCCGGATTGTACCAAAAGGATGGTTTAGCTGAAATACTTTTTAGTGTGACCACATTTTTTGGTAATTGATACCATTTAGTAATTATCTCCCGATTAAAACCGCCAATTATAGATACCGCATAACTGTAACCTATTCCGGCTACTGTTCCATTAATTGCATTAACAAGGAGTTGCACTTCAGCGCTGTTTTTCTTCACGAGATCTTTTTCAAAATTCCCGGGGATATTCAGGATTATATCAGTCTTACCTCTTTCCATTATTTCACCGGCTTCATTCAATGATGTAGACCAATCGGAAATTCTGAAAAACGGCGAGGCTGAAAATCGGTCAACCAATTGACGGGATGTCACCGACAAATCCTGATCAACTATGAAAATGTTTAAATTTTTCATCTCCATTGTTGCGGCATTAACCAGAATAATTAACTGTACAAGCGGCATAATAAAGATTATTGGTAACATCATCCGATTACGGAAAATTTGTAGGAATTCTTTTTGCAAGATATATAAAATAGTTCGCATTTAATCCAACCGTATCTTGAACTTTTTTAAACTTATCGATAAAAACATGATGGTCATACCAATCAAAATTAATGTCTCTTTCCAAACATAACCTATCCCCACCCCTTTCAGCATAATATTTTTAATAATGATAATAAACCATTTGGCTGGCATCACTTGGCAAAACCATTGTAAAATCATAGGCATATTTTCAATTGGGAAAATAAATCCTGAAAGCAGTATAACCGGCATCATTAATGCAAAACCCGATATCATCATAGCTACCTGTTGATTTTCTGTTATGCTTGAAATGAGTATTCCAAGTGATAATGCCAAAGTGATATAAAGTAGGCATTCTAGTAAAAGTAGGATCACACTTCCTTGGATGGGAACACCAAATACAAAATTGCCCAGGAGGAGAATTGTCACTGCATTGATAAACGCTAGAACGATATAGGAGACTACCTTACCAATTATGATCTGAAACGGTTTGAGCGGTGATGCCAGAAGTATCTCCATCGTACCCATTTCCTTTTCTCGAACAATGGATATAGAAGTCATCATTGCCGATATAAGCATCAAGATCAACGCCATTATACCAGGAACAAACATAAACGACCCTTTTAACTGCTCATTATATACCATCCGAACTTCCGGAATTATTTGCATTGGTTTCGCAATTAAAACATTATTTTGATTTACGTAATCCTGGATTATTCCGTTTGTGTAGGTGCTTATTAAATTGGCAAGATTGGCATCAGACGCATCAGCGATGATTTGCACATTTGCCTTACCGATGCGGACTAGATTTTGCTCGAACTGAGGTTCAAATACAATTACCTCTTTGACCTTGCCACGTCTAAAAACCTCCTCGATTTCATCCGGGTTGCTTAGTTTGTCTTCCAACAAGAAATATCCGGAAGAGAGAATTTTATCTGTAATCTCTTGAGTTGCCACATCATTCGATTGATCTAAAATCGCAATTCCTACGTCTCGGATCTCGTTACTGATCACAAAACCAAATATTAACATCTGCGCAATGGGCATTCCGAATAGAATTAACAAAGTTTGTTTATCTCGAAAAATATGAAAGAACTCTTTACGCACAAAAGCCCAGAACCGCTTCATATTTATTTCTCCACGGTCAAACGAATAGGATTTCTGGCAATTTTGATAAATACGTTATTGATATCTTCGGTTTTGTAAATTCGAACCAACTCGGCTGGAGTATCTATCGCTTTAATACGACCATCAACCATTATTGAAACTCTGTCACAATACTCTGCTTCGTCCATGTAATGCGTTGTCACAAAAACCGTTATACCATTATACGCAGCTTCATATATCATTTCCCAAAATTGCCTGCGTGTGATTGGATCAACACCGCTAGTCGGTTCATCTAAAAATACAATCTTGGGTTTATGAAAAATTGCAACTGAAAATGCCAGCTTCTGTTTCCACCCCAAGGGTAGACTTTCGATCAGTGTATTGCGATGTTTTATTAATCCAAGTTTTTCAATTAGATCTTCGGCAAGGGTTTTGATTTCTCGATATTCTATTCCGTATATACCACCATAAAAACGAATGTTTTCGTAAACAGTTAGATCTTCATAAAGTGAAAATTTCTGGCTCATATAGCCAATATTGCGTTTAATTGAATCCACTTCAGTATATGCATCAAAACCTGCGACTTTGATCTCACCGGAAGTCGGTTTGGATAAACCGCAAAGAATACGAATAGCCGTAGTTTTTCCAGCTCCATTAGCTCCTAGGAAACCAAATATTTCACCGGGATTTACATCAAATGATAGTTTATCATTAGCGACAAAATCATCAAATTTTTTAATTAGGTTGCGGACGCGAATAATAGGTTCTCGATTTACCATGTTTAAGATTCTTGTCTAATGTTAATCGATTCCTTAACCATTAATTCCATGAAACAATCCTCTACGCTAGGTTTAATCTTTTGTATATCAACATTTTGATGACCACGTTGTGATAGAAACATAGAAAGTTTGTCTATTTTGAATGAATCATTAATTGGTGTGAAATGCACACTCTGTCCAAATGGGAATGTGGTACTTGTACCAGGGAACTGTTTTAAATCTTGAATTAATTGGTATGTATTTTTGGCTTTAACTGCATATAGCTTCTTACGGTAATCTTCAATAATCTGACCTGGTCGAGCAATCTTCATTATTTGACCATGTTGTATAAGCGCTACTCGATCGCAGAGTTCGGCTTCGTCCATATACGGCGTTGACACAATAATTGTAATACCATCGGTTTTAAGTTTTTTTAGCATATCCCAAAATTCAGTTCGTGAAACTGCATCAACGCCGGTTGTTGGTTCGTCGAGCACCAGTACTATTGGTTTGTGGATCAATGCACACGATAAGGCAAGCTTTTGCTTCATACCACCACTCAATTTACCTGCTAGTCGTTTCTTGAATGGTTCGATCTGGACATAGATGTCGTGTATTAGCTCATAATTTTCTTCGATAGTTGTTCCAAAAATTGAAGCAAAGAACTGTAAATTCTCTTCGACAGTTAAATCTTGGTATAATGAGAAACGTCCGGGCATATAACCAAGTATTGAACGCAGTTTCCTATAGTCTTTAACAACATCAAGACCCTCAACTTTTGCTTGACCCTTGTCCATCAAAATTAGTGTGGTCAGAATACGAAAAAGCGTTGTTTTACCAGCACCGTCAGGACCGATAAATCCAAAAAGTTCCCCTTTGTCAACTTCAAAAGAAATGTCGTCCAGTGCTTGGACATCACCATAGTTTTTGTTCAGATGTTCCGCTCTAATCGAAATCATAAACGCGGGTGTTTTATTTTATACTCGAAAGGAAATTGACTTCGCCTGGCATACCGATTTTTAAAGATCCGTCATTCTGTACTTTTACTTTCACAGCATAAACCAAATTAACACGCTCGGTCTTAGTCTGAATTGTCTTTGGAGTAAATTCAGCACTAGGTGCAATCCAGCTGATAATGCCTTCAAGTGAACGATTGTTTTTCTTATCCTTGTCGATAAGTACTTCAACCTTATCACCTAAACGAATATCGGGGATTTGGTCGCCGCTGACATATATGCGTAGGTCCATTTCAGAGAGATTAGCAATATTATAGAGAGCTTTTCCCATGCCGGTAAGTTCGCCTGCTTCGGCATACTTATTTAGTACCGTACCTGTAATAGGGTTAACTATTTTATATTTTCTGAGGTTCTCCTCGATTTGATCAAGTTGTCGATCGTAAACAGCCAATTCCTTTTTAACAGAATTCTCCTGTGTTTTTGTGGCTAATATTTGCTTGTTTAGAAGACTAAGATTTGCATTAATATCATCAATTTGTTTGGTCGTAGCTGCTCCATCCTGCAATAGTTTTTCTAAACGACTTTTATCAACTAATACATTATTTTGTTGTTGAACTTGAACTGCAACTTGAGCTTGAACATTTATTATTCTGCTTGCAGCTGCCTCATGTTGGGATTTTAAAAATGCTTTACGCAAATAAAGGTCTGTGGAATCAATATGCCCAATGACGACACCTTCTTCAATTTGTTGCCCAGCAGATATATCCAGACTCAATATCTTGCCATTAGCTTCAGAGGATATTGTTACTTCGATTACTTCAAAATTGCCATAAGCATCAGATTTTTGATGGTTTCCGGAACAACCAATGAATATAGTTGATGCAATCAGGAATGTCATGATTTTTATAGAAATAGGTTTATTTAAAATCGAATTATTTTTCATATATTACTCCTTAATACCAGAATCAAATTGATAGTTGGCTTTGGCTTTGGCCAATTGAATAATGTGAAGTTGTTTATTGAGACGTGCTTGTGTTTCAGCGTTTAGCTCAACCAGGTAGTCAGTTGCAGTTATAATACCGTTGTCAAATTGGGCACTAATAGTATTTGTTATCTTTTGACGCAAAGCGATGATCTCATCATCTTTGAGTATTAATGATTTATATTTATTGATCTCCGCAATGTCCTTTTTAAGCAGGATGCGGATATTTTGCTCAAATGTTGCCTTTTGCGTTTCAACCATATTTTTCTGTAAATCTATCCATCGTCGATCATTTCGTGTTCTATGCCAATTCCATGGGGTCCAATTTATTTGCAGTCCAACGATGTAGAAATCATTTAAGTCATTTGAAAACATATTTATTCCTGGTTTCCCGTATCCTATTTGTCCGAAGGCCGCCAAATGCGGTAATACTTTGGCAGTAAGGAGTGATCGCGAGGCATCCAATTTTTTCATTTGTAAATTCATAAGTTTTAGTTCTGGACGTAGAAATAAAGGCTTGTCCGACTCTATATTAAAAACAGGTACCGTTAACACCGTTGCAAAAGTGACCGGTTGATCAATATATTCTGAAAGCATGTCTAAAGCAGATTGTCTGCTAAGAACAATTTCTAGTAACTGCTGTTCGATTTTTATTAATTCGGCTTGCAGTACGTTTGCACTGCTCTGCAAGGCCACTCCATTGCGTACAGTAGATTCGACGATCTTAAGTCGCGATTCAACTTCAGACTTTAGAACGTTCATAAGATTTTCATTTTCTTGTAGCAATAGTGCGTTGAAATATGTTTGGTCGATACGTTCGCGAAGTTTGTATAGTTCAATTTCCGTATTCTGTTTATCGACATTGAAAGATGCATTTTCAAGGTGTTTCTGTCGTCTAGTTAATCCACCATCATATAAAATGTTGGAAATATCTAATGTGACTTTGTATACATCCTTTTCTATATCAGAAATTGCGATACCGGGAACTTGGATAGGTAAGGTAGGAACATCCGATTGATATGTGGATTGCCCATTAATTTTAAATTGTGGATACCAGTTGGTTGTTAAGTTGTTAATCTTTAATTCCGCTGCGGACTGCAATAGTTCAAATTGTTGACTTAGAGGGTAGTTTTCGCGAGCTTTATATTGACAGTATTCCAGTGTTAAAGTATCTGGTATTTGCGCTGTGAGCAGTTCTCCAACAGCGATTACCAATATAATGATTTGTTTTTTCATGATTTTTCTAATGCCTTAAGAATAAAATGGGTTACTTCTTTTTTGCGACTTTCAATAAACTGCTGATATTTTTCAGGATAATTGTCGAATAGTACTGTTTGCAAGACAGGTTTAGCGATAAATGGAAATACACAAAGTGCTATAATATTAACCACTAATTGAGCCGGCTCAATTTCAATAAAATTCTCCTCTTGTATTTGTTGAGCTAATTTATCTCTTAAAACTTTTGGGTCGATACCGGTCCTCAATATCGTACTACTCATACGATCCGGATTACGGGATAGCTCATGCAAAACAAATGATGGGATATGTGGATTATCTATTAGGAGGCCAATATAGTTACTAATAAAACCCTCAATTTTTCCCGCTAACGGTACCTCAGATTCCATAAATTCAAGAATATGTGGGATAATTTTTTGAATAGATTCATTTAATATAGATTCAAAAAGGTTTTCTTTACTGCGGAAATAATAATGCAGTAACGCTTTATTAATACCAGCTTTATCAGCTATTTCCTGCATGCGTGCACCATCAAAACCTTTCTCCACAAACACCGATCGCGCAGTTTCTAAGATTAAGGTTTCAGTATTTATGTCTTGCGAAGTCATCGTTCCAATTTATGTTTTACCAAATAGTTTATCCATATGGTTAAACCGCATGGATAAAATTAATAAGCGATTATAATAGACGCAAGATGAATTATTGATTTCGGTATAAAGTTATTATTCGAAGGGTATAGCACTAAAATATTAAAGTCACAATTAGAGACTTTAATGCTCCGGAGGAGGGACTCGAACCCCCGACCTGGTGGTTAACAGCCACTCGCTCTACCAACTGAGCTACTCCGGAAATTGTATTATTTTTGTTCAAAAAGCGCGCAGAATTTATTCACAAAATTTGTTCTATCAAACTTAGAATTCCTTTTCAGCGATTAATATTTTGCCTTTTGCAAATATACCGACTTTTGAATGCTCTTCATTTATATAGACAATACCTTTTTCATCATGTGGTTTTCCATAAGCCGAGTGGAGTGATTTAAGTCCCCCTAACCATTTTCGCTTATCACAAAGGTATACCAAATCACCTGGATTAGCTGCCATGGTTTGCATATCGGCTTTTGAGAAACGTATTTCATCTTCTTCTCCAGGAACAATTTTATATTGTACTTTGATTTTCTCGCTTTCACTATCATTTGGTTCGCTTCCCTTAAAGAATCTACGTGCATCTTCTATACTGGAAGCTACAAGACCCTTGGTGTGAGTTTCGGGATCATAGCCGACTACATAATAGTTTACGACTAAAGGAAGTATCAATATTGAAAAAATAATTGCCACCAATATCGGTGTCATTGTAGCAAAATTAATAAAGAACGATAAAATAATAACTGTGTATATAATCGATAAAATCGACGTCACCATTGCCATTATCATATTTGTATTCGGCAATCTTCGTACCCATTTTACAAATTTGTGCTGCAATCCACCTGACCAAACTGAAAAGACCGCGACACCTGCACATACTACCAGGTTGTATAAGGCACGAATATAAGTATACGGATGGCTGGGGTTTAGTGTTATTCCATGGTCAAATGGTGCAATTAGCACGCCTGGGTATTGTGCTCCAAGCAGCATTAATGCAACTCCTCCCAAAAATGTTGTGATTACAGCAGCAGGTGTAAATTTTTTCCAAAATACTCCGAGGAATATTGCAACTACCAATGGTGGTGTAAGTGTAGAATGAAAATATCCATGCGCTTCATAGACAGTTGGAAAACGATTGAATGGAATAACTGCCAATACACCAAGTGCCGTAATACCCATTGAAGCAATTCTAGCAACTCCAAGCTCACGACGATCAGTCTCTTTTAGATTAAGTAACTTTTTACTTACGAAACCTTTAATCGGTCGATAAACATCATTAACAAAAATTGCTGATGTAGCGTTAATTAAAGTATCTACAGTACTCATCAATGCAGCCGTTAGTGCTGCCATAACAAAACCGAACAAAACAGGACTTCCCATTATAATACTGGCAACAACAACAAATATTTGATCCGGTGATGAGGCGGGACTTACTATATCGGGAGTAACAATACTGATAGCCTTTCCTATCCAACCGGCATTGCCGACAACAATCGCCGAAATTGGTAAGACAAATAAAATATTCATTGCTGCCGCCTTACGTCCTTCATCCACGCTTTTACAAGCCATAAACCGCATCAACAACCCTTGATTCATAAATAAAAATCCGATTGAACCAGCGATACCATCTTGCCAAAATATTCCGGCAAAATTAAAACTTGGCGGCTTGTTAAAATCAGCAAGTGGCATTCGCCACGATACCGGCAAGATATCCCAAAATGCTTGGAACCCTCCTAAATATGTAATGCCAAAAAAGAAAAGCAATAATCCTGCAAACAACAGTATAAATCCCTGCATTAGGTCGGTAAAGATAACGGCAGTTTGTCCACCAAAAGTAATATAGATACCTGTAATAACTGCAATAACCGTTATGACACCCATCAATGTTACAGGCAGATTAGCTCCAAATAATGCGAACGATTCAGGTAATAAAGGAATCATAGCTTTTCCTAAAGTTAGAAAGCCGATTCCTATATATCCGATCATATAAACTAACAGCAGTATTGTCGCTATAAATCGCGATGAGGGGCTAAATCGCTTTTCAAAATATTCAGGAATTGAACGAACTTTTGAGTATACAATAATTGGTAACCAACCAAACAGAAAAAATGGTACGAAAAACCAATCGTTGATGTACGTCATTGTAGAAGATAAACCATGCTCAAAACCTTTTGCAGAATATTTAACAAAACTATGACTTCCAACACCAGTAGCGACAATAGACATAGTTATCAACCACCAAGAAAATCGTCTGCCACCAAAAAAGAAATCGGTCGTAGATCGGGTATATCTTCCAAAATAAGTTCCAAATAACATAACTATAGCAAAATACACTATCATCACGACCCAGACGGTTGTGGAACCGATACTATGAAAAGTAATTTCTCCTACTTGTTCCATTATGCCCTCGCTTTCTTAGTTAGTTTAAAATAACCAAATGTTAAAGTGATAGCCATAAATACTATCCAAATTAGTACACTAGTTTTGAGACTGAGAATCTCCAAAGCTGCTAAATTCCATAAGGCATGCATAACCATAAAGTAGATAAAACCGTATAAAAGTATTAATAGCCAATTTCTATGGTGTTGTCTTTTTAGATCTAAAGACCCACTTTTTAGTGTAATTATTAATCCGCTACCAAATAATAATCCGCCAACTCCATATAAATATATATAAGGTAACCAAGTATGTGAAAAAGGCATCTTAATCTCCTATTAGTTTTATCTTTTTAAAATGTGGCATTAGCATGTCATAAGTTTCAAGTAAACCTTCCACCATTACTTTTGTATGACCGATGACGGGCATGAAGTTTGTGTCACCTAACCATCTTGGTACAACATGAAAATGAATATGATCTTTTATCCCGGCTCCGCCGATGGCGCCAATATTCGCTCCAAAATTAAATCCTTCGGCATTCATAGCCGTCTTAATAATCTTCATTGACTCATTCGCAATATCCATAATTTCACCAGTAATAATTGACGTTAATTCAAACGTTGTATCAACATGTTCATACGGTGCAATTAGCAAATGGGCATTATTATATGGATATAAATTCATAAGTACGAACGAATATTCCCCTCGGAATAAAACAAGATTATCGCGATCTTGGGCATTTTTACTTTTTTGACAAAAAATACATCTATTATCCTTTTGGCTCCGAATATATTCCATTCGCCATGGTGACCATAATCTGGATTGATCAGGCAAGCTAATCCTTTGAGTCTTCTCTAGATTTTTGGTAATCAGCAATTACTTTCTTTTCATGATCGCCGGGCATTTTTTCATAGTGACTAAATTTCTCAGCATGCAATCCCCTGCCGCCGGTCAATGATCGTATAGTTGTAGAATAATTGTGCAATTCACCCTGGGGCATTTGAGCTTTAATTATTTGGAATCCTCCATCAGAATCCATACCCATTATTTTACCGCGACGTCCCGATATATCTCCCATTACATCACCCATGAATTCTTCGGGAATTTTTACTTCAACATCGATAATTGGTTCAAGTAGACAGGGTTTTGCGTTAGTAAATGCTTCACGAAACGCCCATTTACCCGCCATTTGGAAAGCAATGTCCTTGGAATCAACTGGATGCTGTTTACCGTCGTAAAAATCGACTTTCACGTCAACAACATGATATCCTGCAATAACTCCCTCCAAACATACAGCTTGCACACCTTTTTCTACGGACGGAACAAAAACGCGATCTACATTTTGACCTTTTAGCGAATCAATAAATTCAACGCCTTCACCACGTTTTTTAGATTCTACGCGCATCCATACTTCAGCAAATTGACCCGCACCACCAGATTGTTTCTTATGACGATATTTGGATTCGCCTTTACCCTGAATAGTTTCACGATAAGGAATCTTTGGTTCGATCATCTCAATTTGTACATCAAATCGTTCTTTCAAACGATCCACTGCTGCTTTAAGATGTAATTCTCCTTGCCCAGATATAATAGTCTGACGTATTTCTGGATCTACCCGGTAAACAAATGTTGGATCTTCTTCATGTAACGAAGCTAATCCCATTGATATTTTTTCCTCATCACCTTTTGCTTTAAGTTTTATTGCTGCATGTATATTTGGTCTTGGATATTCAGTTGTTGGCAATAATACCTTAAATTTTGAACTGCAAAGAGAATCTCCGGTATGGGTATTTTTCAACTTTACAACCGCACCAATATCACCTGCATTAATACACTGGACACTAGTACGAGTTTTGCCATTCAGCACGAATAACTGCCCCATACGTTCGTTATCTCCCTGAGTAGTGTTATAAAGATCCTGCCCTGTTGTTACCTTACCAGAGTATACTCTAAAAAATGAAAGATCACCTACGTGAGCTTCACTGATTGTTTTAAATACTTGAGCTACCGGTTCGGGATTGTCGAGTTTTACTTTTATATCTTCCTTTTTGCTAACATCTTTTGCCATAATCATAGCTCTATCAACCGGTGATGAACCATATTTGCTAATAAAATCTAATAGTCGGTTAACCCCGATATTTTTTGTGGCAGATGTGCAAAATAGAGGAATGAATGATTGGTTCTGAAATGCCGTATGAATGCCTTGTCTCATTTCGGTTTCAGATAGACTACCTTGCTCAAAGAATTTTTCTAATAATGTATCATCTGCTTCGGCAATATATTCAATAAACTGCTCATGTAATTGTTTTACACGATCTGCCCATTCTCCTTCGGCCTTAGCCTCTGTATAATTACCGCTTCCGTCTGTTTTGTATGTTATAATCTGACTTCTAACTACATCTATGAATTGATTAAATCCTGGACCTGCATTAATTGGTAATTGTAATGGAAAAACATTATTCCCAAATCGTTCACGGGCATTTTTTAAAATATCATCAAATTTTGTATGTTCCCTATCCATGCCATTGATTACTAATAATTTTGGAATACCATTTTTTGTAGCATTCGCCCACATTTGTTCTGTTCCCACTTCAATACCTTGCGCAGCATGTATTACAACTATTGCCATATCAACAACGGCTAAAGCACCGAGAGCTTCCCCAACAAAATCAAGGTATCCGGGAGTATCAATTAAATTAATTTTTTTATCATTCCATTCAACATGAAGCGCAGTTGCATGCATTGATATCTGACGGCTATGTTCATCCGTATGGTAATCACTAACCGTTGATCCATTTTCTATTGAACCAATTCGATTAATAGCACCACCAGTGGCTAACATAGCCTCCGATAAAATGGTTTTACCACAAGCTCCGTGTCCTACTATAGCCAGATTCCTAATATCTCCTGATTTGTAATCTTTCATTTCTTCCCTCTGTTTATTATATGTTAGTAATCAAATCTTAATATTTAAATTATTTTCAATATACGAACGTACAGCCGGAATCAAATAATGATCCGACAGACCATAATTTGCCAATCCTTCAACAATTGTTCTGGACTGAAATTCAATTGGTCTAACTTTATTGATCACAATCACCTTATCCTCATGAACTCGACATCCGCCGCCGTTAAAATCGCCTTTCCCTTTTATTATGCGAATTCCCATCCGTTCAGAAAGCTCCAATAAATATTCAAAAATTTTGTTTGTATTCAAAAAATTATAACAATTCTTTACGGTTTAGTTTTTTTATATAACTGACCAAATCCTTCACATCTTCTACACGATCTTTCGAGATAACCAATGTGGCATCCTCCGTGTTAACTACAACAATATTATCCAAACCAACAACCGTTGTGAGCCTACCTTCAGATTGAATAAAATTATTTTCCCCGTTTAAAACTATCCCGTCTCCCCTAATTGCATTACCTTCATCATTTTTATTAGTATGGTCATATACCGTATTCCATGAACCTAAATCGCTCCAGTCAAATTTAGCTTTGATTAAATAAACATCTTTGGCTTTTTCCATGATTCCATAATCAATGGATTCAGGTTTTATTTCCTCCCATACATCCTTAAAATCTTCTCCTTTATCAATTAATCTATCGATCTTTTTAAGGTGGTGGGATAAATCAGGCATATGATTCTGCAAATTCTTAAAAAATGTATCAACAGACCAAATAAACATGCCTGAATTCCATAAAAAATCACCGCTTTCGATAAATTTTTCAGCCAACGATAAATGCGGTTTTTCAGCAAATACTTTTACTTTATATGCATCCAAATGATCGGAATCGCTATTTGGATCATATTGGATATAACCATATCCGGTTGATGGAAATGTCGGTTTTAAACCGATGGTAACTAATGTATTTTTTTTAAGTGCTATATGTTTAGCTGAGGTAATTGCTTTTTCAAACTGTTTATGGCCAACGATTAAGTGATCCGCTGGAAATACGCCCATGACAGCATTCTCCTGCAATTTGGCAATTTTTAGTGCCGATAGTCCAATACATGGAGCTGTGTTTTTTCCACTTGGTTCAATTATGATATTTTCAGGCTTAACTCCAGATATTTCCTGCTGAATGATTTCTGCCAAATCCTGTCTGGTTACTATAAAGATATCCTGAACTGCATTTAGCTTTTTTAGGCGATCAACTGTCATTTGTAGCATACTTGTTTCACCCACAATTTTTAATAATTGTTTTGGGCGATTATGCCTACTATAAGGCCAAAAACGAGTGCCGCTTCCACCTGCCATAATAACACAATACATTACTTTACCTCCAGTAATTTAACTGGTACGATTTCAGTTTCCCAATTCGCTCGCACTTCGAATGTGTCCGGGTAAAAATAAAACCATTCACTCGGTATATCTTGATATGCTTTTCCGTAGTTGTATTTCATATCTTTGTCAATATCTCTAAAGAAAAAAAGTGAGTAATTATCCTCAGGTACTGTACTAAACTCAAATTTAGAATCGGAATTTACAAAAGACGTTTGTGACAACGATGGATTTTTCACAGAAAAAAGCTCAACTGCTATATTGAATTGCTTTAATTCACTTATTTTACCAGTAACAGTACCAAATCCAATGCTCTTAGCTGTTCGTAAATTGATAGTATTAACTGAATCTTTTAGCCCTCTGCCACTTTCTGCCAATATACCTCTTTGGTCGATTTTAAGCTTATATTTTTCATCTTCCGACCATTGTGATAACGGAATTAATCGGTAATGCATTGGATTTATTTGTTTAATATTAATATTAACTGGAATAGAATCATTTTTGAATAGTTTTGGTAAATATATTGAATTTTCAGATAACTTAATTGGTCTCGAAAATATTAATTCTAATTCTGCAACATCTAATTTATTAGGAAAAATTTGATAATTCTGAGTCGGTTTTAATATCTGCAGAAAACTTGTGTCAGGTTTTTGTGGAATTTGAATCAAAACTTCTGATGATTCTAAGAGCAATTCATTATTTGATTTGAGTGTTTCTATAAATACAGTTATGGAATTCGATTTAATAGAATCTGCCACCTCTAAAATTAAATTTTTAGGATCAATCGAATCTTGATAATATCGCAGAGAATCTACGGTAGTGCCTTTATCCTTTTTGATAATTAATTCAGCAACAATGTTTTCAGGGAGATCATTATTGAAAATTAATTTGCCAAAATTAAAAGCTGACCACTCTCCTCTTAATAATTTTAACTTTTGCGGTTCTTTCCATAACCGCATATCGATATTTGACAATGAATCATTTTCTTCAAGTTTTAATTTATCTTCCCAATGCAAACCATGTGCTATAAGGTTTGAATTAAGTGGTTGTCCTGCCCCCGATTTATCGACTGCTAATATTTTATAATCACCAGCTGCTAAATATCGAAATGAATAAAAACCCTCTTTGCTAACATCGGTTATGTAATCCGGTTGATTTGCATATATTGAATCAATTTTTGTATTATTTATTTTCCATAGATGAACGGATTTCTGCCCATGACCGTAAACCTTTCCTCCAATGGCTCCACTACTAATTTTATCTCCGGTTGAGTAAGCTAATTGTTCTGTATTTGCTAGGGGTATTCCATGCTCATCTTTGATATTACGATTTAGATAAAAAATGTAAGTTATTGTACTATCTAATAAATTGGGTAGTGATAGAATTATTTCATCACCTTTAAATTTAACTTCTAATGGTTTTTCTAAACGCGGATATACTTTAATATTGTTTTTGAAACTTGCTTCATCCATATATTCCGAAAACTTTAGAATAATTTTACTGGATGTCAAATTTGTAGTACCGCTTGGAGGAATAACTTCAATTATCTGAGGAGGTATTTCATCAACGGGTCCACCTGGTGGTGGTTTAATGGATGCGCATGAATAGAACAAAACTAAAAAGGAATAGATAAAAAAATGTTTTATTAATTTCATATAATTGGTTTAATCTATTAGTATCAATCCAAATTAAAGTATATTAAATCTTTTAATGTTAAGAACTCCACGCCTTTTTCCTGAGCATAGGTACAAATCTTTTCAAGGGTTTGGTACGATGTAATATAACTTGTACTATCGTCATCGGCAATTCGATGACCATAAAATATCACTGCTGTACCGTTATTTGATGCATATTCAATTAACTTATAATAATAATCAATGTCAAAATGTTCATAGTGATTGTCAATTCCTAAACCGTAAACTAATAACTCTTCTCCTCCTTTTTTTAAAAAACAATCCTGTTTATTGAGCGGTTTTTTACCATATGTTGTTCCTCTTAGTATGGGGAAATAATCAAATAACGCGAAATCTAATTCAACACTGCGAACACCGCCTGGATAAACAAAAGTGATGATATTTAAACCGTCACTTTGCATTAGATTTAATGAAGGTGTGATTTCATTTTGTATATACTCTTCCATTGTGTGAGTTTTTAAATATTCTGTAGCATTAAAATGTTTATACCCATGGTGAGCAATTTCGTGTCCTTTAGATTGTAATTCTAATAAATTTTGTTTTTGTTCTTCGGTTACTTTCCCATAGTCAGTAACACAAAATGTGGCTTTCCAATTATATTTTGAAAAAATGCTGTCAGCCTTATACCAATCGCTAATATGTCTATCATCAAAAGTTATTACTATTGCTCCGGGGCCTTTTAACTCTGTATAGCAAAAATTGTCAATAAAATCACAGCTGATTAATAAAAAAGATAAAATAATAATTAAAACATTAAAAAGTTTATTATCTTGGAATTTCATATTTCATCATGCAATTCTAACGTTAACCGCTTTATCACCCTTCACTCCGAATTCCGCATCAAACAACACTTGCTGCCCTTCTTTTAGTCCTTGCTGTTGCAATTGCGGACGTAATCCGCTAACGTGCACAAAATAATCCCGATCATCATTACCTATGATAAATCCGAATCCCTTTGATTTATCAAATTCTTTTACTGTTCCTTTTATCATGAAATATTCCCACTAAATTGATATTACTAATTTACCTACAACTCGCCCTGTTTCACTGTAAATATGAGCCACCTTAATATCTTTTAGTTCATATATTTTATCTATAATGGTTATCAGTTTTTTGGATTTTATCAACTCACCAAGAAATCGCAGATCTTCGGAAACCGATTTTACAGCAATTATCTTACTTTTTTTTGAGCAAAAACTCCCGAGAAGCATATCTCTGAATACTCCAATTGATGGAAGGGTTGTTACATATCTGCCATTTATATTGAGATGTTTTTTTACTGTCAAAAAAGATTGATTTGCTACCGCGTCAAAAATAATATCATAAGTAATATTTTCACTAAAAATATTTTCGTTTGTGTAATCTATAACTTTATCTGTACCTAATTTTCTTGCGAGATTTATATTTTTAGTACTGCAAACTCCTGTGA
>Ga0316201_10001306_pt1 | contig 16526 bp, 8 predicted proteins | sample CS6wburrow_MG_FD_204516 | JGI IMG/M metagenome (GOLD analysis project Ga0316201, IMG submission 204516) | Coastal sediment microbial communities from Delaware Bay, Delaware, United States - CS-6 worm burrow | ecosystem: Environmental > Aquatic > Marine > Coastal > Sediment | place: USA: Delaware... | reverse complement strand
TGGGATGTCGGCGGTCGGTGCAAAAGCTTCGAGTTTCAAGGAAAAGGATTTGCCGCCGGGATGGCCGGGCAGCACCGCCCAGACCGTGGGGTTTTCCATCGATAGCTCTGCGATGGTACTGCCGCCATCATGGCCAATGGTGGCCCGGATCCGGCTGCAATGACCAAATAGCCCGCTCAGCGCCTTGACCTGCACAAGAGCGACGTCTGCCAGTCCTGCGGTGATGTCGACTGAAAACGGATCATTTGCATGGTTGAATTGCGGGGTTTTCGGCCAGAAGCGCGGAAATCCCTGCCCGCCAGGCGGAGCCAGCATCAGCCGCAAGCGGCTTTCCAGCTCAAACCGGTGGGTGAGTGATGGATAGACCGCGGCCACCGATTTCAGTGGACCGTCGCCGGGTCGGAAATCAAGCGTTGCTGTTTCCTGTGTACCACCACGACCGGTAAAGCGTAGATCAAGTCGGGCCGACATCACCTGAGTTGCTGACAGTGGGATATGGTTGAGCACGCGGATATGGACCTCTGAAAATGGCTCAATCGTGCGGATCAGCGGAAAGTGATCCAGACGCTTGTCAGGCGGCAGCGCCTCGACGAAATTCGACAGCGACCAATCCAGCCGATGGGTTCTGACCTCGCGGCGCGGGCTGTTCAGGGGCAGTACAAAGACGCCGAACTGATCACGCGGCCTGAGCTCAAAAAGCGGGTCTGCGCCTGCCCGGGTGCACAAAAGCGGCAGCGCGCGCTTTGCCGTTTCACGAAGCAGGGTTTCGCGCCCCGGATCGGGTCCGTCGCCGGTGCGTTTTAAAACAATGTGGGCAGTGGGTAGAGACAGAATTGCGGCGGTGAAATCAGTGGGGGAAAAGGCCGCATCGCCAAGTATTGCCGAAAGCTGATCGTGCAGCGCCTCACCCGTCAGCGTCGCGAGGTACACAAAGCCCGAGACTTCCCCCAGGATGTCCATTTCGACCGTCAGATCAAGCGCACGCCCCCCCTCAAGGGCCAAATGCCGCATCAGCTGAGCGTTTTGCGCATCAAGGAAGAAGTTCAGCAGCAGCCCGCCCTGACTATCGACCACGCCCGCGCGCCAGATGCCGAAACTGTCGGGTTGTGCCACCTGACTGCGCGGAGTGAGCTTTGAGCGGCAGGACTGCGCGTGGACCAGTTGCCACGGATGACCTGACAGGTTTGGTTCCGCCGTGCGGTCGGGTAGGAAACTACCCTGAAACATGCCGCCACCAACGCCTTCAGGCGTGGCGTGTAGAGCCAGCGATAGCTCGGCCCTGCCATCGCGCAGGGCCGGGCGCAGGGCGTCGGGCAGAACGTGCACCAGACCCGGATCGGCTTCGTCCTGAAATGCGCCGGCAGTTCCGGTAAGGGGGAGGTCAAAGGCCAGCATCAGACACTCTCAATCTCGGCCAGGGCCGGCTGAACGTCGAGATTACCCGAACCGGCGCGGAACGCGGTCGCAAGGCCCGGGCCGCTTGGGTGGAAATCCTGAACCGCATAGGCGTAATGCTGGGCCGCGTCTGCATTGGTCAGGAACAGCAGTTTGGGCATCTGCAGGGTCACAACTTTGCTCGGCTCGGCCGCGGTCAGAATGGCGGGCTCTTCACGTGTGCGAAAGGACACGGCCACGCTGGTGATCGGTTCGGCTCCATCGGGCACAAAATCAAAAAACATCGGGTCAATCGAGACTGTGATATCAAAGCTGTCATCGGCATAGCCCTGCACCACAGTGGTCTGGCTGAGGATTGCCAGCATGTCAGGTTCAACCGATACCTCGTTAAGGGCCAGCGTGTCAGGCCCCGTGCCGCCCGGCGGATCGCTACGGTAACCGACAGTGACGGTCTCTGCCGGACGTATAAGATCGGACGGCGGGTCGGCGACCGGCAGGGCGCGCTGGTTGTTGGCAAGTGCAATGACAGGAAGATTGTCAATTATTGCCGGGCTTTCGATCCGGTTGCGCAGCCGGTAGCTGAAATCGATTAAGCCATCGCCGTCTTCTATTGACGAGGTGAACACTTGACCGATTGTGTCACGCAACCCGATGCGCAGAGGAATCTGACCACTGCGACCGTCCAGGAATACCACATCAACATGCCCTGTAAGCCCAATACCGCTGACGGTCTGAAAGGCGGTTGTCAGTTGGCGGAACTCGGACTCGGAAAACGTGATCGTGTCGCTGATGCCGTCGGAGAAATCGATATTGACATCGTCGCGGGTGATCTCATTCTCCGCGCCGCCGCCGGAGGACGGCAAGCGGATTGTCAGCGACGACACCGCCGGAACAATCGGGGCAATCGACACGTCATTGCCAAAATGTAGACGCGCAGCCTCAGCGAGGCTGACGTGAATATAGGGTCGCGCCTGATAGGTCATCGTGACCGTAAACACCGACGTGTCCTCGTCACCGGCAGTTTCGTCGATTTCCTCGTTCAGATGGAATAGCATCATCGGAGCAAAAGGTGCACTATCAGAACGAACAAGACGAAATTCCTGCGGCTCGTAATAAACCTGCATGGGTGAGAGGGCATCCTGAAAAAAGGTTGCAGACTGATCGGCGGCGTGGATTTCCTGCCTTAACAGAACCAATCCGCCTTCACCTGCGTCGGGCGCGTCGATCTGATCGGCGTAAAGGGCGGCATCCACCCAAATTGGGGAAATGAACTGGACGCAGTCTGCCTCTCTGCGGGTCAACACCGGTTCACCGTTTTCCTCGACCATTACCCACCGGGGCAGTTTCGACCTGCTCAGGCTTTGCAGGGCGATCTGGTTGAAATGGATCGACAGGTTTTCAGAGGACCGGGCTCTATCCCGTGCCTGTTCGGCCGCTTTCTTGGCCTCGGCCAATCGTCGCGCCATCGCGGCGTTATTGATCCGGTTGCCCATATTTCTGGTTCTGAGGCTGCGGGCCGGGGCCGGTTGGACAACCGCGTCTGCGACAGGCATCCGCAATGCCAAGTCGATTGGAACAGCGGTCGCAGGGTTGACACGACTCGCAGCAACCGGTTTTCTGATGTCCATCCTGATGCGGGGGTCAGTCAATGCGCCGGGTTGTTCCAGGATTTGTCGCGATGCCTTATTACGAATTTCCTTTGCATCCTTCTTTTCGATCTTGAAGACTTTCTTGTTGGTCGCATTCAGAAGCGCCCGGCGATCTTTCAGGCCAACGAAAACCTGCCTGACGCTGCGTCGACCCACCGTCGCTGTGGATCTGATCTCAATCCTGGCAAGGTGCTGTCCGGAGGTGAACACGCGATAGAGCCGCAGATAGGTCTCCATATCGTCAATGGTCGTAACCGAACGGCGGACGGTTGACGATACTTGCGCCGGCGGGGCCAGATTAAACCAGATCAGCGCTGGCTCCGGGCCATCCCCGGCACGGTTGAACGAATGCCGTGCGTGGAAATCCCCCGGGTTTTGCGGGTCGTGGATGTCGAGCAGTTCAAAAACGCTCAGACGATTGTCGTCCAGTGACAGGGTCAGCGAGGTTGTCTGTTCAGTGCCGCGAAAAAGGGCAATTGCGGTGCCGTCTACAACTTCGCAGGATACCGTTCCCAGATCGCAGTTTTCTGGCTGGCAGGCCTGAAGGGCATGCACATGCAGGCGCGATCCACCGGCTGGCGATATATTGAGTGAAACCACGCCATCGCTATCTGGATCGCTATTGGTCCAGAGGCCCGTAAATCCATTAATGCTGGGTACCTCTGCTTGGTCGTCCACGTCGCCAAGTGGAATATGATAGCCAAGCCGCAACCGCAGATCGTGGGCCATCACACGTACGGGCGCCCCAGATGCCGGCAGCGGCACGGCTTGGACCTCGACCGTCAGCTTCCCGGCCGGCTCTGTTGCGTCATTACTCGGGGGAAACATTTCAAGACGCGTTACAAAACGCCCATCGACTGCGCGCAGAACATATTTGGGCAAGTAGAAATCGCGTTGCCCTTCGGTCGAGGACGGGTATCGAAAACCCGGCAGAATGTCGGTCGTATTGACAAGTGCGACCTCGCCCGTCACCGCCTTTACACTGGCGGTCAGGAACTCTATCTGCTTGGTCGACTTAGCATGCAAGAGATTAGGCGAAGCTATTTCGACAAGATCCTCATTTATCAGAAACTTCCGTTCAAATTCCATTTTTCTTCTGTTCAAATTCCATTTTTGCTACCTGATAAGGACTTTCAGCTAAGCACCGCGAGTACCAACGGCAGTATAGACATCCATGGTGAGCTTTGCTTGCATAGGCCAGCAGCAGAGAAATGCCATTGACGTAATAAAACTTACTCCTAATCTGGTAGCTGGGTCATTTTAGTATAGGACAATATTTTCAATTTTTCCTATTTACACTTCGGTGCACGGAGGATGGCAGACAGCGCTGCTCTGTTGGTGGATTGCACTCTCGCTCATTAGCCCATGCGCCAGCATAGGCTAAGCCCACATGGTGGTGTGCACGGTTTTTGGCGGTTTTTGGAGACGGTCTATACTATCTGTCTCATATCCCGGTTTTAAAATTGCCTCACGGCTTGCAAATTGTGGAATTTTTAAAAATCAGAGACATTGAAGGGAGTGTGATGGTTCCTGCCTTCTCTCAAGATACGCTTACTATTCGATCCAGCAGCCAGTTTTCTTCAAACTATTTTCCAAAGGGAGATGTTTCGAGTTTTATGGAAATATCCATAAAGGCAACTTTGAACTAGGCACTCCGGTTCAAACAAGAGACGTCAGATTCGAAATTGTCGATACTGAAGTTCTAAGGTCATTGCCATCCGCGGATTCAGAAAAAACATCTTCCATCGAAATATCCGATGGTACCAACAAGTATTCCATTGCAATCATAATATCCGATAACAATGTTCAAAAATTGAAAACAGTGACCTCGGCAAATCGCCTTTGGTGTATTGTGTGGGTCTGATTTTTTTTAGGCTTTGTGAGCAAAAGACATTTTAATGATTTAATCTGATAGATGGGAACGCCGCTCTGCACACCACGACTGACGAGAAAGTGATAAGAAGGACTATAAAGGAGACATTATCATGGGTAACGAGAGGAAAAAGAAATTCCTGTTGAAAAGCAACTTCCAGGAATCTGATAACGGCCTTCAGATCCGGCAGGGTTACCTGAACCGGGCCAGGCAACGCACTGTTCGGGTACGCACCATTGACGACAAGGCATTCCTGACCGTCAAAGGGGTGCCGGCCGAAGGCACCAATCCCGAGTTTGAGTATGATATCCCGCTGGACGAGGCCAACACCTTGCTGGAAACCTTGTGCGAGCGCACGCTCATCGAAAAAGTACGCCACAGGATAGAGCATCAGGGCTTGACCTGGGAGGTGGACGTCTTTGGCGGCAAAAACGAGGGGCTGGCTTTCGCCGAAATCGAGTTAGAGCAGGCCGATCAGGCCTTCGGGAAACCGAAATGGATCGGTGAGGAAGTGACCGGTGATCCACGCTATTTCAATTCCCGCCTGAGCGAGACACCATTCCGCGAGTGGAGCGAGGCTTATTCTGTCGTTCTGTATTTCGAGTTTATGACCAAGGCGAAAGGCCGAAGTTTGGCGGCGCGGTTACGGGACCTGGGTTACCCGGTGGTCGACGACAATTGGAGCGACGCCAGCGAACCTGGCGATGGCCCGCTGTTCAAATTCGCCGAGGTCAATACAATCCACTTTCACCCCTCGGCGGCGGCCAAGGCCGTCCAGATCCGGGATGATCTGGCGCCAGATTTTGCCCTGAAGGAAGGTGACATCCTGGCCCCGGGCACCACGTGGTCTGTCGGGCCGCGGCAAATCGTGGTCCTGGTACCCGCGACGCCATCAACCTGAAGACCACGCAGGTGGCCTCGAAATAGTTTGTAAGGAAGATCATCAGCCCGCTCGTAGTTGCCCCGTTGAAGCTGGCCCTGCCGGTCTAAACTGACCATATGCCACAAGCCAGAAATCGCCAGGTTGAATCGTTCCCAATATCCTAAAATACCACCTGTTTATAGGTGCAAAGTATGCGTGAAATCTCTCGTAAAAAAATATGCCCGGCATGAATGGAATCATGCGTATGACTGCAATAAATTCATAAGGTTGGTTTTCAATTGAGCCCGACAGCACCTTCACTGATTAACCCCAATGCCTTTCTTTGCTCATCAGGAAGCTCCTTCAGTCGTTCATTCAGCTCGGTCTGCATCACGTCCTGTGCCGCTTCTGACATGACCCAACCCAGCGGTAACGGTCCCTTTTTTCTGGCGTTCTGAAGCCCAAATTCAACAAAGATTCCGTCTTGAGATTCAACCAGGTACTGCATATTTTTCCTGGCAAAACTGCCCCTGGAATTTCGCGTTTTGAGAATGCTCAAGATCGGCGAGAGCACCTCCGGGAGCATCTTTCCAGGCTCAACGCGGGCACACTCCTTTGCTTCCTGTTTGCATTGATTAGGGTCATTGGTGATCATGATGAATACTGGTTTTATATTCAGATCGCCGTTACGTCTGATGACGTTCATCATACTTTCAAAAATTTCGGCTGCCGTCGTTGCGCCAGAGTTTTCAAAGTAACCACCATCAACGATTCTGCCCCACTTCTGGTTACCTCGCTTTATCAGACCGGCCGGACTCACGAAGGTGAAACGTGCGCTATTGTGCACCGCGGTGCTTAAGGGAACGGGTTTGCGGTTCTCTGCAAAAAAGTCGAACGCGTCACTGAATTCATCGTTAATTGCAATATTACTCGTAATGATACGCTTGCCGGTTTCAACGGAGGTTCCGTTCAAAAATAGCGCAGGCAGATTGCTCCCATGGCCTTCCCAGAGCTGGTGAAACGTTTCAGCAAACCGATTGTTCTGAAATTGAACTGCCCAACCTGCTTCCCAACCCCCTTCGAGCGCCTTTGCGCGATCGAACCGCGAAATCGGAACAGGCAGGAATCTCTGTGTGAGATCGGGGTATAGCATTGCGGAAACTGTAGGAGATAGAAAATCATAGCTCAGCACTGCCTCTGCACAGGTTTGCATTGAATTGCGTTGACCGGTAGCCGGCTCCTCCTGGTTGGCAGCGCATTCCAATCCGGAAGGGGAAGACTGCTCCTTGAGCAAAGCATTGAACATAGCCCCTCCCAGGCTGCCGCCTGAGACTCCGCTGATTGCGAAAAGGGACTTGCCAAAACTGGTGTTATGGTCCTGAAGCGCAGACAGCACAATGGCGGTCCAATAGGCTGCCCGTATCCCACCACCCTCTGCAGCCACCAGGTACACTTTAATTGGCTTCGCTGCCTGGTTTGTTTCCGTCCGTTCAGTCAACCAGTTCTCGAAAGCCGTTTCAACGGGTACCGATATCGGCAAGCCCTGTCCCTGGCTGGAGCGAAGCGTGTGATTGTCGTTGAAGAAACTACACACAAACAGATAAATCACCAAAAGTGTCAGCACTGGAACGCTGTGAAGACTGCCCCACCAAACCAGAATGCTACCAACTGGAATAAAGGTTGCTGCAGCTAGCAACAAAATGGCTCCGGTTCCGAAAAAGATGGCAGATTGGGCATTGAGGGTGAATAGCAGGAAAAATCCAATGGCAATAGCCAATGAGATCACCAACGAAATGATTGTTCCACTGCCGAGGTCACTCACAGAGTCCGCCTGAACAGCATAAGAAGTATCACTGAGATTCAAACTGGCGTTTTGTAGACGCCCGGTCAACTTCTCGGACGAGCTTCTATCTGCCAGCCATTTGGTGGTTCCACTGATGGCATCACGCCGATAAACCACAAAAAGTAGAAAAAGCAGGCCCAGCAACACGCTAAGAACTGAAAACAGTTTTAGGTTTCGATAGGTGTGATATTCAGTACCAATGGGTAGCCCGCTGATCTCAATGGCTGCGCGGGTAAAACCAAGTGCAACGATAAAAAATGCTAAGGTCCCCAGTATTCTCGGAACATGGCGATTTAGCCACAGGATTCGAGTCGGGTGCTCACTCGAAAGACGCGAATCTCCCTTGAATTTGACACGCAGCATCACACGGGCCCAATACCAAGCGTTGATCGCCCAAAATCCCATAGCCAGCAAGAAGATGATCCATTGCCAGAAAGACTTGCCGCCCATCGGTCCACTGACTTCTACCATCACCCGCAGAACATCCTGACCTTGCGGCGTCAATACCAGGACGACAAGGCCCACCAGCAGCATGAAGACACTAAACCGGCAGAGTTTGAGTACGGCTCCCAGATCCTTGATGAATTCCCAAGTGCTGTTAAGGTAGTACAGGATTTTTCGTAGCATGTTTTTGAATGGATTAGACATGAGATGGCCTCCGCACACAAAACATGATGTTTTTTTTGTTATGGTTTAAAAGCGCGACCAGGTTCGATGTCGGTAACCCGGTCCACCCATCCTGTTTATTGTGTTTATCCATATGCATGGATTTGGTCAAGTGGTGGATCGGTCTCGCCAAAGCTTGTTCGCGATGCAGCAAGAAGCAATCAGTGTGGCTGCCAGCGCAATGAACCACTTGAGGGCAGCAACCAAGCTTATCGACCATTGCAGCGCGTCACTGGTACTCCCCCTGATGAGTAGATAAAGTCCGATGTTTTCGAGCACGTCAAGTGGAGCCGCGAGAACCACTAGCCCACTAAAAAAAAGACTCCACCGTGCAAGCCCTGCAGAAAGATTCCAATTCAGACCTGCCCGGCCACAGAGAATAGCGAGAAATAGTGGATAGATGATAAGGAACAGGAAGTCGAGCCCGAGGGCAAACAGGGCGGCATCTCTTTCCCTGGGATTCCATGAACCCGGTGAGTTGTCCACCGAGATGTCAGCGAAAACAGGAAACTCAAGCGACAGCCAGCCACCCGGTGGAGACAATTTACCCAGGACACCACCCACGATCACGAGTGCGATTAAGAGAAGCCAAAGCACTTTGACTTGCTTTTCTTCTGCAATCCAGAGGTGAGGTTTCACATTCGGAGTTTCCCGGCCAACAGAACGAACTAACGCAAAGTGGTGGATCGGTTATCCCACAGTGCAGTTACATCATAATATCTTTGTTTTTCCAGCATACCTATCTCAGTCTTAAAAGTGCTTCGAACCTGTCGTTACTCTCTCATCCTCGCAATTAAACACAAGAAACACAAGAAAGAAGGCCGCATATTCACTGGCAATCTCACCCAGTCTCCCGGAGTCGACACAGGCAAAGCCACGCACTGAAGGAAATCAGAACGGATTTATTGAGCATAAAACCCGGCTCTCTTGTGCTTCGGTCTAACGTCTAATTCAATATTGCTACTTCCACGATACCCGCATAAGTAGTTTTTAGGACTGGTTGTCTTTAACCGAAGCCGTGATTTTGCCTCATTTGCAGTCTTACCTTAATCCCAGTATTTCACCAAGGCGAACCGAATAATGGAATTTCTGCCTGAAGCGAGAGATCAGCATGCGTTTCGAAACTTCACTGTTATACTTTATTGAATAGCATGAATTAATACTGGTATGTAGAGAGCTTACTTCTCTCCCCAAAATGTATGGAGGTCGAACCATGTCTGGTAAAACCGAAGATGGTTTTCAGTTCGAAACCGTTTTGCATGAGGAACTGCACTTAATTAACCGCCTCAGAAGCGCATCCAAGGCTCCCCAGGCAGGTGAATCAGATCCGGAGTCATCTGCATTTCAAGACGCCCATACCAACAATCTGACTGGCCTGGCTTTTTCAGGGGGTGGTATTCGCAGCGCCACCTTCAACCTTGGCCTGATCCAGGCATTGGCTAAGGTTCAGCACAATGGAAAAAACAAGACGGGTTTGCTATCGCGATTCGATTTTTTATCCACGGTTTCCGGCGGTGGCTATATTGGCAGTTGGCTTTCAGCCTGGTTGCATCGCGAGGCCACCACGAAAAATGGAAAAAAGAACTTGCGAGAGCATGTAAAAGTTGACGAGAAATTTGTTGACGAGATACAGACAAAAATCACCACCCGTCCGTGTTCTTTCGGACAACAACCGAGTGACCCGAAAGAATGCATCGAACAATCGGGTTTTGACATGCCCTGGACCACAGGTTTCCCGCCATTGGAACATGCAGCAGTGCGATACCTGCGTCGGTACAGCAATTACCTGACACCCCGGTTGGGTTTGTCCGGCGATACGCTGGCAGTCATTTCGCTATTCCTTAGAAACTTCGTGCTGCTGCAATTGGCGTTAATTACCCTGGTCGTTGCCATCCTTCTTGTTCCCTACGGCGTTGCCTCTGTTTCGGTGTCTGTGTTCAACACCGAAGCCGGCTCATTGCTAAAGCCAATAGTCGCACTGGTCGCTGGATTGCTGTTGCTGATTGCTACATTGTTGATCTGGCGTCCTCAAATACTGCAACTGTTTCGTACACCTGATCAACCTGAGGACAGAAGTAAAAAATTGGCCGTCGGATGGTGGGTGGGATTGTCTGTTTTGTTGAGCACACTTGCCTGTTGGCTATTCATGGTTGGCTCGGTCCCCTATTTTTCCATGAAAGAACTTGTACCAAAGCCATTTGTTCTTTTTGGTATGCTGGGATATACAGCTTCGTGGCTAATCGGGCCAGGATCTATCTCCTTTTTCATATTGGACAAAATTGACCTGCCACGGGTTGCCGTGGTTAAACACTTTTTGATTGCGTTATTGACCGGTGCGGTATTTGGACTTTCGATTTATTTCTTCGCCGATTGGCTCAATGCTGCTGACTTTGACAAGTCGGGCCGAATACTCCCGGCAGTTTCATTCATACCTCCACTCATTTTGCTCATACTCTCTTTTAGCATCGCGCTTCATCTGGGTCTCGCAAGAAGCTTGTTCAATGAAGAGGAAAGAGAATGGTGGGCAAGGCTTGGTGGCTATGTATTGTTAGCCGCATTTGCCTGGGCAATCATATTTTCGATCGCGTTCTTCGCACCCTCACTTTATTACTGGCTTAACTATGGCGGCATGGCCATTGTTATCGCCTGGGCGTGCACCTCAGGTGTCGGGGCCTGGATTGCACGCGGCGCTGGCGGTGGCGAAGATGAAACTGGCTCTGTAGTGAAGAACCTGTTGATGAAGATCGCCCCGTGGCTATTCATTAGTGGCCTGGGGTTGCTGATCTCGGTTGGCTTATTTATCGTTGTCAAATCCCTGGGTGGTGATCTGAACGATGGTGAAAGTTTGCTGAAACAAGGAATGTCGATGTCGGGCGTAATCTCTGTGACTTCGCCGGTCATTGAAGGAGTCCCCTTCCTGGATGCATTTTTGACGCTCCTGGTTGCCACCGGCATTTTTTTGTTTATCTGCTGGCGTCTTGATATCAATGCATTTTCCGCACATTCCCTATACCGAAATCGACTTGTTCGCGCTTTTCTTGGTGCTTCCCGGGCAGGTAAACGCAAGCCGCATGCATTTTCAGGATTCGACCCCAAAGATGATCTGCGGCTCGCCTCGCTGTGTGAGCAGAGGCCTATACCCATATTGAACACGACGATCAATATGACCGGTGGCGATGACCTCGCCTGGCAAACCAGGCGTGCTGCTTCCTTTACCTTCACGCCTCAATTCGTAGGTTATGAAACCAAGAGCAGCCAGGGTTTCAACCTCGGTGGATATCGCCGAACCTGGGAGTACGCGATTGGCAAAACTATCACCCGGCCCGTGGAACCGGAAAACGACACCAAGAGTTCCAGGGAGCGTCAACCATGGCATCCCGACATCAAAGATATCGGGGGTATAAGACTGGGCACTGCCCTGGCCATCTCGGGCGCGGCGGCAACCCCGAATATGGGATTCAACACGTCACCATCAATCGCAGCCCTTTTAACGGCGTTTAATCTCAGGTTAGGCTATTGGGCAGGTAACACAGCCTTACGGTTGGATTCGAACAACAAGAAAATCACATCGTCTTCTGCCGACGCTGTGTGGCGAAAAAAGAGGGCCTTGTTTTGTGCACAACCCATCGTTGCTGAATTGACAGGCTCGGCCAATGCTGAGTCCGACTGGATAAACCTCAGCGATGGTGGACATTTCGATAATCTTGGCATTTACGAACTTGTAAGACGCCGCTGCCGGTTCATTGTCGTAAGCGATGCCGGCTGTGATCCAAAGCATCAATTCCAGGATCTTGCCAATACCATCAGAAAGTGCTGGACAGATCTCGGAGTGCATATATTTTTCTCAAAACTGGACGAACTAAACCTGGCAGGAGACCAGAAGCGATGCTGTCTGAAACATGGCAGCCTTGGGCTGATTGAATATCCCGACCGTAAGCGTCAGCGACCGGATGGGACAGGACTTGAGCGCGAGCGATTTGGCCTTATCCTGTATCTTAAATGCTCACTTACAAAAGCCGAAATTAGCAAGTACGTGGATATTCGCCAGTATGCCGAAACACACCTGGATTTCCCGCATCAAAGCACCGCCGACCAGTTTTTTGATGAAAACCAGTTCGAGGCTTACCGGCACCTTGGTTTCTGTGTAGGAGAGACATACAGGTCATTGATTGCAGAAATGTTTGATTCAAAAACCGGTCTCATTGATGAAGCAATAGTTTTTGAAAAGGCAAAAGAAATATATACAGAACAGTAACAGGAACAGGAACAGGAACAGGAACAGGAACAGGAACAGGAACAGGAACAGGAACAGGATATCCAACAATTGATTCAGATGACCGGCAAGTACTGCTGGAGCAAGTGGCTGACCTGGATTTAAAAGCTGACAGCCAGTACCACAAGCCAAAGGCTGAGAACCCATCAAAGGACAAGCACTTTTTTGTGGCCATCTGTTGTTGGTTGAAGCAACACAGTTCCCACTAACGATTGAATACGGTACATACCTGTCTTTTCAAAGTATTTTTATTTTACCCAATAAGATACAGGGCTTTTGTATCTATACGGGCCAAGCGCCGCATGCACGGAATATATGATGCCGCTCAACTATACTTAAAAAGGACCGAGATAAAACCAACTGTCAAGACTGGTCAGGTTTTCTAAACAAGGCCGGTGTTCATTTTGCTGACAAGGAGCATGACCGTGCGGGGTATCAGGTTTTACCACAATTTCTTCCGACCGCTCCCGGTGGTGTTTTTGCTCGTCTGTTTGGGTAGCCTGGAAGAGGTGCTTGCTCAAGCTAGATCTACATTCCCCATGCCCAACGTGATCGGGCTAACCGTTGAAGAGGCAAAAAGCAAAGTATTGTCTGCCGGTCGCAGATCCGGCGCAAGTAGCGCCAGAGCGGTCGTTTCAAGTCGTCAGACCAGTTCACGGCCCGCAGGTCAAATCATCCGGCAATCAGATGCAGTCGGTAAACCAATGCAGCCATACAGGGATGACGTCGGCGGAAAATACGGCGAAGTTGTATTCACGGTGGTGGTGTCCAAGGGGCCGCCGGTTCCAACATCTTTTCCGATGCCAAATGTCGTTGGCATCACAGTTCCGGAGGCCGAGAGAAGGGTATTATCCGCGGGCCAGCAAGTAAGAGTAACGAGTACAAGGGCCGTTATTGTCGACCGCCGCGCCGATAATAGACCTGCCGGCCAGATCATCGGGCAAATGGATGCAATCGGTAAACCAATGCGTCCCAACGTGGACGATGTGAGTGGAAGGTACGGTGAGGTCACATTCGGAGTGGTTGTATCAACAGGCCTTGAACTCGCGCCTGATTTTGTTGGAAGAGATTTAAATATGGCCCGGCTGTATGCCAGTCGACAGAAGGTCGATCTGAACATTGGTTCTGTTGAAAGAAACCCAAGAATTCCCCAAGGAACCGTGGCACGGCAATCCCCGGCCCCGGGAGAGCCGATGCAACGAAGAAGAGTAACCGTCTATCCATCTTCCGGCTATCCACTCCCTAATTATGTGCAGCGGTCCATTGAGGATGCCAGAAACGACTCACGTAGACTCGGGTTCAGCTTACAACAACAGAACGAAAACAGGCTCGGCATTCCCAACGGCATAATTTTTGACCAGGATCCTGATGAAGATACTTTGCTCCCCTTAAAAGAACCCGTCAGGGTCAAGGTTTCACTCGGTTGGCCGGTTCCGGACTTCATCGAAAAGCACGCGTCGGAAGCGGACGGTATAGCCAGGGAAAACAGGATCAGACTGCGCAAGACAATGCAGGACAATTTTGAGGTGCCAGCCGGAATCATTTTCTCCCAACAACCGCTGGCTCGGAATCCTCTACCGCCTGATCAAATCGTCAACGTAACGATTTCACGCGGCTACCCCTTACCGAACCTTGTAGGCATGCATGAAAACGAAGTACGTCAATTAGCGGCAGAACTGAGGTTTGGTATTGATATACGCCGTCAGCCCATAGTCGATCGTATCTCAGGATTCGTAGACCAACAGAGCCCGGAACCCAGTGCCCGTTTACCTCTCGACAGACCTGTAAACGTTGTTATCTCTGAAGGATGGGAAACCCCGAGTTTTTTGACACTCGAGGAAGATGAGGCGAATTCCCTGGCGGGAGAGAGGCAGATAAGCCTGGTTGTTGACGGGCGCCGTCAGGACAGGACAGCACAACCGGGTATCGTCATCAACCAAAGCCCGTTGCCGGGCACACTGCTTAACCCGGGCCAGGCCGTGGATATAGTCGTCTCAACCGGTTACCCAACTCCCCGTTTTATTGGCCTGGCAGAAGCTGAGGCGATGTCCCTGGCTGGGAATGAACGTATCATTCTTGAAATAGACAAAAAGGCGAGCCCGAGTTTTCCTGCGGGAATTGTCAGCGGGCAATCTGTCGAACCGGGTGTGCCATTACCGGCTGACAACAGGGTCTCTGTCACTATTTCCTCTGGTTGGCCGACACCTGATTTCGTGGGTAAGTCTGAGGAAGAAGCAAACGCCATCGCCACAGACAGTAACATCACACTTGTCAAGATCGCCTCGAGGGAACACTTTGAACAGTTAGCCGGAATCGTAATTGAGCAACAACCAAAAAAGGACGAAGTAATACCGGCAGATCGTACTGTCAGGATTTCGCTTTCCCTTGGCTGGCCCAGGGCCCCTGCCGCAGTGGGTAAACCGACCGACTCAGTCAGACCGGCATTTCTTGACAGGCATCCCAATGTCATTGTTGACCTTAGCCAGACCATTCTGACACTTAAGCCAGCTGGTACCGTGATCTCCCAGCATCCGGAAGCAGGTGTCAAGCTTGACCTGGAGCAACGCTTGAAACTCGTTGAATCTGATCAAAAGCCACCCTGGTTATGGCCTGTGATTGGATTGCTCGCTCTCGCTGGCGTGATCAGTGCGATTAAGTGGCTAAGTCCCGATGTGAGCTCTTCATCTCCCAGGACCAATGACCTGGGAGGGATCCGACTACTGGCAACAAGAGACCACGGTATTCAGACCACAAGCCATAAAGATGGTGACAAAACAGAACGAACAGAAACGAATGAAATAGTGGAAATCAGGGTAAGTGCTGATCTGGGTGAACAGTCAGCAGTCCCCGTTAATGATAAAGGTGATAAAAAATGAATGGTCAAACATTATTGGATATATTTGGCGGCCCTGAATTGACAGGCTCAACCGGGCAGTTTTTCAGCCTGGAAGATATGCAAAAAACTGCCAGCATGGCTGCGGCAAAAACTGTCGACAATGCGGGCAGTCTTGTTAACTCCCTGGTCGCAACAGCAACAGACCGTCTTCTCGATATTCCTGTCATGGACATCATGATGGGGGCCTGGGTCAAGATTTCGGACATACAGGAATTTGCTATCGGTGAAAAGTCTCTGTCAGGCAAAACCCATAAATTTCCGCTTACAGAGCATAAGATTACGTCCAAACATAAACCAAAGATGGAGCTTTTTGTTTATGACACTAAAGTCACGGAAGTGATTCTCGACATTTCCCTGACACTCGTGATTGCAAAAACAATACTGATGATAAAAAAGGGTCGAATCCTGGAAGTAAGAATTTCAGGTTGCCAGGCAATGGGTAAAGTCAGCTGTTATGGTCAAACCATTGTTGAGAAAAAATCCGCTGAGTTAAAATTTCCTTCCGCCATAAAGTTAGGTAATGGCATTGAGATTCTACCACCCCTGAAACTAAAAGCGGCTTGACCATGCTGTTGGATGACTAATTTCCGGTGGTCGATTAAGAACTGGGTGGCCGGATACGAATACCATTGCCTGATGAATTCGGCTTCGATTACCGTTCGGTTATACTTTCGCAGTGTTATCGATTAAAAGTTGTACCGTTTTTGTCAAAACCACGAAATTTATTTAGGCAGTCAGATTGTTCAGGAGACACTGAGCGGACATTATTTCCGCGGCGACACTGCTCTTCCTGGTGATGGACCCACTTGGAAATATTCCGGTTTTTTATCAGTGCTGGACAAGGTGGCGCCCGAGCGGCGCACGCGGGTGCTGGTCCGTGAACTGTTGCTTGCCCTTGTCGTGCCACCTGGATGAGAGAGAGGCTACCGTGGGAACAGCTCGACTGCCCCAATGCCGGGCCCCGCCGGCGACGGGATTACTTAACTGAAAGAATAAGCCCAGCCAGACCACTTTCTTGCCGTTCCCGACCAGGGAACGGTATGCCTTTTCTCACCCTGGGATTAAGAAC
>Ga0316201_10001305_pt1 | contig 16528 bp, 14 predicted proteins | sample CS6wburrow_MG_FD_204516 | JGI IMG/M metagenome (GOLD analysis project Ga0316201, IMG submission 204516) | Coastal sediment microbial communities from Delaware Bay, Delaware, United States - CS-6 worm burrow | ecosystem: Environmental > Aquatic > Marine > Coastal > Sediment | place: USA... | reverse complement strand
CGTCCTCGACGCGGCGAAATTCGACGTCGCAGCCCACCTCGCGCAGATGGCTGAGATCGGCCTGCGTATAGCTCTGGTACGCGCCCTCGAGATGCGGCGGAAACGGTATGTAGCGGATGCGGCCCTGGCCATGCCAGGCGATGACGGCATTGGCGACATCGTTGAACGACTGCGCATTGCCGCTGCCGGTATTGAATACGCCCGAAACGCCGGGGTTGTCCAGGAACCAAAGGTTCACGGCGCAGACGTCATCGATGTAGACGAAGTCGCGCAGCTGTTCACCGTCGCCGTACCCGCCGGAGCCCTCGAACAGGCGCGCTTCTCCGTCGGCAACGACCTGGTTATTGAAATGAAACGCGACGCTGGCCATGGAGCCTTTATGCTGTTCGCGAGGCCCGTAGACGTTGAAATAGCGCAGGCCGACGACCTGGCTCTCGGGCCGAGACGCAACTCGGCGCACGTACCGATCGAACTGCAATTTCGAATAGCCGTAGACGTTCAGCGGCGACTCGTTATCGGGGTGTTCGGCGAACGCCGGCGACGCCCCGTACACTGCCGCCGACGAGGCATAGAGGTAAGGAATCTCCCTGCCGAGACAAAAATGCAGCAAACGCTGAGAATAGGCGTAATTGTTGCGCATCATGTAGCGACCGTCCCACTCGGTCGTCGCGGAACATGCGCCCTGGTGCAGGACCGCGGTCAGTGATTTGCCGAATGCCGGGTCCCGGTCCAGCCGCTCGATGAACTCGTCCTTGTCGAGATAGTCGGCAATCGGCTGGTCCGCAATATTCACGAACTTGTGACCGTCCTCCAGGTCGTCGACCACAATGACGTCATCGTGACCGCGCTCGATCAGGGTGCGGACGAGATTGCTGCCTATGAAGCCGGCGCCGCCGGTCACTACATACATGGCTCAGTTCCTTACCGGGACGGGGCTAACCGTCCTGCTCGAGATAATAGGCGGCGCCGCAATAGGGGCACTTCGCCTCCCCGGTCTCCTGCACCGGCAGGTAAACCTTGGGGTGTGAATTCCACAGATACATGCCCGGCATCGGACACGATAAGGGCAGATCCTCCTGCCGCACCGCGTAGCGGTGCTCCGCGTTGGCCGGTGTCAGGTTCTGATCGACGGTGCCTGCTTTGGCTGCCACTGAAGCTTCCGTTGTGGTCGTTGGGGATCGAGCGATTATACGCTGTCGCCCGCGCCGGCCGCTACGACTGCTGCTCGCCGAGATGCCGCTCCCAGACGGCGGCGACGAACGCGCGCTCAGCGGAAAGCTCGTCGTCACCGACGAACGGCGGGCGGTCGTTGAGGCTGAGATGGTGCAGACGGCGCCGGAACTCCCGGTATGCCTCCTGCAGCCGGGCAGCCGTCTGCACGTCGAGCCGGCCGACGCTCGCCAGTGCGGCAATCTGGCGGATGTTGTCGCTATAGCGTATGACGGCCGGGAATTTGCGGGCGTCGCGGAGTACCAGGTACTGCACGATGAATTCGATGTCGCCGATGCCCCCACGGCCGTGCTTGAGATCGAAGCGGCCGCTTTCGCTGTTATCGAGTTCCTTGCGCATGCGTGTGCGCATCGACACGACATCGTCTCGCAGCGCGTCGAGCCTGATGCGCGACATCAGCGTCCGGGCGCGAATACGCTCGAAGGTCTTCGCCACCGTGTCACTGCCGGCAACCGGCCGCGCTCGCAACAGGGCCTGGTGCTCCCAGGTCCATGCATTCTCCTCCTGGTAGCGCTGGAAAGCATCGGTGCTCGTAACCAGGACCCCCTTGCGGCCTTCCGGCCGCAGCCGCGTGTCGATTTCGTACATGACACCGGAACTGGTCTGGGTGGTCAGAAAGTGCACCAGCCGCCTGACCAGGCGCCCGAAGAAAATCGCATTGTCGAGCGGCTTTTCGCCGTCGGTCACCTGCCGGCCGCCTTTCGAATCGTGCAGGAACACGAGGTCGAGGTCCGAACCGTAGGACAGCTCGAGGCCGCCCAGCTTGCCGTAACCGATGACGCCGAAGCCGGCGGCGCGCCGCTCACCATCGACGTCATAATGGGGCACACCATGTTTGCCGGTTAGATCCAGCCACGCAGACTCCAGCGCGTGATCCAGCACGGCTTCCGCGAGAAAGGTCAGGCTGTCGCTGACTTTCATGATGGGCAGGGAACCACTGAAATCCGCTACCGCAATGCGGAACATGCTGGCACGCTGGAATTGCGCGAGCGTTTCCATTCGCGCCTCGCTGTCGGATTCCTGCAGGTGGGCAAAACGTGTCGCAAGTTCGGCCTCGAATTCGGCTTTCTCGATGCGCTCCGTTTCGATGCGTGGCTCCAGCAGTTCGTCGAGCAGGACCGGGTAGCGGGCCAGCTGTGCCGCAACATAAGAACTGCTCTCACACAACTGCACGAGCCTGCGCGTGGCGACCAGGTTCTCGTTGAGCAGCGACACGTAGGCGCTGCGGCGCAGGATCCGATTGATGACCGACAGCGTCCTGTCCAATGCAAGCACGGGCTCGTCGCACTGCACCACCAGCGAGATCAGCCGCGGCATGAAACGCTGCAGCCGCTCACTCGAGATCGCGTCGATCTTCAGCGTCGAGGGCGCCTGCTGAAAAGCCGCCAGCGATTCTGCGAGCGCTCCCGCTTCCTCCAGCTCCGCAAACTCTCTCTCCCATGCCTCGGTCGAGGCACCGCTGTTCCAGAGCGCTCCGAAGCGCTGCTCGCACTCGTCCTGGGCGTCGATGTCCCCGTGACGGAAGGCTATTGCTTCGAACTCGCGCGTAACATTTCGACGATGCCCGTCGAGATCCCGCATTAGCGCAGGCCAGTCCGCGTAGTTCATCGCAACGCACAATCGTTCGCGATCGGTTTCGTCCCGCGGCAAATCGTGTGCCTGCTGATCGCGCATCGCCTGGATGAAATTCTCGAGGCGGCGCAGAAACACGTAGGCATCTCGCAACAGCGTAACCGTACTCTCGTCCAGGCCGCGTCCGCCGGCGAGTTCCGGCAGCACGGACAGTAACGACGGCTCCCGCAACACTTCGCGATGACCGCCGCGGACGAGCTGCATCGACTGAACGATGAACTCTATCTCGCGAATGCCGCCCGGACCGAGCTTGACATTGTCTGCGAGCTCGCGCCGCTTCACCTCCGCGGCAATCAGTTCGTGCATATCCCGCAGCGACTCGAACACGCCGTAGTCCAGGTAGCGACGATAGACGAACGGCATGATCAGGTGCTCGAAGAGCTCGTTGGCTATGACGGGCGCAGGCGGCTGGCCGACGATCCGGGCCTTGATGTACGCGTAGCGCTCCCAGTCACGGCCGTGCTGCAACAGGTAGGATTCAAGCGCTGCAAAGCTGGTGACCGGCGGCCCGCTGTCACCGAACGGCCGCAGACGCGTGTCGACACGGAACACGAAGCCGTCCGCGGTGCGATCGTCCAGCAGCCCGACGATGATCTGCGACAGGCGCGTGAAATACTGCTGGCCACTCAGCTTGCGCGCCCCGTCGCTTTCCCCGTCCGCCGGATACAGAAACACGATATCGATGTCGGAGGAGAAGTTCAGCTCGCCGCCGCCCAGCTTACCCATAGCCAGCACGACCAGCGGCACGACGTCACCGCCGGGGCCCCTGAAACGGCCGTAGCGTTCCTCGAGCTGCGTACCGGCGTAGCGGTCAGCCGCGGCAAGCATCTGATCCGCAAGCGCCGACAGCGCACCCAGCGTCTCGTCGAGCTCCGCGACCCCCGCGACCTCGCGCCACAGGACGTTCAGCATGTAGCGATGCCTGAATCGGCGCAGGCGTGATTTCACCTCGTCGATACTCGCCCCGCCGCCGCCGACGTCTCTGGCGAATTCCTGCAGCCCGCGCAGATCGGGCGGCGATGAAAGTTGCTCCAGCCGTCCCTTCCAGTAATCCCAGTCCCGCAACAGGGCGTTGCCCGCGAACTCGCTTGCGGCGACAACGCGAAGCAACTGGTCCTCGATATCCCCGGCCAGGTCCGCGCTCCCATGCGCTTCTTCCAGCCGGTCGAACCAGAGGCTCACGACCGGGCGTAACGCCTCGGGCAGCCGGCCAAGCTTGTCCTCGTCGATCGACATCCGCACAGTCTAGCGAAAGTGCGGTCGGGGTCGCGATAAACTGTCGGTCCTGGCAGCCGGGTAAAGGCCCATGTCCGACAAGAAACACCTGCTAATCGTTTATCACTCGCAATCGGGAACGACCTCGCAAATGGCGGATGCGGTGATTCGCGGGGCGCGGAACCCCGACATAGATAATGTCGAGGTGCGTACACGCGCCGCCCTCGAGGCAACGGCCGGGGACCTTTTGTGGTGCGACGCATTCATACTTGGAACGCCCGAGAACTTCGGCTACATGAGCGGCGCTATGAAGTATTTCCTCGATCGCAGCTACTACGACTGCGTGGACAAGGTCGATGGCCGCGCCTATGCGCTGTTCGTGCGTGCCGGCAATGACGGCACCGGTGCAATCACGAGCCTGCGGCGAATTCTCAAGGGGCTGGCGGTCAGGGAAGTGCAGGATCCGGTATTGATCGCGGGTGAATTCGACGCGGCGCGCCTCGATGAATGCGAGGAGCTCGGAATGACCATGGCGGCCGGCCTGGACGCCGGCGTGTTCTGACTCAGCCGGTCGACGACTTCACCCGCACGGACAAGTTACCCAGCACATCTTCGAGCGGCACCGGCTTGCCGATGGCATGGCCCTGCGCATAGTGCACGCCGAGCTCTGCAACGAGCTTGCGGGTCTTTTCGTTTTCGACATACTCCGCGACCGTCTCGAGTTCCATAACCTTTGCGACCTGTGTAATCGCTGCGACCATCGATTCCGAGATCCGGTTGTCCGAGATGTCACGAATGAATCCACCGTCGATCTTCAGAATGTCGACGGCAAAGTTCTTGAGGTAGGCAAATGAACTGAGGCCTGCGCCGAAATCGTCGAGTGCAATGCTGCAGCCGTGCTCGCGAAGTGCGGTTATGAATTGCTGGGCTTTGGCGAGATTGGATACGGCGGCGGACTCGGTCACCTCGAAGCCGAGCGACGTTGCGGGCAGGCCGGCCACTTCGATTTCCTGCTCTATGAACTCCAGTATGTCGTCATCCGACAGCGACTGTCCCGAGAGATTGACCGAAAACACGGCCCCGGCATCCCGGATGACCTCCGAATGTTCCGAGAGGTTCGCGAGCGTCTTCGAGACGACCCAGCGATCGACCTGCGGCATCAACTGGTACCGCTCTGCCGCGGAAAAGAACGCCGACGAAGGTACGGCGCTGCCCGCGTCGTCCTTCATGCGTAACAGTATTTCGTAACGCGGCACATCGGAGCTGCCCGTCAGGCTCGCGATCGGTTGTGCCATCAGCCCGAAGCCGTCGGAATCCAGCGTCTGCTGAATCTGCGCCACGAGCTGCATGTCGTCGTGACGCCGGATGATGCTGTGGTTCTGGTCGTCATACACCTCGATACGGTCGCGGCCATGATCTTTTGCCGCCTCGCAGGCCATGCGGGCCGCCGTGAGCGACGCACCCTCGTCACCGGAGCGGCGATTGAACTCGGCGACGCCGATACTGATCGTTATCTGCAATGACCTGTCACCTTCGAGGTAACGCAGCGACTGGCTTTTTTCGCGGACCTGTTGAGCGAGATCCAGCCCCGCCTGCGCATCGGCATGTGTCAGCAGGATGCAAAAATCGTCGCCCGTGAGGCGTGACAATACGGCACTGCGCGGCAAATCGTTGTCGAGCATCCGGGCAAAGCGCACGATGACCTCATCGCCGGCCCTGCGTCCGAACGTGTCGTTAACGAGCTGCAAATTATCGAGATCGAAATAGATGATCTGGTGCGCGTCATCGTTTGTTTCGAGGCTTTTCCATGCTTCGTGCAGTTGTGCCTCGAAGCCCGATCGATTCATCAACCCGGTCATGGCGTCGAACGACTTCTCGATCACGTACTCGACCTTGCGCACGATATTCGACATGAACCGTCGATGCGCCGTCGTGAACGGCTCGCCGCCTACCCGGCCGAGCAGCGCAAGCATGCCCTCGACATTGCCATGCTTGTCCATGACGGGACAAAGCAGCGTCTGGTAGCCCTGGTCGGCGATAGTCTCTCCGCCCTCGACCGCGGGAATCTCGAAAACGGCGGGTGCCCGCTTGCTTTCCAGCCTGGGCAGCATCTGATCCACGAGGTAGCGATCCAGCACCTTGCGATTCACATCTTTCCAGCTCGAATGGGTCGCACTGATGCGAATGCGCTTCGCGGGCATCAGCAGGACGCTGTAGGCGATGCCGAGAAAGCGGCCGCTCTGGCCGACGAGTTGCGCCAGGCTCGCGTGGCTGCGCGGCTGGCCGTGGATTTTTTCGTCGACCTCGTAAACGAGCTTGAGTTCTTTTTCGGCGTCCCTGGCCTGCGTGCGGGCGTCCTGAAGCTCCTGGTCCACGCTCAGGCTCTCGGCGATGACCGCGACAGCCGGTGCGAGAATGTCGTGCAGCAGGCTCGGATTAAACCAGGACGACTTACCGGCATTCCGTGAAAACACGACCACGAGAAATCCGAGCACATCGCCGTCGTCGATGAGTACCGGCAATACCAGCAGCGTGCGCCCGGACGTCAGCGTGCGGCGCACGAACTCGCACTCGGGGTGATCCGCGAGCAGCAGGTCGGCGTGCAGTTCGGCGACGAATTCGTTGACCTCGTAGTCGTCAGCGCCGTCGCTGCTCCAGATGCAGCTGCGGTCGAGGCCATAGAAGCAGAAGCACTGCGCCCGGGGTACCAGCGACTGCAGCAGGTCCGCCGCTTTGCCGATATTGCTTCTTGTTGTGAGGCTGTGGATGTCTGCAGACACGGCGGCTTCCGTCGCGTACAAGGCTTCACACAATGCCATTTGCAGCGACGGGAGGCTGTGATTCAGGTCTCACCAGAAACTATTTTTTTGTGTTGTTTCAGGTCATTACGTGCACCCGGACCGCCGGACACGAGTCACAGGGCGGCCAGCCACGCGTCGTCGGAATCCTCTTCGACGCCTTCGAACAGCGGCGTCGACAGGTAGCGCTCGCCCGTATCGGGAAGCATCGCCAGGATGACCGAGCCATCCGACGCCTTTTCCGCCACGTCGAGCGCCGTTGCGAGCGTCGCACCCGCCGAAATCCCGGAGAAGATTCCCTCTTTGGCCGCCAGCTCGCGTGAGACCTCGATGGCCCGCTCGTCGGTTACCGACATCAGTTCATCGAAGATCTCGCGATCCAGTACGTCGGGAATGAAATCCGGCGTCCAGCCCTGGATCTTGTGCGGGTTCCAGCCGTCGCCTTTCAGGAGTGCCGCGCCGGCGGGCTCCGTCGCTACGATGGTCACTTCCGGCCGGGCCGCCTTGATGGTGCGCCCGGCGCCCGACATCGTGCCGCCTGTCCCGTAACCGGTCACCCAGAAGTCGAGGCGCCGGCCTGCGAAATCCCTGAGGATCTCCGGGCCCGTCGTGCTGGCGTGGTATTCCGGATTCGACGGATTCTCGAACTGCCGCGCCAGGAACCAGCCGTGTTCCGCGGCGAGTTCCTCGGCTTTCCTGACCATTCCCGATCCGCGCTCGGCCGCGGGCGTCAGGATGACCTTCGCACCCAGTCCGCGCATGATCTTGCGCCTTTCGACGGAAAACGAATCCGCCATGGTCGCGACGAACGGGTGCCCGGTTGCGGCACAGACCATCGCCAGCGCGATTCCGGTATTGCCGGACGTCGCTTCGATCACAGTCTGCCCGGGCTCCAGTTCTCCAGAGTGCGTCGCATCGTTGATGATTGCGAAGGCGAGCCGGTCCTTGACCGAAGCCATCGGGTTGAACGACTCGACTTTCACGTAGATTTCCACGTTGTCGGGGCCCATTCGGTTCAGGCGCACGACTGGTGTGTTGCCAATGGTCTGCAGAATATTGTCGTAGATCATCCTGTTGGTCCTTGGTTATTCGTTTTGTTGCACTGTGTATAGCAGATATAGCCCCGATTTCACTGCCCGCCCGACAAATCAACTATCTTGATGCTTATGCCTTTATGTTATATGTAAGCCAGGTGGCGACCGGATTCCGGGCAGGAAACCGGCAATTTTTCGGGCGCATCGAAAAACCTTAGACAAATGCGTTATTTGCGGCGATTTCGGAAACGAACCCGCATATCCGTGGTCATAGGTTTGAAATCGCAGGCGTTGTTATCGCTCGAATGAAACTACAACAACTCAAATACTTGCTGGCGATCGTCGACAACGGGCTGAACATCACGGCGGCCGCGGAGCGTTTGTATACCTCCCAGCCCGGCGTGAGCAAACAGCTCAAGCTGCTGGAGGAGGAACTCGGGCTGCAGTTGTTTACTCGCAAGGGCAAGAGCCTCGGCGGCGTCACCGCGGCGGGGGAACAGGTGATCCAGCGGGCGCGCCTGATCATGCAGGAAGTGGAAAATATCCGCAGCCTCGCCTCCGATTACTACCAAGAAGAAGAAGGCACGCTGTCCATCGCGACCACGCACACCCAGGCGCGCTACGTTTTGCCCGACGTCATCAGGGAATTCCGCAAGCGCTATCCGCGTGTCAGCCTGAACCTGCACCAGGGCACCTCCGAGCAAATAGCGGACATGGTCGCGGCGAACGAGATCGATTTCGCCATAGCGACCGGCTCGCGCGATCTATTTGCTGACCTGCTGCTGGTCCCGAGCTACCGCTGGGACCGCAAGATTCTCGTCCCCAACGACCACGCGCTGACCAGGCTGAAGCGCAAACTGACGCTGAAGGATCTGGCGCAGTATCCGCTGGTCACGTACGTATTCAGTTTCGGCGGGCAGTCCTCACTGAAGAAGGCGTTCTCGAACGAGGGGCTGGAGCCGGATGTCGTCTTTACGGCGCGTGACGCGGACGTTATCAAGACTTATGTGCGCATGGGGCTCGGCGTGGGTATCGTCGCGAGCATGGCCGAGGACTGCGATGACAGGAAAGACCTCAAGGCAATCGAGGCCGAGCGCCTGTTTCCGCGCAGCACCACCTGGATCGGTTTCCGCAAGGACGCCGTCTTGCGGCGTTACATGCTGGACTTTGCGCAGCTGTTTGCGCCGCACATTACCACCAGCCAGCTCGAGGAGATGCGGCAGGCCCGCACGCAGGATGACATCGACAAGCTGTACGCCGACGCTGACCTGCCGATCCACGGGGGCTGTTCCGACGGCCCGGGCCTGGACGAGCAGCGCAAGGCGGTAGGGGCCTGACTAGTAAATACGGATACCGCCGTGGCGCTTGCGACTGCGGTGATCCACCCACCACAAGCCGCCGAAAAACCCTGCGATCAGGCACACGGCGATGGCACCACCCACCCACGTGTAGGGCAGGCTGTACTGGTAGCGCTCCGCACGACTCTGGTACTTCTCGTTGTCCTCTTCCAGGTTCTCGACACGTTCCCGCGCCGCCTCCAGGTCGGATTGCAACGCTGCCGTCTCCTCTTTCAGCGAGTCGATGACCGCCGCGGGCTCGGCAAACGCCGCTTTCGCCTCTTTGAGCTCGGTGGTCACGCGTTCGAGCTCCGCCTGCGTCTGGTTGACGATCAGCTTCGCGGGCGGCTCGTAAACCACGTAGGCCGCCTTGACGTAGCCTTCGGTACCGTCGGCCAGCCGGACGTGCGCATACAGGCGGTCGCGAGACAGGATCTCGAACTCGGTCCCGCTCTCGAGAGAACGAAACGGCCGGTCGCTGGTGTCCTCGGCCTGGTGCAGCCCGAGCATCAACCGGTCGGTAACATAGCCCGTCTCGGCCGCTGCCAGTATCGGCAGCAGGGCGAGCAGCCCGATCACTAATCGCATAGTTGGTTCTCCCTTGCCCGCCGCGAGTTTACTACAGCATTGTCGGAACTCTTTACAATTATTGCTCGTACAGCCATCGCAACAGGGCTATCTGTGCTTCTTCGCCTGGTCCGCGGTGCACGTCATCGTAGTTGTGCAGCATCACGACGGAAAAGCGCCGCCCCGACTTTGCCTGTAAGTACCCGGCGATCGCCGAGACGTGGTCGAGCGAGCCCGTCTTCAGGTGCGCCTGCCCGGTAAGCTTCTCGTCGTCGAATTTGCGCCTGAGGGTGCCGTCAAGTCCGGACACCGCCATCGATGCGAGGTACTCGGGCATGTAGGGCTTGCGCCAGGCCAGCTCCAGCAAGGCGCCGAACTCCCGCGCCGACACGCGAGCGTCCCGCGAGAGGCCTGCACCGTTATCCAGCTGCAGTGTCGGGAATTCGATGCCGGTATCGGCGAGCCAGTCTTCCATGACCTTACGGCCGCCGCTTTCGGTGCCCGGCGCCCCGAGCACTTCCGCGGAAAGGGTGTAGAGAATATGCCGCGCCATTACGTTGTTGCTGTTCTTGTTGACCCGGGAAATGATTTCGGCGAGCGGCAGCGATTTGAACGAGACAATCGGCTCTGCGTCTTCAGGCGTTTTCGCATTCATCCATCCACCCTTGAACTCACCACCCGATTCGCGCCACACCGACATGAACAGGCCGTAGGCGAACTCGTTGTGGCTCAGCGCGGTGCGATCCATCGCGTAGCTTTTGCAGCCGGTGGGGAAGCGGCCGCTGAATATCATCTTGTCGATGGCCTCGTTAGCGGTAATCGTGATGCCGCGTTGATAGCCGCCACAATAACCGCGCCGCAGCGCCAGCCGGTTTTCCACCCGCAGGTTCTCGAGCGGCGGATCGACCCAGACGCGCACCGCATTGCGATCATGATCGGGCTCGAACCAGTAACGCACGACCTTGAAGTTCATCAGCAGGGCATTCGGGCCGACGTTATAGGCGCGCAGCGGCTGGCGGTCGAATTCCGCGGGATCGTGCGCCGGCACCTCGAAGTAACTGTCATCGAGCAACAGGTTGCCATCGATCGCGTGAATACCTGCCTGTCGCACGAGTCGCAGCATTTGCCAGACCCGCTCGGTGACCAGGAACGGATCTCCCCCGCCGCGAATCAGCAGGTCGCCGTCCAGGCGGCCATCCTCGAGCTCCCCGAGCGCGAAGACGTCGGTCGTCCACCGGTAATTCGGGCCCAGCGTATCGAGGCCGACAAGCGTCGTCAGGAGCTTCATCGTAGATGCCGGATTGCGCGGCAAGTCGTCCTTCCAGCTCAGGACCACTTCCCCGCTGTCGACATCCTGCACGTGCACGCTCAGGGAATCATAGGGAACCTTGCGGATATCGAGGATATGACGAACCGGCTGCGGCAGGTCGGTCTGCTCCGCGACTGCGATGGATACCAGGCTGCCGATCAGCAGCAAGCCGAGAACTGGCTTGAACTTCATAAACAAACTTTTGCTAGTCGAGTTGTTGTTGCTGCAACACGCGCCTTGCTGCGCGTTGCACGATCCAGATGACCGCGACAATGGCGACGATCGCGACGGCCGCGATCCAGTAGGCGCCGCCGGCCGGGCGAACATCGCCGGCGAGAATAGCGCCGAAGTCATCCGCGAGAGTGCCAAGATATACGTACAGGAGCACGGCAGGCAACATGCCGAGCGCGGTCGCTGCCACATAGGTTGCGGGCGTCACCCGGGTCAGCCCGAATGCGTAGTTGAGTACATTGAACGGCAGAACGATGGCGAAGCGGGTAAGGAAGACGATGTAGAACGACTGCGCGTTCACGGCCTCGTCGAGCGCCTGCAGTTTCAGGCTGTCGCCCATGCGCTTCTCGACCCACGAACGTCCCAGCGCCCGTCCCGCCAGGAACCCGCCGAACGCGCCAGCGGTGATACCCAGCAGCGCAAACGGCACGCCTGGCAGCAGGCCGAACAACAGTCCGCCCAGCATCATCGATATCCAGCCCGGAAACAGCGCAACCGTCGCAACCGTCACGGCGGCGATATAGGCGACGGGAACGGCAACCGGGTATTGCTCGTTCAGGCGCGCGAGCCGCTCCAGCCACTCAGTGACTGGCAGGGTGCGGAACAGGATGGCAAACGCCACGATTCCCGCGAGCACGAGCAGCCTGTTAATCGTGGAGCGCGTCATCCGCGAGTTCGCCGGCCGGGCTTCCTGATGCCGAAGGTTCGAATCCGGTCGGCAAGGGTCGTCGGCTTGATGCCCAGCAGGTCGGCGGCACCGCCGGCGCCCGACACCCGCCATTTTGCCTGCTTCAGCGCGGCGATGGTGTTGTTCTTCTGGAATTCGCGCATCTCCTGTTCGGTGAGAAACTCGGGAGCGTCCGACGAGTCCGGTGCCGCATCGGGGCCGCCGGTCGCCGCTTCCGGCAATGACGCTTCGAGCCGCAGCACGTTACCACGCGACAGGATCACCGCTCGCTCGATGACGTTCTTGAGCTCACGTACGTTTCCGGGCCAGTCATAGGCGCGCAGCTTGTTGGCTTGTCCACGGGATAGCGTCATGGGCTCGCGACCGAAATCCTTGCTGGTCTTGGTGAGGAACTCCTGAGCCAGCTGAATAACATCGTCGCCCCTGTCCCGCAATGGCGGCACGTCGATCGGGAAGACGCTGAGCCTGTAGAACAGGTCTTCCCGAAAATGGCCGTCCACGATTCGCCTTTCGAGATTCCTGTTCGTCGCGGCTATGACGCGGACGTCAACGGAGCGCGTGACGTCGTCGCCGACGCGCTCGAATTCGCTCTCCTGCAGGACACGGAGGAGCTTGCCCTGCAGCTCGAGCGGTATCTCGCTGACTTCGTCGAGAAAAATCGTGCCGCCGTCGGCCAGCTGAAACCGGCCGATCCGGTCGCGGTGCGCGCCGGTGAATGCGCCTTTCACATGACCGAAAAATTCGCTCTCGAACAGTTCCTTCGGGATCGATGCGCAGTTGACCTTGACCAGCGGTCCTTCGGACCGCGAACTTCGCGCATGAAGCGCGTGTGCAACCAGTTCCTTGCCGACGCCTGATTCTCCCTGCAGAAGCACGGTTGCCGGCGTATCGGCGACTGCCTCGACCCGCTTCAGCATGCGCCGCAGAGACGGGCTCGTGCCGACGATACGGCCCATGTTCATCGCGACATTGACTTCTTCGCGAAGGTAATCGCGTTCCCGCTCCAGTTCCTCGCGCAGCCGGGCATTTTCCGCAAGCGTGCGGCGCAGGCGCGCTTCCGCCCGTTTACGCTCGGTGACGTCCTTCGACGCTACGAGCAACTGGTCGACGTTGCCCCGGCTGTCCCGGTGCGAGATGGACGACATCACGATATCGAGCACGCGCCCGTCCCGGGTAACCATCTGGCGGTCGACGTTGGTGAACTCGCCACGATTGATGGCTTCGGCAAGGCGGGTACCGGAAAACCGGCGCCGATCCGCTTCGCTGTAGAAATCGGTCACGGGGCGCCCGAGTACCTCCTCGCGGCTGTAGCCCAGCTTTTGCAGCCAGTGATCGGTAACCGTCTGGATATGCCCGTCGGCATCCAGCGTATGCAGCATCGCGGGCGTCGAGCGATACAGATCCCGGTACTTGAACGCGGCGCGGGCCTGGTCCGTGATCTCGGCATACATGGCGATCGTGCGCAGGAACCGGCCTTCCGGATCGTATTCGATGATTGCATCGCTCAGGCAGTCGACAATCTCGCCGGACCTCGCCACGAAGCTGACCGGCTTGCTTTCGAGCTTGCCGGTTCGCCGCAACGCCGGGCGAAATTCTTCCTCGATGCGGCGAGCGCTTTCAGCCGTGACGAACTCGAGCGGGCGCCGCCCGATCAGCTCATCGCGTGGATAACCCATCCGTCGCTCGAACGCATCATTGACATCGAGGTATCTGCCGTCCTCGTCGATCGCGGTCGCCATTGCGGGCGACTTGCGAAACAGCCACTGGTAGTCCTCGTTCCTGCTCATCGCGTGAGTCTATACGAAATTTCGTAATTAAGGTTACGATTTTTCGTTTTTTACGATTTTTCGTAACTACAGCCTGGTTGGTAACTTGCTGTTTTTAATGTGAAACAAGAGTTGGCACGGCTCGTGCATTAGATACTGGTAATTAAACCTGTCCGGCCCGAAAGGGAATCCGGTTCTACCACAAGGAGTGACTCTCATGAAGGACTACAAAGAGGAGGGACTTGCGCTGGCAGGCATGCTGGTCGTGCTGCTCGGCGTCATGTTCGCAGCAGCGGCCACGGTAGCCTGAGGCATCTGCAAGCGCAAGCCGCGCCGGCCACCCTTGATATCGGGTTCGCCGGCCGCACATCGAAAATGAACGCGAGGGCATGGCCCCACCGTTCGAAAGAACCCCCTGAGGTGGGTGGCGACCGGGTATCTCTCCCCCTACAACCCGGTCCGCAAGCCGCCTCGCACAATGTCGGCCGGAGTGCCGGCATATCAGGACCAGGAAGGTCCGGCGGCACCCCCCCTGCCGCTAAACCTGGGCGCCGGAGTCCGCTCCGTGTCGGATCGGCCCGCTGAATCGAGTATCGAATACAGCACTCCGGCGCCTTCTTTTTTCCGGATACCGGATCATTCAGCGCTGCACGCGTTCACGATGGCTTTCTGCCCGGGATGCGCTATTTTTCGAGTTCCGGTTGCTGATACTTTCGCGCACCTTACGAAGCCAGATTCTCGCCCAGGCGAACTCGACGCCGAGGATGGCGAGCCCGATCGGGATTACAATGAGGCCGGGCCCCGGCGTAACGAGCATGACGATGCCGAGCAACAAGACAGTTGATCCGACCGCGAGCACCGCGATGCGGCGGGCCGTCTTGTAGGTAACATGCGCAGCGTTTCGAATCATGTGGCTCCCCGTCTATCCGGTTGCGGTGGAGATTACCACTAATCGATTCCCTATAATCCGGCCGTTGCCGCAGAAGAGAGATTGCATGCTGACCCATTTCATAGTGCTGCCCGGTCTGTATTTCGTCTTTGCCGAAGTCGACCGCCTGCGCGTCCACGCCGAACCTGCCGTGGCCGTGCTCACAATGCAGCAAGAAGGCCGCACTCTCGTGAGCCTGCCGCCACTCGAGTTCCAACTGAGCATCTCGCCGCATTGTGCGGCAAGCGGTCGACCCGAGTCCCTCTCGATTACGATCGCAGACACGCAAAAGACATTGCGCGGAGAAGACCTGCCGTCAACAACGACGATCGACCTGTCGATGCGTGTCCCGGCAAGCCAGCTCGCACCGTTCGCACTTCGGGAATTCTGCGCCGACCCGGCATCAGAGGGTGAATCGCTGATGCTCACCGCAGCGCTGGCCGCACAGGTATCGCTTCGTTGCATACGCGGCGAAGAGCAGTCGATAGTCTTCGCGGCCCAACCGCTCGATATCAGGCTGGAGTGCACGCCTTCCAGCGCGGAATCGGAAGCGGAGCTGGAACGCGACTAGGTCGGATCTGAAGCGAGGTGGCCGTGCAGGAATTCAAGTGTCCGGTTCCACGCGTCTTCGGCGTACTCGGCGTTGAAATTGTTGCCACTCGGATTGGCGAAAGCGTGGCCGGCGCCTTCGTAAACCTGGATATGGTACTCCTTGCCGAGGCGCTCCAGCGTATCCTCGAAACGCCGCACGGAATCGAGCTTGATACCGCGGTCTTCGGACCCGAACAGTCCCAGTATCGGCACCTCGAGGGGGGCAAGCCTGGACTCCTTGTCGGTCACCTGGCCATAGTAGATAACGGCCGCATCGAGGTCTTTCGGGAACAGCAGCGCCGTATTCAGAGACCAGCCGCCGCCGAAACACCAGCCGAGTGAAGCCACCTGTGGCGCGCCCGCCGTGTCAGTCACGAATGCGTAGGCCTGTTCGAGGTTCGACGTCACCGAGGCGCTGTTCTCCACGGCGCGCATCATCAGTTGCCGCGCCGCCTCGGGCGTCGTCGCGGCTTCGCCGCCGAAAAGATCGACGGCGAGAACGATGTAGCCCTCGGCCGCAAGCCTGTCGGCCATCGCCCGGATATTGTCGTTCAGGCCCCACCACTCATGGATCATGATCACCGCCGGGAGCGGCTCGATCATGTCGGACGGAAACGCGAAATGACCGTAGACGAGCTCGTCGTCGACTTCGGCATAGGCGAGGCGCTCGGCCGTTACCTCGCGCCCGGGTTCGACCTGCGCCGCTTCGCTGGGCTCGGCCGTGTCATGCGCGTGTTCCTGCGCCATCGCTTCAACGTTCTCGACGGCGGCGGCCTTATCCCCGGCAGCCGGATCCGTTTCGGTGCGGCCGCAGGCAGCAAGGACGCATAACGTGATTAACTGGACCGCGACGATTGCGCCGCGCCCCGGCGTGCAGTAGCTCATAGATCGATCCCGGACAATTTCACCCAGTGTAATGGAAAACGGCCGCCTGTCGAAGGACTCGCGGGCTCATCCGGCTCCGATTACACTGCGAACTTATTCCTACCCACCCGGGATGGCCGCGTGACAATTCTCCAGGAATCCATCATCTATCTGCTCGCGGCAATCATCAGCGTGCCGATCAGCAAGCGCCTGGGATTCGGCTCCGTGCTCGGCTACCTCTGCGCCGGGATCCTGATCGGCCCGTTCGGCTTCGGCTTTATCCACGAGCCCGAGCATATCCTGCATTTCGCGGAACTCGGCGTCGTATTCCTGTTGTT
>Ga0316201_10001304_pt1 | contig 16531 bp, 14 predicted proteins | sample CS6wburrow_MG_FD_204516 | JGI IMG/M metagenome (GOLD analysis project Ga0316201, IMG submission 204516) | Coastal sediment microbial communities from Delaware Bay, Delaware, United States - CS-6 worm burrow | ecosystem: Environmental > Aquatic > Marine > Coastal > Sediment | place: USA... | reverse complement strand
GAAAGGAACTCAAAGGCGGTGAGTATCAAGGCATCATTGAATTGCCTGAAAACATCCATCATTGCTTCAAGCCCGGTGACCGCCAGCAGCATCACGCGGGACGGTGCTGGTAAATCTGTCAGACGCAGGGTTGCCTCCACGATCAGGCCGAGGGTGCCCTCACTTCCGATAAACAGATGTCTTAAATCATAACCGCTGGCATTCTTGACCAGACCTGCATTACATTCCAGCAACTCACCACGGCCGTCGATGACTTTGAGCCCGGCCACCCAATCCCTGGTCATGCCATAACGCAACACACGGATACCACCTGCATTGGTCGCAATATTGCCACCAATCTGGGAAGAGCCTTCCGAAGCAAAACTGACCGGGTAGTAGAGATTCTGCTGCGCTGCATATTCCTGTATTGCCTGTGTTACCACCCCCGGTTCCACCACCAGTGTACGGTCCACGGCATTGAAGCACAGTATCTGCCGCATACGGTCAAAAGAAACAACGATCTCACCGGCATCCGCGACTGCTCCGCCACTCAGCCCGGTACGTCCACCGGAAGGTACCAGGGATACCTGGTGTTCGGCTGCCACGACGACGAGTTGCGCGACCTCTTGCGCACTGCGTGGAAACACCACTGCCGCCGGTGCAGGTGTACGAAAGCGCGTCCAGTCACATCCGTGACTTTCCAGGATGGACTTTTCATTGCTGATCTCCAGCCCTGGACAGCGGCTTTTGATGATATCTATCCGCCTGTTTTTTTCTTCCGTTTTCATAGCATATTTCCGGTTGATATCGGAGTGGCCTGACGCGACAATAAGCTTCAAACCACCTGGCTGAAGAACCCCCAAAACTCATGGACAATTCTGAACGAAATTACTCACTTCACAAGGAAAAAATCAAGTTTCTTTTACTCGAGGGTATCCATCCCCGTGCAAGGGAGGTTCTTGAAGAAGCCGGATATACCAATATCGTCGAACAAACCGGCGCGCTGACGCCCCAGGCCCTGCAAGAGTCTCTGAAAGGCGTCCATTTTGTTGGCATCCGTTCACGTACGCAACTGGATGCCGCCGCCATCGATGCCGCTGACCGACTGACCGCTGTCGGCTGCTTCTGCATTGGAACCAACCAGGTTGATCTTCAGCGTGCCGAGCACGCGGGCATACCGGTATTCAATGCGCCTTTTGCCAATACCCGCAGCGTGGCTGAACTGTCACTGGCAGAAATTATCATGCTAATGCGTGGCATTCCGGAGAAAAATGCTGCTGCGCACCGCGGAGAATGGTTAAAAACTGCCAGTGGATCTACCGAAATTCGTGGCAAAACACTGGGTATAGTCGGTTATGGTCATATAGGTTCTCAACTGGGGATCATTGCTGAAAGCATGGGTATGCGGGTTATTTTCCAGGATATCGAGAACAAATTACCGTTGGGAAATGCAGAGGAAAGAACAAGCCTTGAAGCGTTATTGCAGGAATCCGACGTGGTTTCCCTGCATGTACCGGATACCGCGGAAACCCGCAACCTGATGTCTGTCACAGCCATCGGTACGATGCGAAAGGGAAGTTATCTTATCAATGCATCACGGGGAACGGTCGTGGATATTGCGGCCCTGAGCGAGGCATTGAGATCCGGTCATCTTGCCGGTGCCGCCATCGACGTATTTCCACTTGAACCCAAATCCAATGATGACCGTTTTGAATCGCCTCTCCTGGGTCTGGATAATGTTCTGCTGACACCTCATATCGGTGGCAGCACTTTGGAAGCCCAGCAAAATATTGCCGTGGAGGTTGCCAGCAAGCTGGTGCGCTACAGTGATAACGGCACTACCCGGTCCGCTGTCAATTTCCCGCAGGTCTCGTTACCCGATCATGGAGATACACGTCGGATCATGCATATCCATCGCAATGAGCCTGGTGTCCTGCAAGCCATCAACAAGGTTTTCTTTAATCAGAATGTCAATATCGCGGCACAATATCTTCAAACTGATGGCGACATTGGTTACGTGGTGATAGACGTGGAGTACGACCAGGTGGCCAATCTGATGGAGGACCTGGCAGACATACCGGCAACCATCCGGACCCGCATATTGCACTGATAAACGCCAGAAATTACCATAATGAGTTATTCTTGGAACCTTGCTGGATGGTGGGCTTTAATAACAGGTGAAACTACTGATGAATGCAAAACTGAAAATTGTCTATTGCACAGCGCTGATCTGTGCATTACTGGTCCCTTCCACTTCATTCGCCCAGGAGGATAAAAAACCACCAAAGCTATTCAGTACCAACAGTGAAATGCAGCTTACCCTCACGGGCCCGTGGCACCGGATAAAAAGAAACGTTAAAAAGGATGACCTCTACCCGGTACAGCTCACCTACACCGGTGCTGACGGGCAGCAACATACGATAGATGCAGAGGTTGCACCACGCGGCGTGACCCGTCGTCTGAAGGTTTGCAAATTTCCGCCATTAAAGATTCACTTCGATAAGAAAAAAACAAAAGGTACCGAATTCAGGGGGAATAAATCCCTGAAACTGGTGACCTATTGCAATACCAACAGCAAGTACGAGCAGTACTACATCAAGGAGTTCCTGGTTTATCAGATCTACAACCTGATCACCGAGTACAGTTTCAGGGCCAGGCCAATGATGATCGAATACAAGGATAGCGAAAAAAGTGGGAACGCCATCACCCGTTTTGGTTTTCTGATCGAAGATACCGACGACGTGGCCAAACGTAATGACCTCAAAAAACTGGATTTGGCAAGAGTCCCCTATAATCAATTTGATCCAGTTGAGGTCAGCAACTTTTCAATGTTTCAATATTTAATTGGCAATCTTGACTGGGCGGCCACCGATGGTCCTGGAGAAGATAGCTGCTGCCATAATTCCAAGTTGATTGGTGCCGGTGAAGACCAGAACCCAAAATACAGTATCCCCTACGATTTCGATGCCTCGGGGCTGGTCAATGCGCATTATGCAGCACCACCCAATGGGCTGAAGATGCGAACTGTTCGTCAACGCTTATATCGGGGTTTTTGCATGTACAACGACACCTTGCCACAGACGGCGGATCTATTCAGGGAGAAAAAGCCTGAAATCCTGGCGCTTTTTAACAATAACCCCCATTTGAACGACAGAACCCGAAAGTATGCTACCGGTTATATCGAAGACTTTTATGCAGTCATTAACGACCCAAAGCGTTTTGAAAAAGCATTCAATGACAAGTGCCGGGGACGGAAATAGACTCTGCTGTATCAAGCTGATCGGGTTTGGTTGAATCTGTTGCGGGCATGCTGGTCCCTTCAAGCGGCGGTGTCTGCATGCGCGCGAGACGTGCTTTGAGTTGAGCGTTATTTGAATCAGCTTCAATCACTGCGCGTAAATACGCCTCGCGTCCGGCGTTATCTGTCGGCAAGGGGATTCTCTGCTTACCGTATATGGCCGTTGCACCATCTGCAGTCAACTCCAGAATACCCTTGTGCGAGCCATAATATGACGCAATCCCCGTATCATTCACGACCACACGCTGGTCAAATCTCGGCCATACAACGCCACCGGTGGGTGTGTGGCCAACAACGATGCGTTTTGCTCCGTAGCGATCGAGGATGTTATCCAGTGTCTGGCTGTAGATTTCGGCCTCTTCTTCCTGTGCCAGGCCCCGGTACCATAACGGTCCCAGCGGGTCATCCACGATCGTGGTAACACCCGGGTCGTAATTCTCCATCGCTGCAATGACCTGTTCTGTTAAAGATCTCAGGCTGAACTTGCAATATTTGGCACTGATGCCGCCGTGCAGGAAAATGGTGTCATTCACCTGCACAGCTACCGGGTTGCCTTTCACCCAGCGGCCATACTCACCGGTCAACATCCAGGCCTGGCGATGCTCTACCCACCCCAGGGGTACTGTCTGCTCCCATTGCGTGCGATAAGCCTCAAGATCAATGTCCTCAAACGCCGGATCATTGGCACGCATCCATTCGACCTGGCGTTGCCATTGCATCTCCTGGTAACGGGCTGAGTTGCGGGTTGAAAATGCTTCAAACTCACCCTTGGTCACGTATCGGAGGTCACCCACGACATTCATTGACTCGTGATTTCCGATCAAAAGGTGTACATAACCACCTTTCTTTTTGGCTTGTTTGGCCACTTTCAAAATATGATCGATGATTTTGCGGCTGTCATCGCCCCGGTCGGTAATATCGCCGGTCTGAACGAGGTGTGTTTTTCCACCACTCCATTTGCCTTTTTTATCAAGCAGTCCTGCAGATTGCATCACGTTGATGTACTGTTCGTAATCGCCGTGCAAGTCACCAATCGCCACGATACGTTCCACGCCACTCCAGTGGTAGTCATCGACTTTTTTTGCCTTGGCATAAACCGGACCGGTGGCAACCAGAAGCAGGGTTAGGATTAGATGGGAATATTTCATATTGATTTCCGGGGCTGATCGCTGGTGTTATTGACACGGAGTCATATTTGTCTGACACGCTTTATATGACTCAATGACTCTCAGGTTCCTAAGCTGTTACGATATGGAGTCATTGTAATCTCCATAGTTCATTTTACACGGGACCGGAAAAGCATCAACTTCGCTTTCCATTGCCAACTCTAAGCTGTATGAACAACACCTGGTCTATTCAGGCTGGCTGTGTCACGCATTGACAATCACTTCAGAGACGGTATTCCAGTTTTGGCTTTTAATGTGAAGGTGGTAACAGCCTGGCCCGGATCACATGTTCAGTATGATTGATTGCGCTCATGACACCAGGGCCGGGACGAATCTCTACATCAATAATGCTATAGGCAAATTCACCCCGGCTGAGATTCACCATGTCAATTACATTGATGTCATGATCAGCGAGAACCGTCAATACGTGACCGAGTACCTTGGGAACATTTTCATTACAAAACGTGATGCGAAAGCCGCCGTTTCTGGCCATCTGGGTATCGGGGTAATTCACGGAATTCTTAACATTTCCATTCTCAAGGAAATCCATGAGCTGATCGGCTGCCATCACGGCACAGTTTTCCTCAGCCTCCCGGGTGCTGGCGCCAATATGCGGCAATAGAAGGACATCTTTGCGTCCCAACAATTGGGGATGCGGAAAATCACTGATGTAGGCCGAGAGCTTGCCACTATCCAGCGCTTGGATAACTGCCGGCAAATCGACAATTTCGTCGCGCGCAAAATTGAGCAAACGGGCACCTGGCTTGCAGCGCGCCAGAATCTCTCCATTGATCAGGCCCAATGTGGCCGGTATGGCAGGTACGTGCAGGCTGACGAAGTCCGAAACACTGACAAGCGCCTGCAGACTGTTGACTTTTTGAACCCGGCTGGATAGCCGCCAGGCCGACTCGATCGAGATCGCAGGGTCGTAACCGGCAACTTTCATACCGAGCTCCAATGCCATGTTGGCAACCATGGCACCGATGGCGCCAAGACCCACAACACCCAGTGTCATACCGGTAATTTCTGAACCTGCAAAACGCTTTTTGTTTGCCTCCAGCACTTTATGCATTTCGGCGCTGTCATTGATGTCGCCCAATGACTGTACATAACTCATACCACCGAAAATGTCCCTGGAACCAAGCAATAGCGCTGCCGCCACCAACTCCTTGACCGCGTTTGCATTGGCGCCCGGGGTATTAAATACGACAATACCCCGTTCCGCATACTCTTCTACAGGGATGTTATTTACACCGGCACCGGCACGTGCGACCGCAATCACACTTTCATCGATGGTTTCCTGATGCAGTTTATGGCTTCGCAACATCAGTGCATCGGCAGGTGATTCATCCGCACCGACCTGGTATTTGTCAGAAGGAAAACGATCCAGGCCTCTTGCAGCCAGGCTATTAAAAGTTCGAATTTTGTACATTGTGATGATTTACTCAGGGTTACCTGCATGAGACAGGATTCTGGGTGAATTGTACTGCAATCCACTCCAGAATTTCCGTGGATTTTACCGATAAACAGGTTTGTTTTGCGCTATATTTAACGAATCTGCACGTCAGCGACTTGTTGGTGTGTTATTTGGAGCATTTATGATGATATCTAGTGTAACTGTCAGGTTTGCGGCATTTGTATCTCTGGCCATGATGACTGGTTTTGCAATCGCCGAGGCGCCATTAGCCGATGCCACGGTTGATGGTCTGCAATTGGTCAAGGACACAAACCTGTCATTGGTCTATGCCCAGCCGGATGCGGACTTGAGCACTTACAACAGGATTTACCTTACTGATCCCTACATTGCATTCAAAAAGAACTGGGAACGCAGTCAAAACAGGGATTCCGCAAATAGGGTCACCGCCGATGATATGACCAGGATCAAGGCGCAACTGGCCATGCTTTTCAGTGACGTTTTTATCAAAACCCTGGAAGAAGGTGGTTATGAACTGGTGACTGAGCGCGCCGAAGACGTATTGCTGGTCAAACCGGCGATCATCAACCTGGATATAGTCGCACCAACCACCAGTGCCCCCGGTATTTCGTATACATTTTCAGAGTCTGCAGGTGAAATGACGCTATACCTGGAATTATACGACTCGGTCAGTGACGACCTGATCGCCAAAGCGCTTGACCGGAAAATAGACAGGCATACCGGGTATTTCCGATGGCACAATCGAGTCAGCAACAGGGCCGCGGCGCGGCGTATTCTTCAGGAATGGGCCAGGGTACTTAAGGAAGGACTTGATGAGGCCCGGGGTGTTCGTGCAGACATTGAATCTAACGCGAAAGCGGGAATTAAAAATCCCTGACAGGCGGCTTGATCGGCAAGGGCTTTATACGCGGGCGCCGGGAACAAGGGACCCAATTTCCCGATGAGGCCGGGAAGGCTGGATCCCTTGCATTAAAAAGCCCGAATAAATTCTGTCCTGGGTTTTCGGCGTCATTCATTACCAGGCCCTTATCCTCCAGGCAATACTGACGGACTGAACCGACCGTGCCTGTCTCTGTTGACGACGCAAACGTCTTGCTTGCATTTCAGATTGACTGAAGTCGCTCGCATTTGCCGCAGGTTGGAGGTCAGGTATCGAGACCATTGCCTGGACTGGGTCGGCATGACGGATCAAATCCCTGTATGATTTCGTTATTCTATTCATTAACATTTGCTTATCTCCTTTGCGGAAACTCTGATTCCGTTTTCCGCACTGTATTAAAACTTGTGGTCCAATAAAATTAGCGCTGTAACCCTCTAAAATAGAGCAGCTTTCGATTGACAATACTAGTGAAACAATTGAATAATGACCAACGGTATTTATTAGTCACAAGTTAAGAAAAACTTAACCATTATGCATGCAACCCCATTAAATGCGCTGCGTACTTTCGAGGCCGTGGCAAGCCGCCTCAGCTTTAGTCGCGGGGCAAAAGCCCTCAATGTGAGCCCGGCTGCTGTAAGCTCACAGATACGCGCACTGGAGCAACGCCTTAACCAACCCCTGTTTCTGCGGCATGGCCGCCAGGTGACACTAACCGAGGCCGGTAACAGGCTGCTTCCGGGTGTCCAGCGAGGTCTTGCCGAATTACGCCAGGCCGTGGAAGTGGTCATTCAGGACAGTTCGGAGGGGGTATTGAATATCAGCATGATGCCGTCTTTTCTGCAGAAATGGCTGATGCCGCGACTGGTGGGTTTTTACGGCTCCGAACCTGATATAGACCTGCGTATCAACGCCGATAATGCCATGGTGGACTTTGATCATAGTGATATGCATGCCGCCGTGCGTTTCGGAGCAGGGAAGTGGCCGGGGCTGAAGGTTCTGAAACTGGCAGACGACTGGATATTACCGGTCTGTAGTCAGCAGTTATTGGACGAAAGCGGCCCGATCAACTCGGTAAAAGACCTGCAGAAACGGGATTTGCTATTCCTGGAGAGCGATATGTGGGATCCCTGGTTTCGCCAGATGGGTAAAAGTAATCGTGACAGTCGCTGGTCCAGGCTGAATGATTCAATCAGTGTATTGATGGCTGCTGAGCAAGGTGAAGGAATCGCGCTCAGCCGATGGTCGCTGGTCGCCCGCGATATCCAGGCCGGACGCCTGGTTCGCCCGGTCAACGCAGTGGTCAAGGCGGATTGGTCCAGTTATTTTGTTGCTCCACCGCATTACTTTGATCTGCCGAAAGTGGCCATGTTCCGGGAATGGTTGTCGGAGCAGTTTAGCCGCTTTGAGCTTCCTGAATAAACCAGGGAAGTGTCTGTCACAACGGGCCTTAAAAGGGTGGCCGCACGGGCTTGAAGGTTTCAAGGGCGACACCTGTAAATCCACCGGCAATGTGCACCCCGTCGGCAGTCCTCGTGCAATTACCTACCCCATTGATTGCAAGTTAAGCCTCCTATGTGATGCTGAGGATAATTGCTATGATGTAGTTTCTTACTTCCAAGGACCAAAGATGAAGCTGAATTTGATACGACTCACCGCACCATTCCTTTGTCTTCTAGTGATTGTTTTGTTTGGGAACACCGCCCACGGTGACCAACAAAAGTTGATTGCGCTGACCAATGCTCACATTTTCAACGGCAGCGATCATCAGATTTTTGAAGACAGGACGGTACTGGTGAGCGATGGCATCATCAGGCGCATCATTGACGCCGGGGACGAGATACCGGCGGGCTATGAGGTCGTGGACTGCGAAGGCAATTACCTGATGCCGGGATTGATTGATGCACACACCCATGTGGACAGCCTGGAAAATGCGCGCCGGGCACTGGAATCCGGTGTCACTACCCTCAGAACTGCCGGTGTACCGGCCTACCAGGACGTGGCGCTTGCAGCAATGGCAAAGGCCGGTAAAATCGCCGGTCCGGACGTCGTTGCTGCCGGTGTGTATGTGACGCCAAACCTGGAAGAGTCAATATTAGCCGATCCCCGTCTGGCCAGGCTGGCCGATGGTGTATACAGCGATGACGACCTTCGGCATCTTGTCAGGGTCAACCTCGAGCGCGGTGCAACTGTCATCAAAACCCGGGGCACAGAACGCGCCGGCAGGGCGGACACCGATCCCAGGGAGCAGGTCTACACCCGGCACCAGCTTGAGGTGGTCATCGACGAGGCCACAAAGGGCGGTGTTCCCGTGATGGTTCATGCACATGGCGATGAAGGTGCGCGTGCGGCAGTGCTGGCCGGCGCCGCCAGTATCGAACATGGCAGCTATCTCGAAGCCGAAACACTGGAATTGATGAAAGCACGTGGTACCTTCCTGGTCCCAACCTATATCACCATGTTCGAAATGCTCGAAGAACAATACGAAGGCGCATTGCGTGCCCGTGGCACCTACATGGTTCCAAGGCTGGAGAAAGTCATCCAGATGGCACATGAGATGGGTGTCAGGATCGCCACCGGTGCTGACAACTATTATGAGAAACAGTCCATCAACCGGATTTCGCTCGAAGTATGGCACCTGAACAGACTGGGTTTGACCCCATTCGAAGCCCTGCAGGCAGCAACTGTCAATTCAGCCGAATTACTGGGTCTCGGTCATCAGACCGGCCAGATTTCCACAGGATTTGAGGCTGACATGATCCTCATTCCGTCAAACCCCCTCGAGGATGTAGCGGCACTCCAGGATATATTGCTTGTGATCAGCAACGGCAGGATGGCTGTGAAGCGGATACCGTTTGCAAAAAGATAAAGACAAGGGCCTGGGCTTGGCACTAAGCCCATTTTGATCATCAGAACCCTTCGGGGCGCAGTTCCTCAATAATGTCCGCTTTCATCCAGTAGATATCGGAGTTTCCATTTTCTGGACTGTTGTGGATTTGATGCAGTTTTTTGCCTGAATAACCCGGCTTTTCCATCTCGTTGGATGGTAAACGGCTGGACATGAAAAAGAGGTATTTACCGTCACGACTCACATAAGCGGAATATTCCTGTGCGCCCGGTGTATTGACCCGCTCACCCATGTTGACAGGTGCCGACCACTCGTCTTTTTCGTTTCGATAGACGATGTAATAATCGATGGAACCCAGCGTGTCTTCACGTCCATAAACGGAAACGATCAGGTAACCTTCATCGGCCGCCACAAATGCATTGAATTGGGTTTTGCCGCTATTGACGTTCTCTGGTAGTCGTTCAGCCTCACCGTATTCTCCATCCACCCACCTTGACCGGTAGATGTGCTCAACGGACGGGTCTTCACCGACCCTTGAAAAATAAAGTGTTCCATCATCGGTGATGGACGGAAAGGTTTCAGAGACATCCGTATTGATGACTTCACCCAGTTTCTCAGGGGTTCCCCAACCATTTTTCTCTCTGTCCATTACCCAGATATCATTATTGTTTTTGCCATCATTTTCTGCTTTGACAAAAAAGAACTTTGAGCCGTCAGGTGAAATTGCAGGTTCGAGAAATTTAAAACGACTGTCGGTGGCAAATGCAGGCACTTCTGGCTCTGTCCAGCCATGGATGGTTTTCCTGACGCCCATGATGGTTGATATTTCAAAGTTCCGCATATTAACGGCCCAGTAAATCTCCGATCCATCGGGTGTCATCGCCATATCACGGTTATTGAGCCCGTCAGACACGATCCCCGGGGCAAATAACTGTGCCTGTTCTCCGGGTGGTTGCTGTCCAAGGTATGGACCATTGAGCGTCATTGCTTCAGCTGCGCAGGTGGCAGCAGAAAAGAGAGAACTCATGGCGACAAAGATGACCATTGTGAATTTTTGAAACATTGATTAAGTCTTTAACGTAAAGCCTCGTTCAAGCGGTAAATGTGCGCCGGACCCACTTCGCAACAACCACCAATAATACGTGCGCCTGCTGTTACCCAATCGGCGGCATAATCAGCATAGGCGTTGGGTGTCACATCCGTTCTTGACGGTGGAATCGACGTTTCACCGTGAAAATCCCACTTTTCAGGAATCGGCGTGAACGCGTTGGCGTACGCACCCACGGGAAGATCAGATATTGATACCAATTCCGGTAACACCTTACTGATCGCTTCCGGTGGGGAACAATTCAGCAGCACGGCACTTACACCCGAGTTCGCAATGTCATCCCATGCATCGCGGACCGATTCCCCACTACGCAGCTTCGCGGCACCTGAATCCTCGATTGACCATGACAGCCATACCGGTTTTCCGGTTGAGATGGCAGCCGTCACAGCGGCACGCGCCTCCAGCCGGCATGACAGGGTTTCACAGATGAAAAAATCCACATCGGGCGCCAGGTATTCGGCCTGCTCACGATACAGCGCCTCGGTTTCTTCGTATGAACCCACGAGATCGGGCCGGTAGCTACCGTTCTGGGGCCCCATCGAACCCGCTATCAGTACCGGTTTGCCAACTGCATCGCGCGCACGATGTGCAAGCTCGGCGGACAGGCGATTCATTTCGCCCAATCGATCCAGCAGTCCTTCGGGTTCAAAATTATTGCGGATACAGGCGTAGGAATTGGTCGTAATCACATCCGCACCCGAGCGGATATAGTCCTCATGTACTGCTTGTACCGCTTCCGGATGATCAAACAGGGCTTTCGCTGACCACAATACACCCTGCCCTGAGGCATTGCGGTTGATCAACTCCTGGCCCATACCGCCGTCCAGCAGAATCAAACCATCTGGCAATCTATCGAACACCGTATCCATTGCGAATTCTCCATAGAACCTGTTCAGTTGAACAACACATAGGGAACGACATTGATAAGCTCACCCCTGACAATATCAACGTCAATTTCCTGCACGGCAAGACCATCCCCCCAACAGGTCGAGTAAAGCGCGCCACTGCTCTGCTGCTTGAAAATCTCCGCGCCATCGACTCCCGTGCGAATCCGGTGGTAGACCTGCCGGCCACTGCCTTTCATATCAAACAGCGCACGCTGTCTGACCGGAACAACATCGGCATGCCGGATTCCCTGGCAATCGAATAAAAATGGTCTCGCGATGACCAATGCTGTCACAAGCGCGGATACAGGGTTTCCGGGCAAACCGAGAAATGGTGTGCCGTTGACGTCGCCAAAAGCAAAAGGTTTGCCCGGTTTGATCGCTATCCGCCAAAAATCAATACTACCCAGTGATTCCACCACCGCCTTGACGTGGTCCTCCTCACCCACCGAGACACCACCGGTTGTTACGATGGCATCTGCTTCGCGGCTTGCCTTTGCCATGACTTCGCTGATGATGTTCGGATCATCGGGCGTAATGCCGAAATCCATGACTTCGAAACCCCATTTCTCAATCAGGGCCTCCAGGATGTAACGATTTGAGTTGTAGATCTGGCCCGGCCTGATCTCTTCACCCGGCTCCACCAATTCTGCACCGGTCGAAATAATAGCAACCTTCAGTCGTTGTCTTACACTGACCTGTGCGATACCAAGCGACGCAATCAACCCGAGATCCTGTGCCCTTAAACGGTGCCCCGACTTCAACACCGTTGCACCCCGCATGATGTCCTGGCCCTTTGGCCGAATATTGCCACCCGCTTCACGCATGACCTCTATCAGGACGGACCCGCCGTCAGATTTACATTTCTCCTGCATCACGACGACATCAGCCCCGACGGGAATTTCCGCCCCGGTAAATATTCGTGCTGCCGTTCCCTCAAGGAGTGGTTGCGGAGGTGTACCGGCAGTCACCCTCTGGCTGATTTCCAGGGCATGATCCGGTCCGTGCCAGTCCTGCACACGCAGGGCGTAACCATCCATGGCGCTGTTATCTGCAGGCGGGACATGGATACCGGAAACAACATCACCGGCCAGCACACGTCCAAGGCATGCTTTGAGTTCTACCGTCTCGCTGCCTGCCAGTACCCGGGCGCTTTCACGCAGCCGGGCCACCGCATCAGTCACCCTCATCATGCTCATAACAGGTGTTTACCAGAGCCGGTCTGGGCGACAAAATTACACGGCGTGTGCCGGCTGTCCAGTTGTTCAAGCAGGATACGATTCCAGCCGGTGCGACAGGCACCCGTGGAACCCGGCAGGCAAAATATCAGGGTCTTGTTGGCCAGGCCGGCCACTGCCCTCGACTGGACCGTGGATGTGCCGATCTCCTCGTATGAAAGTTGACGGAACAGTTCTCCAAACCCTTCGATGCAGGTATCAAATAACGGCTGCAACGCCTCGGGTGTGGAATCGCGGTTGGTTAAACCTGTGCCACCGGTGGTCAGAATGACATCGATGCCTTTATCTGCTATCCAGCCTGAAACGATGGCCCTGCTGGCATAGATATCGTCTTTACATAACTCGCGTGCGGCAATTCGGTGACCGGCAATTTTCAACAGATCTTCAAGCGCCTGACCGGAAGTATCGTTTTCGAATGTCCGGGTATCCGTCAAGGTAAGCACGGCGATGTTGAGTGCTACAAACTCTGCTTTTGTATGCAATATTCTGGCCTTTATGAGATGGGTGGTATGCCGACATCATCCTTTTATGCGAACAGTCAGTCAAGATATGTCGAGGCAGTTTCAAGGTCCCGGGGTGTGTTGATATTGAAAAATGGTGACGGCTCAACCGGACTCCATTCCACGATTTTATGTGGCAGTGAATAAAACAGGTGCTTCAGACTCCCATAGCCGTGCTCAACAACGGCCTGATGGATTTCCGTAAGGTGGTGTTGATGCCACAGCGAAAACGTTGGTTGTAATATTCCCCGGTAGGAAACCGCAACCACCCGTTCTTCATCCGCCTGGTCGGTTTCGAGCAGTGTCTGCACAAGGTTAAAAGGAATGAACGGCGCGTCACAGGGACATAAAACCAGGGCATTTTTTTGCCCACTGTCAGAATGGTATTTCAGGGCGGAATAAAGGCCTGTCAGCGGACCGCGATAGCCTGGCAAGAGATCCGGCACAAGCGGAAGATCAAAGGACTCCAGACCACTATTATTGTCACAGCTAAGCAGTAACGCGCTTGACTGTATTTCTAAACGGTCTATCACGCGCGACAACAAGGACCGGCCATTGAGCTCAAGCAATGCCTTGCGTTTTCCACCCATACGGCTGGAACGACCACCGGCAAGGATGACGGCTGCCGGTAATCCAGACACTGTCATTTTTTCAATTTCGTCAGGGCGGGCAGAAAATTTTCGGATAGTCCCTGTCCACCTTCACTGGCATATTCGAGCAACAATTTGCGCATTCTCGGTGCCCAGAAGCGATTAATGTGATCTGCGATCCGCTCGTCGGCATCAGCATGAAACTTGAGGTTGACAGCAATATCATTGGCCATTGATACCAGGTGCTGTATTTCCCGGTTTTCAGTGTTCGTGCTCGTCAATGTCGTTACTCCAGCAGTGATCGGTCAGGCGGAATGAATACGTTCTTCAAAGGTATAGACATTGTGCCTTCCCGGACGTGCGAAACCAACCAGGGTCATTCCGCTGCGTTGGGCAAAATCAATTGCCAATGAAGTCGGTGCAGAAACCGCAACCAGTATTTCCATACCCGCAGCGGCCGCCTTGTAAACCATTTCATAACTGGCCCGGCTGGAAACCAGTACAAAACCGTCGCAGGGGTCAAAACCGCTTCGGCAAAAATGACCGATCAGCTTGTCCAGCGCATTGTGCCGCCCCACATCCTCGCGGACTACAAGGATGTCCCCGTTGAGATCACACCAGGCAGCACCATGCAATGCTCCGGTGGATGCCTGCAATGGCTGGTGATCGTTCAAAGCTGTAATGGCGTTCTGTAAAGCAGTATTGCTCACAGACACCCGGGCTGACACGACCGCCGGCCTGTGCATGGCCTGCTCCAGCGATTCTGCACCACACAGGCCGCAACCGGTGCGCCCGACCAGGTTACGTCTGTGCGATTCAAGTCTCGAAAAACAATCCTGGTTAACCGTGATGGCGAGTTCCAGGCCCTGCTCACGTGTTATAACGGTCACGTCCAATACATCGGAGTGTTGCCCGATAATACCTTCAGTCAGACTGAACCCGGTGGCGAAATCCTCCAATGCCGTGGGTGTGACCATCATCACGACATGGGAACGTTTGTTAAAGGTCAAGGCCAACGGGACTTCTGTTGCAACCTCGTCGTCTCTGGTAATTTGGCTGTCTTTCTTCCAGCTGAGAACCGAAACCCGGTGTGAATGACTTTCAGTCACCTCGACCCCGGGCCTTCTCCAGGAACCGCTTTTGCTCGCGGTTGAAGATTTTCTGTTGCTTCTGCCACTCGGAAGGTTGTGTAACCCGGGTTGCCTGTACCGCAGTGACCTTGTATTCCGGACAGTTGGTCGCCCAGTCCGAGTTTTCGGTGGTGACGATGTTGGCGCCGGTCAGCGGGAAATGGAAGGTGGTATAAACCACACCCGGCTGCACCCTTTCGGTCACAACTGCACGTAAAACCGTATCACCTGCCCGGCTCTGGATACCTACCCAGTCACCGTCGGCAATACCCCGGTCTTCAGCGTCCACCGGGTGGATTTCAAGTAGATCCTGATCCGCCCATACGGTGTTGCTTGTCCGCCTGGTCTGTGCACCAACGTTATACTGGGAAAGAACTCTCCCGGTGGTCAGCAGCAGCGGGAATTTACGTGTTGAACGCTCGGAGGTCGGGACAAAACCGGTTATTGCAAAATAACCTTTTCCACGCACAAACTCATCAACATGCATGGTGGGTGTGCCCTCGGGTGCATCCTCGTTACAGGGCCACTGGATACTGCCAAGCCGATCCAGCTTGGCGTAATCCACCCCCTCAAATGTCGGTGTCAGCCGTGCGATTTCGTCCATGATTTCAGACGGGTGCGAATAGCTCATCGGGTAACCCAGCGCGTTGGCCAGGTCCACGGTGATTTCCCAGTCCTCTTTACCACTTTTTGAGGGCATGACTTTTCTTACCCTGGAAATGCGTCGTTCCGCGTTGGTAAAAGTACCGTTTTTTTCCAGGAATGTTGAACCAGGCAAAAACACATGTGCAAAACGCGCAGTTTCATTCAGGAATATGTCCTGTACGACCAGGCACTCAAGCGCTTTGAGTGCGGCTTCTACATGATGCGTGTTGGGGTCAGACTGGGCAATGTCCTCACCCTGGCAGTACAAACCTCTGAAATCACCGCAGATCGCAGCATCAAACATATTGGGAATCCGCAGTCCCGGCTCGGTGTGCAGTTTTACCTGCCAGTCTTTCTCAAACTGGCTACGGACCTCGGCATCGGAAATATGCCTGTAACCGGGCAGTTCATGCGGAAAGGAGCCCATATCACAGGAGCCCTGAACATTATTCTGCCCACGTAAGGGATTGACCCCCACACCTTCGCGACCCAGGTTACCGGTCGCCATGGCGAGGTTGGCAATACCCATGACGCTGGTTGAACCCTGGCTATGCTCGGTTACACCGAGTCCATAATAAATGGCGGCGTTGCCGGCGGTCGCATATAAACGCGCCGCCTGGCGTAATTCTTCTGCAGGTATACCGGTTGCCGCTTGCAGCGTCTCCGGTGAATTTTCTTCAAGACGTATGAAATCGCACCAGTCTTTCCATGATGGAATTTCACAACGTTCAGTGATGAATTGCTCATCCATCAGGCCTTCGCCGACAATCACATGGGCCATGGCATTGAAAAACGCCACATTACTGCCCGGTAGTAATTGCAGGTGGTGGGCG
>Ga0316201_10001303_pt1 | contig 16532 bp, 13 predicted proteins | sample CS6wburrow_MG_FD_204516 | JGI IMG/M metagenome (GOLD analysis project Ga0316201, IMG submission 204516) | Coastal sediment microbial communities from Delaware Bay, Delaware, United States - CS-6 worm burrow | ecosystem: Environmental > Aquatic > Marine > Coastal > Sediment | place: USA... | reverse complement strand
CACTCCTCAAGTGGAACCGATCGAGGGCGACGAGTCTCTGGAGGGACGCCGTCGCCGCACTCGTGAGAAGCTCCGGGGCCTGCTCAGGGACGAGAAGCTGGAAGACAGGGAAGTGGAGGTGGAGGTCTCGGAGACCTCCGTGCCGACGATGGACGTCGGCGCAATGGGCATGGACGGCCTGGACTTCAACATCGGCGAAATGCTTCAGGATATGCTTCCGAAGCGCACGCGGCGCCGCATGGTCACCGTCGCCGAGGCCCGTCGTATCCTGCTGTCCGAAGAAACGGAGAAGCTGATCGACATGGAGGAGGTGGTGGACGAGGCCGTCGCCCGCGCCGAGCACATGGGGATCATCTTCCTGGACGAGCTGGACAAGGTGGCCGGCTCGCGGCGGGACCAGGGCCCCGACGTGTCGCGGGAAGGAGTGCAGCGCGATCTCCTGCCGATCGTCGAAGGTTCGACCGTCCAGACACGATACGGGATGGTCGGAACCGAACACATCCTGTTCATCGCGGCGGGGGCGTTTCACGTTGCCCGTCCCTCCGACCTCATTCCCGAGTTGCAGGGCAGGTTTCCAATTCGGGTCGAGCTCCACAGCCTCGGCAAGGAAGAGTTCGTGAGGATACTCCTCGAGCCGAAGAACGCCTTGCTCACCCAGTACATGGCCCTGGTGGCTACCGAGGGCGCCGAACTGGAGTTCGAGGAAGATGCGATCCACGAAATTGCCCGGATCGCGGCCGACGTGAATCAGAGCCTGGAGAACATCGGCGCCCGGCGGCTGCACACGGTGCTGACCACGTTGCTCGAAGACGTGATGTTCAACCTGCCGGATCCCGAGGGACCGCCTCGCTTCGCGATCGACGCCACGATCGTTCGGGAGCGGCTGGCGCGAATCGTCGAGGACGACGACCTTCGGCGTTACATTCTCTGACCCAGTTGATCCACAGCCGGACCCGTCGGTGGACGGACCCGGAATAGAAAGGATGCGGGCGGCATCATGAGTGAGCTCAAGCGAACGCCGCTGTATGAGGCCCACGTGGCCCTCGGAGCCAAGATCGTGCCGTTTGCGGGTTTCGAGATGCCGGTTCAGTACCCGACCGGAATCACTGCCGAGCACCAGGCCGTGCGCTCGGCGGCCGGCATGTTCGATGTGTCTCACATGGGCGAGTTCCTGGTCGAAGGGCCTGGCGCTCTGGCCTTCGTGTCGCATGTGACCACGAACGATCCTGCGCAGCTGGCCGTGGGGCAGGTTCAGTACAGCGTGTTCTGCCATCCGGATGGTGGAATCGTCGACGACCTGCTGGTCTACCGAATGGGAGAGCAACGCTTCCGCCTGGTGGTCAACGGTGCGAACATCGACAAGGACTGGGCACACATCCGTGCGCTGGCCGGCGAATTCGACGTCGACCTCACGGACGAGAGCGACGGCATCGGTCTCATCGCCCTTCAGGGACCGGCGGCCGAGACCATCCTCCAGCCGCTGGTGGACGTGGAGCTGGGCCCGATGGGCTTCTACTGGTTCGAGGAAGGCCACGTCGACGGAATCCCCGGGGTCATCAGCCGCACCGGCTACACGGGAGAGGCGGGTTTCGAGCTCTACCTGCCATCCGACGCCACGCGGTCGGTCTGGGACCACCTCCTGCAGGTAGGCGAAGGGCATGGACTCCTGCCTACGGGCCTCGGCTGTCGGGACTCCCTGCGCCTCGAGATGGGGTATGCGCTGTACGGAAACGACATCGACGACCACACCTCGCCCCTGGAGGCCGGCCTGTCCTGGCTGGTGAAACTGGGGAAGGACTCGTTCGTCGGACAGGAGGCCCTGCTTGCCCAGAAGGAGGCTGGTCTTGCGCGACGTCTCCGGGGCTTCAAGCTGGCCGAGCGCGGATTCCCGCGGCCTGGCTACGACGTGGTATTCGCCGGCGAGATCGTGGGGCCGGTGCGCAGCGGAACGGTCAGCCCCAGCCTCGGTTGTGGAATCGGCACGGCGTACCTGCCGGCGGACGCCAGCACGGGCGACGAGGTGAGCATTCGTATCCGAAACCGCGACATTCCGGGCGAAGTCGTGCCGCTCCCGTTCTATGACGGCGGGTCGCTGAAACGGTGAACAGCGACCGGACGTTGCGGGTCGCGGTGCTCACGGTCTCCGATGGGGTCGCGGCCGGGGTGCGGGAGGATTCATCGGGCGCACTCATCGAAGAGTGGGTGCGTCAGCGTGGCTATGTGCTCGCGGAGCGGCTCAACGTTCCGGACGAATCGGGTCCGATTGCAGACGCACTCGTCCGCCTCTGTGACCAGGACGACTGCGACCTTCTGCTGACCACGGGCGGGACAGGCCTCACGCCGAGGGATGTGACGCCGGAAGCGACCAGCGCCGTTCTCGATCGGCCCGCACCCGGAATCGCCGAGGCGATTCGGGGCGAGGGTCTTCGCAAGACGCCGCGCGCGGCGCTCGGTCGTGGTCTCGCAGGGGTGAGAGGGGCCACGCTGGTGGTGAACCTGCCGGGAAGCCCGGGTGGCGTGTCGGATGGCCTGGACGTCCTCTCGGTATTCGTCGATCATGCCGTGGACCTGGTCCGCGGCCGCTTCACCAACCACGACTGACCGGGAGACGTCGCCTTGGCCCGAGTCTTCGTCGAAATGGGCGATCTGGAGACCGCTGTCGCCGTTCGCGAGGCCGCTGCGGCGGACGGTCACGATGTGGAGATGGTCGAATCTCCTGGTGAAATCGAGTCGCGCCTCCGCCCGGGAATGGAGGAAATGGCGCTCGTTCTCACCGGCAGGCTCGACGAGCGGGTCGCGTCCAGGCTGTCCGGTGTCTTTTCCGGGGCCATTCCCCGGCCTCCGCTCCTGGCCGTCGTTCCAGAGCACGATCCGGAGGAACTTCGCCGGGTAGCCCGTTTGTTCGACCTCGACGAAGCCATTCCGACGCCGCTGGATCCGGCTGAGGTACAGGTCGCCCTGCGGAACCAGCTGGATCGATACAGACTGCAGGTCGAGACGGGAATCGTCGGTCGCACGGAAGCAGTCCGCGAGGTTCTGGACCGGATTCACTTGATCGCGCCGGTCATCTCGACCGTGCTCATCACGGGCGAAAGCGGAACGGGCAAGGAACTCGCTGCGCGGGCGATCCACAGCCTGTCTCCTCGACGCAGTCGCCCGTTCATCGCAATGAACTGTGCGGCCGTCCCCGAGTCTCTGCTGGAGTCCGAGTTGTTCGGGCACGAGAAGGGGGCGTTCACGGGCGCAACGTCACGCCGCAAGGGAATGTTCGAGCTGGCCGACGGCGGAACCCTCCTTCTGGACGAAATCGGAGAAATGCCGCCGCAGCTCCAGACCCGGTTCCTGCGTGTTCTGGAGACCCGTCGCTTCATGCGCGTGGGGGGCGACACGGAGATCCAGGTGGACGTCCGTGTCATCGCGGCCACCAACCAGGACCTTCGCGAGGCCGTCCGACGCGGCACATTCCGACGCGACCTCTACTACCGACTCAACGTACTTCACCTTGAGCTTCCCTCTCTGCGCCAGCGGAAGCCCGACATCCCGATTCTGGTCCGGCACTTCGTGAGGGAGGTTAGCGAAGCCCACGACCGGGAATTCAAGGGCCTGGCGCCGGAAGCGATGCAGATACTCCTCGAGTACGACTGGCCCGGCAACGTTCGGGAACTGCGCAACCTGGTGGAATCGATGGTCGTGCTGGCGCCGGGTTCGGTGATCCGTGCCGAGGATATCCCCCCCGAGATCCGGTCAGGAAGGGGGAGGTCCCTTCTGCCCACTCCGGCGGCGACCTCTTTCGGCGCCCTCGAGGTTTCTGCCGCAGACGAGGGCGCTGTCGCGGCGAGAATTCCACAGATGGAGTTCATCTTCAGGACTCTCGTCGAGATGAAGATGGACCTCGAGGATCTTCGGTCCGAATTCGAGCGCTACCGTGGACGTCATCCCGAACTGATGGGTGACCTTCCCCTCATCGATCTCGACGTGGAGCCGATAGAAATCTCGGCAGATACCGCGGCCGGAACCGTACCACTCCACGCCGATCCGGCGCCGACGATCCGCCTTACACCGGACATGACCATGGACGACGTGGAGCGCGAGGCGATCCGCCTCGCGCTGGAGGAAGTGCGGGGAAACCGGCGGAAGGCCGCCGAAAGACTGGGAATCGGCGAACGAACGCTGTACCGGAAGCTGAAACAGTTCGACCTGGAACCCTGAGCCCGCGCCCGATCGAGACGGCGCGGGCAGGGAAGCCCCGTTCGGGGCGATCCGCTACTGGTTCGTCGGCACCCGCGTCATGACCTTCGTGAGTTCCCGGTCCAGCACGGAGCGAATTCCGCCCCACCGCGTGCCGCGGCGCCCGTCGTATTCGACCTCGATCGGAAGGTCCAGGTCGATGTCACCCTCGAACAGGTACAGCGCCACCTGGCTTTCCTGCTGGCGCAGCCTCTCGCGGTTGAAGTCCGGCGTAACCGCGATGATGTCGAACGGCCGGTACACCACGTTCTGAGCCCGGATCTGAAGGTCATAGGGCTCGTACGTGCTTTCGACGGCACGGGTGTAGAATGATACGAACAGCACCAGTGGCCAGCCGCGCTCACCATTGCGTCGGGCCCGATCCCTGATTTGCTCGCCGCGTGAGACCTTGTAGCCGTTCAGCCGTCGGTAGGTGTCGGGCGCGGTCATCCGGATCACCCACTCGGTGAGTGGGGTCACCTTGATCGCGAGATTATCCGATGACACATCGACCGGAATCGTGATATCGTCCTGGCTCAGGGTGCCGAAGCCGGCGGGCGGGAGCGGGCGGGATCTCGGCATTTCGAGTGATTCGTGCCACCCGTTCCCGACGTCCTGGGCCATGGCCGTTCCGGCCCCTACCGGTACCGACGACTCGGGCGCCGGCGTGCCGCCGCACGCGGCTCCCGCCAGGACGGCGAACCCGATTGCCGTGCGCCTCATGAACCGGTCATGCGTGACTCTCACGTTGCCTCCACTGGGTCCGGGGTGACGAGGGCGAAGATGCTCTCGATCAAGCTGTCGAGGCCCTCCCTCGTCCGAGCCGATGTGGCCAGAACCTGGTCCGCCGGGGCATCCAACTCACGTCGAACGGCTTCTACTGCAGCCCGTTGCCCGGCTCGATTCAACTTATCGATCTTCGTAAGCACGTACAGGACAGGCGTTTCCTGATCGGCGAGGAAAGACAGCAGTCGCTGGTCGGCGGGCAGGACGCCGCGACGAGCGTCCATCAGCACCACCACGCCCTCGAGACGCGGATTGTCCGTCAGAAACACGTCGATCAGAGCCGGCCAGCGCTCTCGGAGTTCCTCCGGAGCGCGGGCGTAGCCGTACCCCGGAAGATCCACCACGAAGAACTCGTCGTTGACTTCGAAGAAGTTGATCTCGCGGGTCTTGCCGGGAGTCTGAGACACTCGGGCGAGCTTCTTCCGGCCCATGACCGCGTTGATCAGGCTCGACTTCCCGCAGTTCGAACGTCCGGCGATGGCTACCTGCGGGAGGTCACCGGGAGGTCCCTGACCCGCCATGCCTATCGCACCGGCAAACTCTACCCGCTTGATCCGTGGCGTGCCATCTGGAGCGGGTTCGGGGCTCAAGGGGCGCTAAGCCTCGCGGCGTTTCGGTTCAGGCTCGAGAATGAGGAGGGGCTCTTTGTCGTCGTTGATGGTCTCTTCGGTGATCACCACCTCGCGCACATCTTCGCGCGACGGCAACTCGAACATGATGTTCGTCATCACGCGCTCCAGCACTGCACGCAGACCACGGGCCCCCGTACCCCGCTCGATGGTCTTGCGGGCGGCCGCCCGCAGCGACTTGGGATCGAACGTCAGGCCGACCCCTTCGAGTTCGAACATCTTGGCGTACTGCTTCACGAGAGCGTTCTTGGGACGGGTCAGGATCTCAACGAACGCGTCCTCGTCCAGGTCATGGAGGTTGACCATGACGGGCAGTCGGCCCACGAGCTCGGGAATGAGTCCGTACCGCAGCAGGTCCTCGGGCTCCACGTGCTGGAGGGGGTCATCTCCCTCCACATCGGCGCGATCCTCGGAATCATCGAACCCGATCTGTCGCTTTCCGAGCCGGTCCTGGATAATCTCCTCGAGGCCGTCGAACGCCCCGCCGCACACGAACAGGATGTTCGTGGTGTCGATCTGAATGTACTCCTGCTGCGGGTGCTTCCTCCCACCCTGTGGGGGAACGGAAGCCACAGTTCCCTCGAGGATCTTGAGGAGCGCCTGCTGCACTCCTTCGCCGCTCACATCACGGGTGATCGAAGGGTTCTCGCTCTTGCGGGCGATCTTGTCGATTTCATCGACGTACACGATGCCGCGCTCGCACTCGGCGACGTTGTAGTCGCCGGCCTGGAGCAGGCGGACCAGGATATTCTCCACGTCCTCGCCCACATATCCGGCCTCCGTGAGCGTCGTGGCGTCCGCGATCGTGAACGGGACCTGCAGCATTCGGGCGAGCGTCTGGGCGAGCAGGGTCTTGCCGACCCCCGTGGGGCCGAGAAGGAGAATGTTGGATTTCTCGATCTCGACGTCGTCGATCACACTCTGATTGTTGATACGCTTGTAGTGGTTGTACACCGCTACGGAGAGCGTCTTCTTGGCCACCTCCTGGCCGATCACGTACTCGTCCAGCACGTCCTTGATCTCTGCAGGCGTGAGGACCTCGGCGATCTGACTGGTCGCTTCCCGGTCCTCCTCTTCCGCGAGGATCTCGTTGCACAGCGAGATACACTCGTTGCAGATGTAGACGTTCGGCCCCGAGATGAATTTCTTGACGCTGTCCTTCGACTTCCCGCAGAACGAGCAGCGCAGGTGCTTGTCACCAGCCATGCGTGAATCTCCTGACGACGTCCTTGGTTAGCCCGCCTGGGGCCCGTCCTCACGGGCCTCAGTGGGCATCGCCTTCACCTCTCCGCCCGTCCCCTGGTCCTTCTCCGGATCCGAACCCTTCGCACCGGCGAGCGCTCCCGGCTCGATCACGCGATCGATCAGGCCATAATCTACCGCATCGGCAGGGGACATGTAGCGATCGCGGTCCACGTCCTCGGCGATACGCTCGATGGTCTGCCCGGTATGCCGGGCCATGAGCTCGTTCAACTTCTCCCGGGCGAACAGCACTTCCTTGGCCTGGATCTCGATGTCGGATGCGGTTCCCTGCGACCCACCCGACGGCTGATGAATCATGATCCTCGAGTTCGGAAGGGCCGAACGTTTCCCCGGCGTTCCGGCGGCGAGCAGGAATGCACCCATCGAAGCGGCCATTCCCATACAGATCGTGGCCACCGGAGCGGTCAGGTACTGCATCGTATCATAAATCGCCAGGCCGGCGTAGACACTGCCGCCCGGGCTGTTGATATAGATGTTGATGTCGCGATCCGGGTTGTCCGCCTGCAGGAACAGCAGTTGCGCGATGACCACGTTCGCCACGTCGTCGTTGATGGGTGTACCGAGAAAAACGATGCGATCCATCAACAGTCTGGAGAAGATGTCGTAGCTCCGCTCGCCGCGGCTCGACCGCTCGATCACGTAAGGTGCGTAGATTGGCATTGTCCCCCTTCGTGGCGCCGTGTTGCCTGTTCCTGGCTCATCCTACCCGACCGCTGAACATGGTTCCTGCCCGCGTCACGCGATCGAGGACTCACCCTTCAAGTACTCGAACACCTTCTCTACAGCAAGATTCCGGCCCACGCTCTCGAAACTCCCTTCGCGGGCCAGCTGTCGACGGAGCTCGGCCGTGGAGATCCCCCGGGCTTCGGCGAGGCGCTCGATTTCCTCGCGGACCTCTTCATCCGATGCGTGGAGTTCCTGTCGCTCGATGATCTTGTCGATGACCAGTTGCTCCTTGATCCGGCCCTCGGCGAGGGGCCCGAGTTCTTTCCTTGCCTCCTGCACCTTCTCGGGATCCGCGTCCTCGGGTGCCTGGATCATCTCGTCCAGGTACCGGTCCACCAGGGCGTGTGGCACGGCGAACGGGTTGGCGTCGATCACGGCCTGCATGATCTGCCCGCGCAGGCGTGCCTCACCCTCGTCTTCGTGGTGGCGGGCGAGGTCGCTGCGTATGGCTTCCTCGAGAGCCGCGAGGTCCTCGAAGTCGCCGGCCTTCGCTGCCAACGCATCGTCCAGGTCCGGCAGTACCTGCTCTTCCACACTGTCCAGCCGAATATGGAGACGACGGGTTTCGCTGACGGCCTCCTCACCTTCGCCGGCGAACGTAATCTCGAACGTGCCCGCGTTGCCCGGCTCGATGCCCTTGATCGCACTCTCCACGTCCTCGAGGGCCTGTCCGGAGCCAAGCACGAACTGGTAGGGCCGCGCCTCTCCAGTGGGCTCGGAGTCCGGTTCGGGAAGGGGTTCGATGGCCACCGAGACCCTCTCGCCGTCCACCGGGCTACGCTCCACCTCGATCCAGTCCGCGTGTTCCGAGCGAATGCGCTCCAGGATCTCGCTTACCTCTTCGTCCGTCACCGGCGCGGTCTCGCGCTCGAGTTTGAATCCTCCGACGCGCTCGAGTGTGACGGTCGGCATGATCTCGAACTCGGCCTGAAAGGTCAGCCGGTCGCCCGGGGCGTACTGCACGTTCGTTATGTGAGCCGCTCCCGCCGGACGCAGGTCGGTCTCGTCCACCGCCTCGCGATAGGCCTCTTCAACGAGGACGCTGCGCACGTGCTCGTCAAGGAAATCGCCGTAGCGCTGCTCGATGACGTCCGCGGGGATCTTGCCCCTTCGAAATCCCTTGATTCTCACCCGCTTTCCGAGACGCTTGCGCTCCGCGGCGCGCGCGCGGCCTACTCTGTCAGGCGGAATCGTGATCGTCAGCTTTCGCGTCCACCCGTCGCCGACCTCGACCGCAACGTCGAGTTGCCGATCCTGCTTTTCTTCCATGGATATATCTGCCGACATCAACCGTTCCTCATGCTCGTGGACTCCGATGCTACCCGTCTGTCGCGACGCTACGTGTCGCACATCTGCGGGCTCGGGACCTCGTGGATGCGAAAGGGGGGACTCGAACCCCCACGGCCCTCGGGCCACCAGCTCCTAAGGCTGGCGCGTCTACCGGTTCCGCCACTTTCGCGCCTGCCGCCAGGTGCGCCGAATGCGGCCCAACATTTTAACCCCTGCCTTGATTCGCGGCCAATACACCCCGACGGTCGGCGATCACGGTGCTGCTCACGACACGAAAGCGGCGCCCTCCCGCTGCGGGAGGACGCCGCCTGGTGCGGCCCGAGCTCGGGAGGAACCCGAGCGGAACTGGACTACCGGGGAATGGCTATCGTGAGCGGTACCTTGGTCGAGCGGACAGGGTTGTAGACCTCCATTCCCACGACGTCGCCTGACTCGAGTGACTCGACCGCCTCTCGATAGTCCTCCATGCTTCGAATCGGAGTGCGGTTGATCGAGGTGATCACCGCTCCGCGCCAGAGTTCGCCGAACGCCCGCCGCGCGTACGGTCCGAACTGGTCGACCGAAGAGATCACCACCCCCTCGAGCCCACTCGGCAGATCCAGGGCTCGTCGTATGTCACGGGTGAGGTCCTCGACCTCCACGCCGAGCGGATCTGAGCTCTCGACCTCTACGACCTGCGGCTCCTCGCGGTTCTGCAGTTCGCCAGCGTCCATGAGGCGGACCTTGACCGTCTCCGGCTTGAGGTCGTCGGCCCGGACCACCGTCACGTCCACCGTTTCCTCTGGTTCGTGCCTGCGGATCTTGCGCTGCAGGTCCGGTACGGACTCCACCCTTTCGCCTTCTATTGCGACGATCACATCGCCTACCCTGATCCCGGCGTTGGCCGCGGCCATTCCCTCGTTCACTCCCATGACCTTGGCCCCGGCGACTTCGTCGAGCTCGTAGTAACGAGCGTCGGTGTCGTCCACGCCCTGAATGGACACGCCGAGGAGTGCCCGCCGTACCTCGCCGTAGCGCACCAGGTCGTCGACCACTTCCTGGACCAGGTCGATCGGCACGGCGAAGCCGTAGCCCTGGTTGGACCCGTTGTTCGAGGCGATCGCCGCGTTCACCCCGATGACTTCCCCGCGGATGTTGAGCAGCGGACCGCCTGAGTTGCCCGGGTTGATCGCCGCATCCGTCTGAATGAAGTCCTCAATCGCCAGGTTGCCCCCGGTGGTAGTCTCCTCGAGACCCTGCCCGATGATGTTGATGCTCCGGCCCTTGGCGCTCACGATGCCCGCAGTCACCGTGGTCGTGAGGGGGCCCGCCCCCACCCCGCGGAAACCGGGGCTGCCGATCGCCAGCACCCACTCGCCCACGCGGGTGGCATCGCTCGACCCGAGCGTCAAGGGGGTCAGGTCATTCGCGTCGAGCTTCAGCAGCGCCACGTCGGTAGTGGGGTCGCGGCCCACGAGCTGCGCCGTGAACTCACGCCGGTCGCTGAGCTGGATGTTGATGGCCTCTGCACCCTCAATCACGTGGTTGTTGGTGATGATGTAGCCGTCCTCGCTTACGATGAAGCCCGACCCGCTGCCCCTGACGCGCTGCGGCGGCTGCTGCTGGAAGAAGTCCTCGAATGCCGGCGGCAGTGCGCGGCCCTCGCGCGAGTGCTCGGCGATCGTCCGCTCCACGAAAATCGTCACGACGGCCGGCGTGACCTGCTCGGCGATATCCGAGAATCCGCCTTGCGGCAGAACATCATCCTGGATGGGAACGGGCTCGACCACGTTCAGCGCGAGCGGCGGATATTCCGCAACTCCCGCCATGCTCGGGGGAGTGAGATCCAGTCGTGCCGCAATCCCGAGTCCGATGGCGAATGCCACGGCTGCGGTCAGCAGCAGGTTCAGCTTGGTTCGCAAAGCGTCGTTCATCGTCATTCCTGTCACCTGTCTTCGGTCAGGCGCGGCGTACGTCGGGTCCCCGCGCCGAATGAGCTATCTCTACTATCGCTCCGGGGGGCGTTCGGTTCCACCCGTCCCCGAATGTCCTCCATGAGACATGCAGGCCGGCTACCGGGTTGCCCGGCCAAGTGACCGATGAGAAACGGCGCCCTGGCCAGGACGCCGCCTCTCGACTCCCGGTCCGGCTGTCGGGAGGTTACTTGTCCTCGGACTCGTCTACGATCTCGTAGTCGGCCTCGACGACCTCCTCATCGGGAGCGCCCTCACCCTGCTCCGAATCGGCTTCCGCGGACTCCTCGAATCCGGGGGGTGGCTCGGCCTGGTCGCCCATGCCCGCCTTGGAGTAGATCTGTTGGGCCAGCTCCTGCACGGCCTTCTGGATCTCCTCGGTGGCGGCTACGATCTCGTCCGTGTCGTCCTGCTTGAGCGCCTGTTTGCCGCGCTCCAGCTTGGCCTCGACGTCCGCCTTGCCTTCCTCATCGACCGAGTCCTTCCAGTCCTCCAGGTTCTTCTCGGTCTGGTAGATCAGCGAGTCGAGACGGTTGTGGGCCTCGGCCTTCTCGCGCCGACCCTTGTCCTCTGACGCGTGGGCCTCCGCCTCGTGAACCATCTTGTCGATCTCGGCGTCTGACAGCCCGGACGAAGCCTCGATCCGGATCTTCTGCTCCTTGCCCGTGGCCCGGTCCTTGGCGCTCACGTGCAGGATGCCATTGGCATCGATGTCGAACGTCACCTCGACCTGCGGCACACCGCGCGGCGCGGGCGGAATCCCGGTCAACTGGAACCTGCCGATCGTCTTGTTGTCCAGAGCCATCGGTCGTTCGCCCTGCAGGACGTGGATGTCCACCGTGGGCTGACTGTCCTCGGCGGTGGAGAAGATCTCGCTCTTCTTGGTCGGAATCGTCGTGTTCCGGCCGATGAGCGTCGTCATCACGCCGCCCAGCGTTTCGATTCCGAGGGACAGTGGCGTGACGTCCAGCAGAAGGACATCCGTCACATCCCCGGCCAGCACGCCACCCTGGATCGCCGCCCCGATGCCCACGACCTCGTCCGGATTCACGCCCTTGTGGGGCTCCTTGCCGAAGAAGTCCCGCACGGTGTCCTGGATCTTTGGGATTCGCGTGGAGCCGCCGACCAGGATGACCTCGTCGATGGCCGAGGGATCGAGACCCGCATCCTCGAGGGCCTTCTTCATCGGTTCCTTGGTCCGCTCGATGAGATCGTCCACGAGCTGTTCGAACTTGGACCGGGACAGCGAAACGTTCAGGTGCTTGGGTCCGCTCTGATCGGCCGTGATGAACGGCAGGTTGATGTCGGTCTGCGTCGTGCTGGACAGCTCGCACTTGGCCTTCTCGGCGGCCTCCTTGAGGCGCTGCAGCGCCATCGGATCCTTGGACAGGTCGATCCCCTGGTCCTTCTTGAACTCGCTGACCAGCCAGTCGATCACGCGCTGATCGAAGTCGTCTCCGCCAAGGTGGGTGTCACCGTTGGTGGCCTTGACCTCGAACACCCCGTCACCCAGCTCCAGGATGGAGATGTCGTACGTGCCGCCACCAAGGTCGAACACGGCGATCTTCTCCTCCGCCTTCTTGTCGAGCCCGTATGCCAGCGCTGCCGCGGTGGGCTCGTTGATGATTCTCAGAACCTCCAGTCCCGAGACCTTGCCCGCGTCCTTCGTAGCCTGGCGCTGCGCGTCGTTGAAGTACGCCGGCACCGTGATCACCGCCTGGGTGACTTCCGTGCCGAGGTAGTCCTCCGCCGTCTGCTTCATCTTCTGGAGGATCATCGCAGAGATCTCAGGCGGCGTGAAGGTGTTGTCCGCGTGCGGGATCTTGACCTGTACGCGGTCCTGCGAGTCGCACTCGATCTCGTACGGCACCAGCTTCCGCTCGGACGTCACTTCCGAGCACTTTCGCCCCATGAATCGCTTGATGGAGAAGATCGTATTGCGCGGGTTGGTGACGGCCTGCCGCTTGGCGACCTGGCCGACGAGCCGCTCGTGGTCCTTGGTGTATGCCACGACCGACGGCGTGGTGCGCGTGCCCTCGGCGTTCGGTATCACCACGGGATCGCCGCCCTCCATGACCGAGACCACGGAGTTCGTCGTACCCAGGTCGATTCCAATGACTTTGCCCATTTGGTATTCCTTTCCTGTCTGAAAAGACGGTGGCCCCCGTCAGCGAACACGCTCCGGCCACCACCGTCCCGGTCCGCGAGAGACCGGTGCCTTCGTCATCGACCCCGATCCGGTGCAAGCGATGTGCCGGACTGAAGACCCGAAAACCGCCTTCACATGCTGGTTTTCACGACATTCTGACACCGATGCGGCAGGTGGGTGTCAGAACGGCAGGAACCGCAGGTCTGCCAGGATGGCGGGTCGTGGAATCCCGATAGCGGCCGTTACGGGATCGCGTTGCGCCGATCAGACCACCTGCCTACCGTGGGGCCATGTTTCCGCTTCGAGATGAAAACCCCACCGAACTCGTCCCATTCGTCACGTTCCTGCTCATCCTGGCGAACGTGGCGGCCTGGCTGTTCGTCCAGGGAGCCGGTAGCGGACCGCTCTTCCTCGAATCGTTGTGTCAATACGGAGCGATTCCCGGTGCGGTAACCGGAGCGATTCCGGCCGGCACGTCGATCGACCTGGGTCCGGGAGCGACGTGCCGTGTCGACGGCATGGCTGCGCGCAGCATCCTCACCTCGATGTTCATGCACGGAAGCTGGATGCACCTGATCGGGAACATGTGGTTCCTGTGGGTCTTCGGGAACAACATCGAAGATTCCATGGGCCACGTCCGCTACCTGGTCTTCTACCTCCTGACGGGGGGGCTGGCGTCGGCCGCACACATCGTCCTCGATCCTGGCAGCGCGATTCCGACGGTCGGGGCTTCGGGGGCGATCAGCGGGATCATGGGCGCCTACATGGTGCTCTATCCGAAGGTCCGGGTTCAGACCCTCCTGATCATCATCATCTACATTCGGGTCATTCCCCTGCCCGCCTGGGTACTGCTGGCCTACTGGTTCTTCCTCCAGGTGGTCGGCGTTGGCGCCAGCGCGGGAGAGGGTGGCGGGGGCGTTGCGTTCTGGGCGCACGTCGGGGGTTTCGTGGCGGGCGTCGTCCTGGTGAAGCTGTTCGAGAAACGAAAGCTGGTCCGCGCCAAGCGGTCCGGGCACGTGCTCACGAAAGACGAAATGGGAAGGTGGGATCCATGGTGAGCTGGAAACGGGTGCTGTGGTTGATGGTGCCGATGCTCCTCATGCCCGCCGTCTTGTGGGGGGTCCAGGAAGGCGGGTCGACCCTGATTCAGACAGGGGGCATCGAGGAGCCGTTTCTGCTCCGGCTGGGAAGGGGGGCTCTGGCCATGGCTGTCATCCTGTTCGTCCTGTGGCGATTTTCGCCCAAACGGAAGTCGATCGACTGGTCGCTGGTCGCGAAAGGCGTGGGCCTGCAGTTCGTGTTCGCCCTCCTCGTTCTCAAGACCACCTGGGGACGGGGCTTCTTCAGCGTGGTGAACGACGTCTTCATCGCCCTCATCAGCTACACCCTGGCGGGTGCCCGCTTCGTGTTCGGCTCGCTGGTCGACTATTCCACGCCGGTGGCCGGTGGCGACGGAATCGTCGAGATCGGCGCCAACTTCGCGTTCGCCGTCCTGCCTACGATCATCTTCTTCTCCGCCTTGATGACCGTGCTGTACTACCTGGGCGTGATGCAGTGGATCGTGAAGGGTGTCGCCTGGGTGATGCAACGCACGCTTAAGACGAGCGGCGCGGAAACCACGTCGGCGGCCGGCAACATCTTCGTGGGACAGACGGAGGCTCCGCTCCTGGTGAAGCCGTTCGTCAAGAACATGACGATGTCCGAACTGAATACGGTGATGACGGGAGGCTTCGCCACTGTGGCCGGAGGAGTCATGGCGGCGTACGTGGCCATGCTCGCCGGCTACTTCCCGGCGATCGCCGGACACCTGCTGGCGGCCAGCATCATGGCGGCTCCCGCCGGTATCGTAGTGAGCAAGATCCTGATGCCGGAGACCGAGGTGCCCGAGACGAGGGACAGCCTGGATTTCGAAGTCGAGCAGGACTCGGTGAACGTGATCGACGCCGCGGCGGGCGGCGCGTCGGACGGAATGGGCCTGGCCCTCAACGTGGGGGCCATGCTGATCGCATTTCTGGCCCTCATCGCCCTGATCAACGGCCTCCTCGGCTGGAGCCTCGGGCTGTTGAACATCGAGGGAATCACCCTCGAGTGGTTGCTCGGTAAGGCCTTCGCCCCCGTAGCCTGGCTGATCGGTGTCCCGTGGTCCGACGCGGCCGAGATCGGGACGCTGTTCGGGGTGAAGATGGTGGCCAACGAGTTCGTGGCCTTCCAGATGCTGGCCGACGGCATCAACGCGGGCTCGACGCTTTCTCCCAAGTCGATCATCATCGCGACCTACGCGCTCACCGGTTTCGCCAACTTCTCGTCGATCGCCATACAGATTGGCGGAATCGGCGGAATCGCTCCCGAGCGTCGGCATGACCTGTCCCGGCTGGGATTGCGCGCGATGCTCGGAGGTACAGTTGCCACGTGGATGACCGCGACGCTCGCCGGAGTGCTCGCATGAACGTCGAGGGGGGCGAGACCATGGAGGTGGAGGCCAGGGTGGCCGAGGCGGCCAGTGCCGTCCGCGCGCGGACCGGAGACCTGGAACCGGTCGTGGGCCTGGTCCTGGGATCGGGACTTGGCTCGCTGGGTGACGAGTTCGAGGAGGCGGTGACGGTCCCGTACGAGGATCTCCCGCACTGGCCCCCGGTCGGCGTAGCCGGCCATTCCGGAACCCTGGTCGCCGGCTTCCTCCAGGGAGCGCCGGCGGTCGCCCTGAAAGGCCGGGCCCACTTGTACGAGGGCCACTCGGCTGGGGTTGCCACGCTGCCCGTCCGTGTAATGGCGGCGCTCGGTATAAGAGCCCTGTTTGTGAGCAACGCGGCTGGGGCCATCAACCCCGACTTCGAGCCCGGTGACTTGATGTTGATATCGGACCACCTGAACCTGATGGGGCAGAACCCCCTGACGGGACCCGTGGTCGCCGGCGATGACCGGTTCCCTGACATGACCGATGCGTACGATTCCAGCCTGAGGATTCTCGCCCGGGAGACGGCCCTGTCCGCAGGCGTCCCGCTGAAAGAAGGGGTGTATGCGGGTTTGTTGGGGCCGAGCTACGAGACGCCGGCCGAGATCCGGATGCTCGAGCGCATGGGGGCGGACGCCGTGGGGATGTCCACGGTGCCGGAGGTCATCGTGGCCGGGGCTCTGGGACTCCGATGTTTCGGGGTCAGCTGCATGACGAACTACGCGGCTGGCATCAGCCCCGAGCCTCTGTCGCACACCGACGTGATGGAGGTCACCGAGAGGGTCGGCGGCCAGTTCAGGGCACTGGTGCGCGCCGTTATCGGTAGGATCGAGTCCGCGCTGTAGGAACTGCAGGAACGCTTACCCGGTTTCCGCCCGGTGGTTCAGGGGAGTGCTTCCGGCCCCGAGTCCCGGCGCGGTAGCGATGGCCCTCCGGGTGTACGACAGGGCGCGATCGACGGCCTCCTCCAGAGCCTGACCCAGGGCGAGGCCGGCGGTGATCGCCGCCGAGAGGGTGCAGCCGGTCCCGTGAGCATTCCCCACCGGCAACCTGGCTGC
>Ga0316201_10001302_pt1 | contig 16553 bp, 15 predicted proteins | sample CS6wburrow_MG_FD_204516 | JGI IMG/M metagenome (GOLD analysis project Ga0316201, IMG submission 204516) | Coastal sediment microbial communities from Delaware Bay, Delaware, United States - CS-6 worm burrow | ecosystem: Environmental > Aquatic > Marine > Coastal > Sediment | place: USA... | reverse complement strand
TTGTTGCCCAGTCCGCTCAGGCGCTGTGCGGTGTATTCGCTCTGGTCGAAGACCACGTCGATGTCGATGCCCTGCCCGCTGCGCTGGCGAAAACGATCTACCGTGTCGAGCGCGACCTGCGCCCAGCGATCGACGCGGATGCTCTCCTCGGTACGCACGGCGACAAAGATGGCGCGGCGGCCGTCGCTGCTGGCGATGTCGTAGGCCGGATCGCGCCAGCCGCGGCGCACCGTGGCAATGTCGTCCAGACGCAGCAACGTGTTTTGTGACCCCGCGGCGACGGGAATGGCGCCGATGCGCGCGGCCGAATCGAGTTCGCCCTCGACCTCGATCAACAGATCGCGGGTGCTGCCACGCAGGGCCCCCGCCGGCGCCTTGGGATCGTCTGCCGCGATGATCCCGGCCAGGGCGTCAACCGAAAGACCGAGCGCGGCCAGCCGGTCCGGCTCGACGTCCACCAGCACTTCTTCGTGCGGCTCGCCGTACAGGCGCACGACATCGGTGCCGCCGACGTCGCGCAGCTCGTCCGCCAGCTCCAGCGCGAGACGGTTCAGAACGCCCAGCGGCGCGTCACCGCTGCCGGTCCAGGTCACGGCGGCAATCAGGCTGAACGCGACGGCACTGCCCTTGTCGTCGAAGAACGGTTGGCCGGTACCCGGCGGAAACAGCGTAGCCGCATCCGAGATGCGATCACGGATCTTGGAGAAGACCGCCTCGTTGGTGCTGCGCGTAATCGCGTCCTGTAACTCGATCGCCAGCACCGAGATGCCCGCGCGCGAGGTGGACTTGATGATCTTTATTTCCGACAGTTCCTTGAGCTGGTCTTCGAGCACGTCGGTGACCAGCGCCTCGACGCGGTCCGCGGACGCGCCCGGCACCTGGGTGATCACGCGCGGGTAGCGATTGGTGATACGCGGGTCCTCGATGCGCGGCAGGTTGCTCAGCGCCGACCAGCCGGCCATCAACATCACGGCCACATACAGCACGAACGCATAGCGATTGTGAAACAGGGCCAGCGCCGGAGCTGCGGCGCGCGAACGGGGTGCGCTCATGGCTGCGCCAAGCCCTTATCGAGGCGCACGAACTGGCCCGCGACGACGCGGTGCAATCCCGATATCACCACGCTGTCGCCATCTTCGAGCGCACCGCGCACGTACGCGCGTTCGCCGTCCTGGTAGATGATTTCCACCGGGCGCGGCTGGACCCGATGGGTGGCGCCGAGTTCCTCGCGCGGCTCGGGCGTGGCGACGAACGCCGACCACAAGCCGCGCGTGCCCTCGGTCAGCGCGCTCAGTGGGACCCAGGCGCCGCGCTGGTGCAGTGTTTCGCTCACCTGCAGGCGCGCAAGGTCGCCGGCACGCACGTGTTGCCCGCTATCGGGCGAAAGATCCAGCAGCACATCGACCGTGCGCGTGATGCGGTCGCGCTGCGGCAGCTGCTGGCGCACCGTGGCCCTGATCGGTGCGCCGCCGACCAGCACCTCGTGGGCCGTGCCGGGCGTCAGCACGTCGAGTGCAACACCGGCTACTCCCACGCGCAGTGTGAGCCTGGCGCGCTCCTGCAGCGACAGGACCGGCTGCCCGGGCTGCAGCACCTGACCTTCGTCGGCGTGGCGCGCGGTGACCACCGCGTCGAACGGCGCGGTCAACAACGACTTGTCGATGTCCACGTCGATGCTGTCGCGGCGGGCCAGCGCGGCGGCGGCGGCGGCTTCGGCGGTCGCCAGGCCGTTGCGCGCCTCGTCCACCTCCTGCTGCGAGACGCCGCGGAACGTCAGCGCGTCTTCCACGCGCGCCAGCGTCGAGCGCGCCAGCTTCACTTGTGCCCGCGTCTGAGCGAGCTGCGCCTGGACTTCGGCCCGGCGCGCAGCCAGGCGATCGATGGACAGCGACGCCAGGGTCTGGGAGCGCGACACGTTATCGCCTTCATCCACCTGCACCTCGCGCAGCTGACCCGCGAGCTCGAAGCCGATGTCGGACTGGCGGTTGGCCTCGACGCGCCCGGTCAGCAAGCGGTCGCGGGTGTAGTGGTCGCCGTGCTGTACGCTTGCCACGCTGACACTGAGCGACGCGGCCCCGGTGCCCGGCGTTGCGACGCCCGGGTCCGCGCAGCCGGCGAGGCCGTGGGAAGCCACGAGCAACAGCACGGCGTAGCGCATAATATCGTTGAAAATCATCCTGATATACCAGTTTGGAAGGGGTGACAAAGACGCTATGTCTACGTATACTAGACTGTCTAGTATGATAATAGTTGTAACAAACTGTACTGTCCAGTATGAAAACTAAGGCCACCGCTGCTGCGCGCCCGGGTCGGCCCAAAAGCGACCAGAAGCGCCGCGCCATTCTCGCCGCATCCGCCAGGCTGTTTTTGCATGCCGGGTATAAAGACACGTCGATGGACGAGGTCGCCGCGGCGGCGGGCGTTTCGAAGCAGACGGTCTATTCGCATTTCGACACCAAGGAAATGCTGCTGCGTGCCTGCGTGGAAGACAAGGTGCGCGAACACGGCCTGCGTGCCGACGACATGCCCCACGGCAAACCGCTGCGCGAGGCGCTGGGCCAGGTGGGGCGTCAGTTTGTCGATCTTCTGAATGACGACGACGTGGTGTGCATGTACCGCCTGTTGATAAGTGAATGCGTGGCCCACCCCAGTCTGGCGCAGGCATTCTTCGAGACCGGGCCCAAGGCCACCTGCGACGTGCTCACCGACTTCCTGCTGGCCAACGACATCCCGTCCGGGCGGTTTGGCGACGCTACCCACGCGGCCGAGCTGTTTTTCATCATGCTCGAGCATGTGCATTTCATGCAGCGGATTTTGAATCTGCGCGGCGCGATGAGCGCGCCAGAGCGGACAGAGCACGTGGATCGGGTGGTGGCGCAGTTTCTCAAGCTCTATTCCTGAACTGCGGCGGCCCGGTGGCGCCGATGAGAGCTTCGGTCGGTCGGGGCGTTGTCGTCAAAGCTGGTCGCAAATCCCGTGTCGTCTACTATTGTTAAATAGCGTCCTCAACAACACGCATTTTTTAGCCGCGACCGGATGCGGAGATTCAATCCCATGCGCCCGAAGACCCAGCGTTCCCCATTTGTGCTTTGCTTCTATCTTGCAGTTTGCTTGCTCGCAGGCGCCGCCCACGCGGACAACATCGACCTGCCGGCATCGGCAGTGCATGTGGATACGCTGGCCGGCGTGGCAGCGAACTGCGGGGACTACTCGTTCGTCGACAACGTCCTGAGCTCGACCAGCGGGCTGCGCACCTTCCGCCTCCTGACGGCCGACATCGATTTTTCTGCCACCATGCAACTGCGCGCCTCGGTCGATCCTCTATCCGGCACGGCGCTCGGCACCGTCAACGCCGTCAGTGTCGACTCGGGTTCATTCTCTTTGTCAGGCAGCAGCACCGAACTGGGCATTGTCGGAGAACGCATTCTCCTCGGGCGCGTCGTCGGCGCCCGCGAACAGAATCAGTTTGGCACCTTTTTTAGATTTGTGATCGATCTGACTTATGTCCATCCCAGCCTGGAGGCCGCGATCGGTCCCGTCGGCTCCGCGGTGTACCGAATTTATGACATCCCGTGGGTCGGGCCTCCGTTCGACGTACCCTGGCAGACCGATATCAATCCGGGGTCTTGTTACACGACCAGCCCCGATATCGACTTGTTCGCCGACCCTGTGCCCGGCCCAAGCCCGATCACGTTCAAGGCGTCGGGCACGACCTATGATTTTCCATCCAGCGCTTGCCCGTTCATCCCCTTTGGCACGCAAGTGCCGATCGACGTCGAGTACACGTTCGACGCCAACGCGACCGACCTGAACCCGGACCCTGATGTTGGCATCTACGTCAGTTGTGACGATACCTATGGATCGCGTTCTGGTGCGCGCGTCGCAGTCGCAGATTTCGACTGGCGCTGGTCATGTGTCGCGATCCGGGTTGAGAACGATTCGGAAAATGGCAGTCCGGGTACGATTGCCGCCGATCTCTACGTCGCCTCGCTCCTGAACGATGGCGAGACCTTTGGCTCTTTGGTCGGACTCGAGGATGACGACGGCGTTGGCTTCAGTGACGACAGCCTCCCGGCCACGCCGCCCCCGCTAACGTCGTTGCCGGCCCCACCGGGTCAGTTCGTGGCCTTCGGCGAACCATCGATCAGTCTTTTTCTGACCAACATCTGCGAACTGTGGTCCGACCCCGTCACTTTGACAACGGTTGGCGATGCCGATTTCGACGGCGTTGCCGATACGATCGACAACTGCATTGCGCGCAGCAACGCGCGCCAGCGCGACAGCGACGGCGACGGTTATGGCAACGCCTGCGACGCGGATTTAAATAACGACGACATCGTCAATGCGAGCGACCTGGGTCTCTTTCGCGCCTCGTTCTTCAGCGTTGGTAATGAGGATGCCGATTTCAACAGCGACGGTGTCGTCAACGCGACCGACCTCGGCCGGCTGCGCGAGCTGTTCTTTGCGCCGCCGGGACCCAGCGGCCTGGCGCCGTAGCCTGCTGAATGTGACACAACGGCCCGATCGGTGACGGATACCTAGTATTCCCACCACACTTGCTTCCACCAGGCGACGAACTCGTCGTAATTGATCTGCCCGTCGCTGTCGGTGTCGACCATTGAGAAGCCGGCGCCGGCCTGTTCCAGGCCTGTTTTCGGCGACAGCACTCTGAGCAGGCTGGCAAATTCCTTGAAATCGATAGAACCGTTGCCGTCAGCGTCGGCAAATTCGAAATTGTCCCTGGCCAATTTCAGGGCGTCGCTCGAAAGCGTTTTGTCAGTCATTGGGTCTCCCGTTGATTAATCTGGTCTGCACAATGGCGTGGCGCTCGATTATACGCAGCCCGCGAGATGCGCGGGCATCGGCCTTGTTGTCGCGACCGTTCAGGTCACTCATCCCGCAGTACCAGCGTCGACTGCCGCCGCCGGTCCACGGTCAGCTGTGTCACATCCGGCCGCGAGTAGTGTCCGACCGGATCGAAATTTTGCCGCTCCTCACGCACACGTGCATGATCGATGTCCACGACCAACAGGCCCTCGGTCTGGGCAACCGGTTCGAGTACCCACTCACCGTCCGGTCCGCAAACGCACGAGCCGCCGTCGGTCAGGAACGCGGACTCGTCGTCGCCAACCAGCTGCTCACGCTCCAGCGCATCGGCGGGAAAATCGCTGCCACGCATGAGGCTGCCTACCGACACGACGTACGAGCGCGCCTCTTTCGCGATGAAGCGCGTGATGTCTTTCGTGTTGCGAACCGAACCGGGCCAGATCGCAAAATGCAGATCCTCGCCCTGGGCGTACAGCGCTGCGCGTGGCAGCGGCATCCAGTTCTCCCAGCAATTGAGCGTGCCCACCGTAAACGCCTTGAGCGGATGCACGCGCAGGCCGTGGCCGTCGCCGGGCGACCAGGTCAGACGTTCCTCGTACGTGGGCATGAGCTTGCGATGCACCGACGCGACGTGGCCACGCTGATCGATCGTCACCGCGCTGGCGTACACGCTGTGGCCACCGCGATCACCCGGTCGCTCAATGATGCCAAGCACCACGGCGACGCCCATCTCCCGCGCCAGCGAACGCACACCGTGCAGGTGTCCTGCCTCGATCTGCACGGCTTGCTCGAGGTACTGCGCGTGAAACGCTTTCTGCACGTCGCTTTCGAACACGGCGCCGCCGGTGCGCTCGGGCCAGAAGGGATAGCCCGGGACAAGGGCTTCGCCAAAAGCCACGATATCGCAGTCGCGCGCGGCGGCATCGCGGATCGTATCGCAGACTTTCTCCAGGGTTTCGTCGCGGCGAAACCAGACCGGGGCAATCTGGCCCAGGCCGACACGTAGATGATCGTGAGACACGGCAAACTCCTTTTAGTAATGTGGCGGCGGTTCGTGGCCGTCGAAACTTTCGCCATCGTTACCGCGCATGGCGGTCATGCGTTCGGCCAGCGTACGGCACCAGGTGCGCAACTCGTCCACGGTTTGCTGTTGACGGTACAACAAGTCGCTGAGCTCCGTCACCGTTCCTTCCACGAAGGCCAGCTTGGTTTCCAGTTCCGTAATCCTCTCGCTACTCATCGCATGACTCCGTCGGCCGTTATTTGCCGATACAAAAATTGGAAAAAATATCGCCCAGCAAGCGGTCGCTGGTGACTTGCCCCGTGATCTCGCCAAGGCACTGCTGCGCCAGGCGCAGTTCCTCGGCCATGATCTCGCCGGCGGCGTGAGCCTTGAGCTCGCGAGTGCCGCGGTGCACGTGTTCGGCGGCGCGCGCCAGCGCGTCGAGATGGCGACGGCGCGCGATCACGTTGCCTTCGGCGTCGGCCTCATAGCCGGCGCGGCGCTTGAGCAGTTCGATCAGCGCACCGACGCCCTCGCCCGTGAGCGCCGACAGGTCGATCACCTCATCGGCGCCTGCGTGCGCCGCGCGCAGCGGCGTGCCGTGTGCCAGGTCGATCTTATTGCGTACCACCACGACCGGGATATCGGGCAGCTGCACGTCGTCGGTTGCCGCGTCGGTCACGTCCACGACGTGCAGCACGAGATCCGCATTGTCCAGCGCAAGCCGCGCGCGGCGCACACCTTCGGCCTCGATCGGGTCATCGCTGTCGCGCAACCCGGCGGTGTCGACAATGCGCAGCGGCAGGCCGTCGAGCTCGATGTCCTCCCGCAACACGTCGCGGGTGGTGCCGGGGCGGTCGGTCACAATGGCCGCGTCGTGGCCCGCCAGGCGATTGAGCAAACTGGACTTGCCGGCGTTCGGGCAGCCGGCAATCACGATGGTCATGCCGTCGCGCAGACGCTGGCCACGGCCGGCACGGCGCTGCAACGCGGCCAGGCGAGCAGTGACATCAGCCAGGCGCTGTTCGATCAGCGGGTCGCTCAAAAAATCGATCTCCTCGTCGGGAAAGTCGATGGCCGCCTCGACGTGTACGCGCAGTTTGTTCAGTGCGTCGACCAGTTGGTGAATATCGTTCGAGAAGTCGCCGTGCAGCGTACGCGCCGCGGCGCGAGCGGCCGTTTGCGTGGCGCTGTTGATCAGGTCGATGACCGCTTCGGCCTGGGCCAGGTCCATCTTGCCGTTCAAATAGGCCCGGCGCGTGAATTCACCCGGCTCGGCCAGGCGCGCGCCCAGCGCGAGGGCGGTTTCGAGCAGCGCCGCCAGCACCATGGGCCCGCCGTGGGCCTGCAATTCAATGACCGACTCGCCGGTGTAAGAGTGGGGGCCGGGGAAATACAACGCGATACCCCGGTCCAGCGGCGCGCGCTCCAGGTCATGAAACCAGCACAGCGCGGCATGGCGCGGCGCCGGCAGATCGTCGAGTATCTGGCGCGCTATGGCGGGCGCGCGCTCACCGGACAGGCGAATAACGCCGATGCCACCGCGACCGGACGGTGTGGCTAGCGCTGCAATGGTGTCGGTGGCAGGATCGTGCATGGCGCCAGTCTACCAGCGCACTCTCTTCAACAAGGAGCCTTTTGATGCCTGTGACCACGGTCAAGTTCGACAACACCGCCGGCGAGTCCCTGTCCGGACTCCTGACGATGCCCGATACACTCGCGCCGCACGCCTACGCGCTGTTCGCGCACTGTTTTACGTGCACCAAGAACTTCACCGCCACGCGCAACATCGCCGCCGCGCTGGCCGACGAGGGCGTCGCGACGCTGATATTCGACTTCACGGGGCTGGGCGGCAGCGACGGTGATTTCGCCGACAGCAATTTCTCGACCAACGTATCCGACCTGGTCGCCGCCGCCGATTTTCTTGCGCAAGAGCACGAGGCGCCAACGCTGTTGGTAGGCCACTCGCTCGGCGGCACCGCGGTGCTCAAGGCCGCCGCGCACATCCCCTCGGCGAAGGCCGTCGCCACGCTGGCCTCGCCGTCACACGCCCGCCACGTCGAACACCTGGTATCGAGCAAGAAAGACGAAATCGAAAACCAGGGCGAGGCCGAAGTCCTTCTGGCCGGCCGCCCGTTCACCATTCGACGCCAGTTTCTCGAAGACGTGCGTTCGCAGCCAATTCTCGAAGACGTGGCGAATCTGCGCAAAGCCTACCTGGTCATGCACGCGCCACTCGATGCCACCGTCGAGATGTCCAACGCGACCGACCTGTTCGTTGCCGCCAAACACCCCAAGAGTTTTGTCAGCCTCGACGATGCGGACCACCTGCTGAGCAATACGACACACTCGCGTTACGCCGGGCGCGTGATTGCCGCCTGGGCGCAGAAGTACATCGGCAGTGCGCCGCAGCGACTCGAGGAAATAAAAGGAGCCGTCGTGTCACGCACGGGACGCGATCGTTTTCTCACCGACATCAACGCCGCCGGCCATCGCCTGGTCGCCGACGAACCGGCGTCCGTGGGCGGCACCAACGCGGGGCCGAGTCCGTACGACCTGCTGGCCGCGGCGCTGGCCAGTTGCACCACCATGACGCTGAAGATGTACGCCAGCCACAAGAAGTGGCCGATGACCGCGGCAACGGCGACCGTGTGGCACGAGAAGATTCACGCGAAAGACTGCGCCGACTGCTCCTCAAAAGACGACGCAAAGGTCGATGTGTTCGAGCGCGAAATCCACATCGAGGGCGAACTGTCGCCCGAGCAGCGCGCGCGGCTGATGGAGATTGCCGATCGCTGCCCGGTGCACCGCACGCTGCACGGTGAGATCAAGGTACGAACGGAATCGGCCTGAGCGGCGACGCGACCGTCAGGCTTTGGCAGAGGCCGCAACCACGCGGTTGATGCGCCACTGCTGCAGCACCGACAGCACCGTGTTGACCACCCAGTACAGCACCAGCCCGGCCGGGAAAAAGGCGAAAAACACCGACATCATCAACGGCATGATCGTCATAACCTTGGCCGTGGTCGGATCCGTCGGCGGCGGGTTGAGCTTGGTCTGGATGAACATGGCCACGGCCATGATCAATGGCAGGATGAAGAACGGGTCGCGTGAGGACAGGTCATTGATCCACAGCGCGAACGGCGCCTGACGCAGTTCAACGCTCTCGATCAACACCCAATACAACGCGAGGAACACCGGCATCTGCAGAATCAGCGGCAGGCAACTCGACATCGGGTTGACGCCTTCGGTCTTGTACATGTTCATCGTTTCGCGACTGAGCGCCTGCCGATCGTCCTTGTAACGTTCTTGCAGCTTCTTCATGCGCGGAGCCAGGTTTCGCATCTTGGCCATCGAATGTCCGCTTTTCTCGGCCAGCGGGTAGAACAGGATCTTGACCAGCACGGTCAGGAGGATAATCGCGACGCCCCAGTTGTTGACCAGGCCATGAATTTTCTGCAGCAGCCAGAACAACGGTTGCGACAAAACCGACAGCACGCCGTAGTCAACCGTGCGCACGAGCCCGGGCGCGACGGCGGCGAGTTGCTTCTGGTTTTTGGGACCAACGAACATCGTGTGCCCGGTCGTTGCGCTGGCACCGGGCGCGATGGTGATCAACGGCATGACCGCACTGATCAGTTCGCGTTCGTCGTCGCTGACGCGCGAGGTGTACTGCGCCACGGTGCCTCGTGGCGGAATCACCGCGGATAGAAAGTGGTGTTCGATCGTCGCAATCCAGCCTCTGTCGGTGGAAAGATTGATCGGTTCCTTGACCAACTCCTTGTACTTGTACTTCTGCGCAGCTTCCCCGTCGTAGACCACCGAGCCCAGGAACGAATAGGAATCGACGTTGAACATCGAACGCTTGACCTCGATGTTCTTGCGCTGCACCTGCACGTAGGGCGCGGCCGCATAAGGCTCGTTGCCATCGTTGGTTACGGCGAGTTCGACGCCGATGTCGTAGCGACCGCGATAGAAAGTGAACGTCTTCACCGCGCTGACGCCGTTGGCGCCTCGCCACGACAACGACACGCTCAGCGTGTCCTGTGAATCGGTCATGTCGTAGCTCACCGCGTCGGCGGTGAAGCGCTGCTCGTGGTTGGGAGCGCTGGCCTGGTTTGGCGTCACCAGGCCACTTTGAATCAGTTCGAGGTTCGCCGGCTCCTGGCTTAGGATGGAAACGAGTTCATCCGGCTGGTCTTTTTTCACCGGGTATTTGCGTAGCTTGACGTTGCGCAGTTTCGCGCCGCGTGTGTCGATAAGAAGATCGTAGACATCGGTGCGCACCATGATCGTGGGTGCGGCCTCGGCCGGTTTGAACGACGGCCCCTCATTGCGCTCGATGGATGCGGGCGCACCGGCCACGGTCGGCAAAGAGGGCAGCGGCGCATCGATCGCGGAGGGTGCGGCGTCCGTCGCCGCAACCTCGGCGGCGGGAGCGGGTTGCGGTCCGTAGTCACGCTGCCAGGTCTGGTACAGCATCATGCCCATCAGGCCTAGCGACGCCCACAGCAAAAAACGATTATCCATGGCTCGCTTCCTTTACCGCGGTCACGTCACCTGGCGGCACTTCATCCACGCCGCCGGGATTAAACGGATGGCAGCGCCCCACGCGCCGCAGCGTCAGCCATGCGCCACGCGCCAGGCCATGGCGTTCGATGGCCTCCTGGGCGTAGCTGGAACAACTGGGGTAGAAACGGCAGCGGGGACCAAGCATCGGGCTGATAGCCACCTGGTAGCCGCGGATCAGGAACAGAATTAACGAGCGCATTTTTGATTTATGACCTGCCAGTGTTTGCTTAAGCTTGCGCGCAGCGCCGGGTTCGCAATCTTACCTGCACCCGGTTTCACAATCACGACCAGATCCACCGAGGGCAACGAGGTGCATACCTGGCGGAAGCTCTCGCGGATGACGCGTTTGAGGCGATTACGCATGACCGCGTTACCGCATGCCTTGCGTGCCACCGCGGTTCCCAGCCGTGCATGCGCGCCGTCTGTACGCGAGGCCAGCACGGTAAAGCAGTGATCGCTGGAACGCACATTGCGTTTGAAGACTTGGCGAAAATCGCGCGGTGTCAGCAGGCGCTGGCTGCGCGTGTAGCGTGCTGGGGCGTGACGGCCGACCGGGCCGTTCATCGAAGTCCCTACGGAATCAGGCGCTTGCGACCGCGTGCACGGCGGCGGCTGAGGACGGCGCGACCGGCTTTCGTTGCCATGCGGGCGCGGAATCCGTGGGTGCGGGCGCGTTTCAGGTTGCTTGGCTGGAAAGTGCGTTTCATGTCGGTTCCGCTATCTAATCGAGGGGTAAAAAAGGGTCGCGCACGGCGAAAGGCCAGCAAGGTTACGCATGGCGCTCAAGACTGTCAATAGCTTATCGTTTGCCTGTGGATAAGACAAAAAAAGAGGTATAGACTCGGCCGTCCCCCGTGTGAGATTCACACCCGTTTTAACCGTGCAGGGAGACGACTTTGTCGGCTGCGCTTTGGAATCGCTGTATCAGTTTGCTGCAGTCGGAACTGTCTGAAGAACAGTTCGGTACCTGGATTTCTCCATTACAAGTAATTGAGTTAAAAGAAAAAATTACGCTGCTCGCGCCAAATCAGCACGTGGTCGCGTGGCTTGAAGACAACACGCTGCCACGAATCCGCAGCCTGGTCAGTGAGCTGGCATCCCGCGACGGCATCGAGCCGGCACCGGCGGTTTCGCTGGAGGTCGGCAGCCTCGACCAGACGGCGCCACGGACCGGCACCTCACCCGCACCGATCACAAGCGCGCCGGCGCAGTTGTCCGGCAATCGCATCGATCCGAAGTTCACCTTCGACAATTTCGTCGAGGGCAAGAGCAACCAGTTTGCCAAGGCAGCCGCGTCGCAGGCGGCGGAGAACCCGGGTGTCGCGTACAACCCGCTGTTCATCTACGGCGGCGTCGGGCTGGGCAAAACTCACCTGATGCAGGCCGTCGGCAACAAGATCATGGCGCGCAAACCGGGCGCGCGTATCCTGTACGTGCACTCCGAACGTTTTGTGGGCGACATGGTTCGTGCGCTGCAACACAACTCGATCGACGGTTTCAAGAAGAGTTACCGCTCACCCGACGCCCTGTTGATTGACGACATCCAGTTTTTTGCGGGTAAAGACCGGTCCCAGGAAGAGTTCTTCCATACATTCAACGCGTTGCTCGAGGGCCAGCAGCAGGTGGTTCTGACCTGTGACCGCTATCCCAAAGAAGTGGATGGACTGGAAGAACGGCTCAAGTCGAGGTTCGGCTGGGGCATTACCGTGTCCATCGAGCCACCGGAGCTCGAGACCAGCGTCGCCATTCTCAAACGCAAGGCAGTTGCGATGGGGGTGGCGCTGCCCGATGATGTCGCGTTTTTCACGGCCAAGCTGATTCGTTCCAACGTACGCGAACTCGAGGGTGGGCTGCGCCGTCTGCTAGCCGGCGCGCAATTCACCGGGCGAGCACTGTCGGTGGAATTTGCCAAGGAGTTGTTCAAGGACCTTGTGGCATTGCGCGATCGATCGGTCACCATCGACAACATCAAAAAAACCGTGGCGGAATATTTTAAGATACGCGTGGCGGATTTATTGTCGCCGCGTCGAACGCGGTCAATCACGCGGCCGAGGCAAATAGCCATGGCCCTGGCCAAGGAGCTGACGGACCACAGTTTGCCGGAAATTGGCGAAGCGTTTGGCGGGCGTGATCACACGACGGTGATACACGCGTGCAAGAAAGTGAAAGAGCTGCGCAACGAAGATACGCGTGTGGATGAAGACTTCTTAAACTTGTTGAGAACCCTGACCGGATGATGTGGATAAGTTGTGCACGAAAAAAGGGGCGCTATTTGCCCACCATTTATGCACAGCTAGCAGTCAGGTTTTAGGCTCGTTACGGTGGTTGATATTTACCCGTAACTGTTTGATATTTATTAGATAAATCAGGTTATGCACAGAACAAGCGTTCCCTAATAATAATAACTATATATATATCTTAATTAATTACTAATAGGACATCGCACGATGAAATTTCGAGCACCGAGAGAAGTTCTGCTTGCGCCCTTGCAAGCCGTGGTTGGCGTTGTGGAACGTCGCCAGACAATGCCGATCCTGGGCAATTTCCTGCTGATTGCCAAAGATAACTCGCTCTCGGTTACGGCGACGGATCTGGAAGTCGAGCTGCTGGCCGTTGCCGATGTCGAAATCATGGAGCCCGGTGACATCACGGTTCCAGGACGTAAGTTTCTGGACATTTGCCGCGCCCTTCCCGAAGGCGCGAATGTCACGGTTGCGCAAAAAGGCGATCGGGTCATCGTCACATCCGGTCGCGGCCGCTACACCCTGTCAACATTGCCGGCAGCGGAATTTCCCACCGTGGATAACATCGGCGCCCAGCAGACGATTGCGCTGGCCCAGCGCCAGCTCAAACGACTGCTTGAGAAAACGCAGTTTGCGATGGCCAACCAGGACGTGCGCTATTACCTCAACGGGCTGTTGCTCGAGGTGGGCAGCAAGCGCCTGCGTTCGGTCGCGACAGACGGGCACCGGCTGGCGATGTGCGATGTCGACCTGGAACACGGTGGCAATTCGTCGCAGCAAGTCATCATTCCGCGCAAGGGCGTGATGGAACTGCAGCGCATGCTTGCGGATAGCGACAGCGAAATCCGCATGTCGATTGGCAGCAACCACATTCGGGTCGAGATCGACGGCCTGCGATTCACCTCCAAGCTGATTGACGGTCGCTTCCCGGAATACGAGCGGGTGATTCCCAAAGCCAAGGATGAGGGCATCAAGACCGAGAGGGCACCGTTGCGCCACGCGTTGCAACGTACCGCCATTTTGTCGAACGAGAAATACCGTGGTATCCGTCTGGAGCTCAAAGACAACACGATGACCATCCAGGCGCACAATCCGGAGCAGGAAGAGGCGGAAGAACAGCTGGAAGTGGAATATGTCGGGACCGGCGTGGAAATCGGATTTAACGTCAATTACCTGCTCGATGCACTGGGTGCGCTGGACGACGAAAGCGTGGAGATGCAGGTCACGGATGCCAACAGCAGTTGCATCATTCGTGATCCGGGCGAGACCAAGTGCACCTACGTCGTCATGCCCATGCGTCTGTAGCGATGACACGGACGCCCGCGGCCGCTGACGCGTGATCTCAATCTCACGGCTGGCGACGGTTGCCGATCTGCTGCAGTGAGTGTCCGGGAGCTGTTCGTCGCCGATTTCCGCTGCCTGCAGCAGGTCGACGTTGCCCTTCATCCAGCGCTAAACCTGATTATTGGCCCCAACGGGTCGGGCAAAACCAGTTTCCTGGAGGCCCTGTACTTCCTGGGCCGTGGCCGTTCATTCCGCGCGACGCGCACGCGTGGCCTGGTTCGCGATGGCCAACCGCATTTCCTGTTACGGGCCGCACTCGACGGTATTCCCAGGCAACTCGGGGTGGAAGGGGGTCCGGAGGGCCTGCGTTTGCGCATCGACGGCCACAGTGCGCAGGGGCTGGAGCACCTGGCGTCGGCGCTGCCCGTCCAGGTCATTGAGCCAGGTATCCACCGCCTGGTTGATTCGGGTCCCAGTCAACGCCGGTCGTTTCTCGATTGGGGTGTGTTCCACGTGAAACCATCGTTCCTCGATGAATGGCGTCGATACCAGCGGGCCCTCAAGCAACGCAACGCCGTATTGCGCCAGGGTGGCAAACGCGCGGAGGCGGCCATGTGGGAAGACGCGCTGGTCGCCGCGGGCACGGCGATGCATGAATTGCGCACGACGTATCTGGACGATTTGATGCCGCGTATTAATAATGTGTCGGAGAGTCTGCTTGATGAGCCGGTGGCGGTGCTCTATCAACGTGGCTGGCCGGACGACCAGACCCTGACCGAGGCGCTCGATGCCAACTGGTCGCGGGACTCCCGCATTGGTCACACCCACGTTGGACCACAAAGAGGCGATCTGCAGCTGCGCTTCGCGAAGAAGAGCGCACGTGACCGCGTTTCCCGTGGTCAGCAAAAATTACTCGCTGCGGCGTTGGTGCTGGCCCAGGTGGGCATGCTTGCAGAAGGCTCCGGTCCGCGTCCTGTGCTGCTGCTTGATGACCCGGCCGCGGAGCTGGATCAGACCAGCCTTCAGCGATTGTTTGCCGTCGCTGGGGCGCTGGGGGTTCAGAAGTTCATAACCGGCCTGGACCTGTCCCTGCTGCCGGAATTCGACGAACGGTCGGTGTTCCACGTGGAACAAGGGGTTCTGGAAAAGATGGTATAATAATCGGCTTATTCAGGGGGCCGACGCATGTCCGATACCGACAACTACGATTCCAGTAATATCAAGGTCTTGAAGGGCCTCGAAGCGGTGCGCAAGCGGCCTGGAATGTACATTGGCGACACCGACGATGGCACAGGCCTGCACCATATGGTGTTCGAAGTGGTCGACAACTCCATCGATGAAGCGCTCGCCGGCCATTGTTCCCAGATTACGGTCACGATCCATGCCGACGAATCGGTCAGCGTCCGCGATGACGGTCGCGGTATTCCGGTCGATTTGCACGAAGAGGAAAACCGCTCCGCTGCCGAGGTCATTATGACCGTGCTGCACGCCGGCGGTAAGTTCGACGCCAACTCATACAAAGTGTCGGGCGGGCTGCACGGCGTCGGCGTGTCCGTGGTCAACGCGCTGTCGGAGCACCTTGAACTCACGGTGCGTCGCGACGGGAAAAAATACTTCCAGGAATATCGCTATGGCGAACCGGTGTCGCCGCTGGCGGCTGTTGGTGATGCCACGTCCACGGGTACAACTATCCAGTTCAAGCCCAGCGCCAAGACGTTTACCAATATTACCTATGATTATCAAATACTTGCGAACCGTCTCCGGGAGCTTTCGTTCCTTAATTCCGGCGTTCGGATCGAGCTGATCGACGAACGTCACGAACTACGCGACCTGTTTGAGTATGAGGGCGGCATCCGCGCCTTCGTGGAACACCTCAACCGCAACAAAACGCCGATCCAAGAACCGGTGTTTCATTTCATCGCTACCCGCGACGATGTCGCGGTCGAGGTTGCGGCGCAGTGGAACGATTCCTACCAGGAAAACGTGTTCTGCTACACCAACAATATTCCCCAGCGCGATGGCGGCACGCACCTGGCCGGTTTTCGCAGCGCCCTGACGCGCACGCTAAACAACTACATCGAATCCGAAGGACTCAACAAGAAAGAAAAGTTTTCCATGACCGGCGACGATGCGCGCGAAGGCCTGACCGCGGTGCTATCGGTCAAGGTACCGGATCCGAAGTTTTCGTCGCAGACGAAGGACAAGCTGGTGTCGTCCGAGGTCAAGGGCATTGTCGAATCCGCGATGGGCGAACAGATGCAGGACTACCTGCTGGAAAATCCGGCCCAGGCCAAAGCGATCGTGGTCAAGATTATCGACGCGGCCCGCGCGCGCGATGCCGCACGCAAGGCGCGCGAGATGACACGGCGCAAAGGCGCTCTCGACATCGCCGGACTGCCGGGCAAACTTGCCGACTGCCAGGAGAAAGATCCGGCGCAATCCGAGATCTTCCTGGTTGAGGGTGACTCGGCCGGCGGCTCCGCCAAGCAGGGGCGCGATCGACGCACGCAGGCGATCCTGCCTTTGCGCGGCAAGATTCTCAACGTGGAGAAAGCACGCTTCGACAAAATGCTCTCGTCACAGGAAGTCGGCACGCTGATTACGGCGCTTGGCTGTGGCATTGG
>Ga0316201_10001301_pt1 | contig 16558 bp, 16 predicted proteins | sample CS6wburrow_MG_FD_204516 | JGI IMG/M metagenome (GOLD analysis project Ga0316201, IMG submission 204516) | Coastal sediment microbial communities from Delaware Bay, Delaware, United States - CS-6 worm burrow | ecosystem: Environmental > Aquatic > Marine > Coastal > Sediment | place: USA... | reverse complement strand
AGTGGATCATCGTTGGTGGCACAGGGCAGGAAGATCATGCGCTGGCGCTGGCATAACTGCCGGATCCGGTTTCTGCGTCTTTGGAAGCGTTGTGCGTAGTCGGATCGTGCCCGCTGCGTTCGGGTATCCAGGAGCAGTTGCCGATCGCCATCGGCAACCCGGTACTGTCCCGCTGGTGGCAACTGCATTTCCAACGGGTCGTAGACAAAGATCATGACCAGTTCACTATGCCGTGAAAGCTGCGCCAGATTGGCTTCCGCACCGGCATCCAGGTTACGGAAGTCGCTGATCAGGACAATCAGGCTGCCCGGTCGGGCGACGCGCCGCAGGCGCGCCACTGCCCTGCCGTATGCCTCGAGGTTCGCTTCCCGTTCTGCTGGTGGCCGGTCTATCCGCCCGCGAGTCGCGAGCTGCTGCAGAAAATGCAGGGTGGCCGCGCTGCCCAGGCCTGGCCGCCCCTCCCAGTGATCCCGTGCCGAGAAAATAAAGCCGCCCAGGCGGTCTCCCTGTTGCGCCGCACGCCAGGCCAGTAACGCGGCACACCTGGCTGCCTGCACCGACTTGAATGATCCCTGTGTTGCAAAGAACATGGCGGGCCGGTAATCCACCGCCACGATAACGGGACGTTCCCGTTCTTCACGAAACAGCTTGGTGTGCGGTCTGCCGGTGCGGGCCATTACCCGCCAGTCGAGGCTGCGGATATCGTCACCCGCGGTATAGGGACGGGATTCATCAAACTCCATTCCGCGACCTTTGAATGCGGAGAGATAGTTCTGACCCTGCAGGGAACGGACACGCGTCGCCCCCAGACTGAGGCCCTCCGCGGCGTGGCGCAGCGCGATCAGATCGCGGGTAGCCGGCTGCACACGATCGCTCGGTAAGGTGGGACTAGTCGCCCTGCCGATACTCCCAGGGCCAGGCATGACCTGTTGGTCGCGTTGTACCCCTTTCATTGCTAGGGCACGGCCACCCGCTGCAGGAGCTCATGGATGAAACGGTCGCAGGTGACACCTTCTGCTTCGGCTTCATAACTGAGAATGACGCGATGGCGCAGCACATCGCAGGCCACTGCCTGGATGTCCTGCGGATCAACATAATCTCGTTCGTTCAACCAGGCACGCGCCCGCGCACAGCGATCCAGCGCTGCCGTGGCCCGCGGACTCGCACCATACTGGATCCAGTGAGCCAACTCGTCGCCGTAGGGACCGGGGTCACGCGTGGCGATAACCAGTTCCACCAGGTATTTCTCCAGCTCTTCGGCCATATGCAGGCCGAGTATGCTCTTGCGTGCAGCAAAGAGTGTTTCCTGATCGACCGGCGCTGGCGATGGTTCCGGCTCGTTGAGGCCCTGCAGCGCTTCACCCCGGGTAAGACGCAGGATGTTGTGCTCAGCCTCGGCATCCGGATAGTCGATAAAAATATGCATCAGAAAACGGTCGAGCTGAGCCTCGGGCAAAGGGTAAGTGCCTTCCTGCTCGATCGGGTTCTGGGTTGCCATGACCAGAAACAGTTGTGGCAGATGATAGGTCTCACGGCCAACGGTGATCTGCCGCTCCGCCATGGCCTCCAGCAAAGCCGACTGTACCTTGGCGGGTGCGCGGTTGATCTCGTCCGCCAGGATCAGGTTGTGAAACAGGGGGCCGCGCTGAAAATGAAAACTGCCGTCCTGAGGACGGTAAACCTCGGTACCGGTCAGATCCGCCGGCAACAGATCCGGGGTGAACTGGATGCGATGGAAATCGCCTTCGACACCCTCGCTGAGCACCTTGATAGCGCGGGTTTTGGCAAGCCCCGGCGCCCCCTCAACCAGCAGATGACCATCGGCCAGCAGGGCGATGAGTAGCCGTTCGACAAGGGTTTCCTGTGCGAGAATGTGTTGACTTACGTAATTCCGAAGTGCCTGTATCTTTCGCCGTTCAGTCATTCCATCAAACCGAATACAAAACCAGTATTTTAGAATTTTTCACCCTGGCGCGCCAATGACGCCCGGCAGGTGTAATGGAGACAATGCTGATGGATGAAAGTTTCAGCGCAGGCCGAAAACCCGGCCGCTCGCTCAGTCTTCGATCGCCACCAGCTGCACGGAAGCAAACTCGACGGCTTTTGCCGCTGAGGCACTTAACAGGCGCAGCGACTGCCCCGAACGTATGTGATTCTTGCTTTGCAGATTGTTCAGGCTCATCAGTTCGCGGACGTTGGTTTTGTAGCGCTGGGCGATTTCCGAAAGCGTATCGCCCCGCTGGACCTTGTAGATAATATCCGGGATCTGATCTGTGCGCCCGTCCGCCACTGCAATCTTCCTGAATACCGTCGTGACACCGTCGCTGTCAACGCTGGGAGGCAGGCGCAGGTGATAGTCTTTTGGCACAAACTTATTGCCCTTCCATACTGATCGCTGCAAGGCGGGATTAAGTGCCTTCATGACGCCCGCATCCAGTTCGAGCTGCTCGGTTACCGCACTCAAGGGTAGATAAACAGGCAACTTGACGATCCAGTGACTGTCAGGACGTTGGCGCGCGAGAACACCGAAATAAGATTCTGCATTGCTGCTAATGTCAACGGCGGCCAGAAACGCGGCGTAGAAGTTACGCGAGGCAAAACCGAATCGGCTACCCCGGTACTGCTGCACGATATCGCCGATGTCATCTGTACCGGTTTCACGAACGGCGCGGCGCACACCGGACAAACCGTGATTATAGGCCGTGATCGTCAGCGGCCAGCTCTTCAGTACCTCATGGTATCTGTGCAGCAGGCGTGCTGCGGCTTGTGTCGATTTATGAGGATCCAGGCGTTCATCCACCACGTGATCAACGCGCAGATAATGTTTTCCCGTGAAACGCGTAAACTGCCAGATACCCGCCGCACCCGCCGACGAACGCACCAGCGGATTATAAGAGGATTCGACATGTGGTAACGCCGCCAGCTCAGCGGGCAAGTCGTAGTCGCGCAGTGTCTGCCAGATGTAGCTTTCCCACGCCCCCGAACTGATTATCCCGTCACGCAGCCGGTCAGATTGTCCGCGTTGAAAACGGACATTAGCCGCGGCCTCTTTAAACATCGCCGGAGTAGCTTCGTCCCCCCATAGCCTCAGCAGCCTCTGCTCGACGTCGTCGAGATCCTCGCGCTTACCCTCCGCCAATGCCCGCAGTGCGGTTCGGTAGCGTTGCAGTGTCTGATCAATGATGCGGTCCTGATCACCCGGGCTGTGGTAGCGCTTGAAGCGCAGAGTCTGGTAGACCCTGTCGAGCTGGCGGTTGTCATGAACAAATCCCGCCTGCGAATCCACCTCCGTATACACCCGGGTCCAGAATGCAATCGCCGGCTGCAGGGAATCGGGACGGGGAAACAGTTCATCACCGGCGACCGCGCCAGGCAATGGCAGCAGCACAAAAAGTGCCATACATGTCGCAGCGATGGTGGAAGTACAAGATTTGCGCATTCCGTTACCAAATGATCTGTTGCCAAAGCGCTTGCATGTCGAGGGCCTGAGCTGGCAGTTCCTGTAAAAAAATCCCCGGCACCGCCTTGATCAGCGGGCCAGGCTGGCTTCATTGTAGCATCGATACCCGCGGTGTATAACAGGGAAGGTTTGCCACTGACCATACAGACAGCGCCACAACACCCATGAACGGCTGGTGAATCTTGTATTTTTACCTTAACAATCAACGCCTTTATTAGAATGCCCGCAACAGGCGGCGGCCCCTTACCGGACAAATCAATCTCCCGGTTTAAAAGTGAGCCGACAAGCCTGATAATTGCGCCCACAGCGACCCGTCGTGAGGATTCGCAATATTTGATACGGATCAGTATCACTGCCGCACAAATTGATCAGGATCAACGCGTGACATCGACATAGCGGTATAAGCTGATGGTGATTTATGCCCGGAGTTCACTTGACTGGTATTGAATTCGGTTTTTCGGAAATCATAAGCAGGTAAGCGCAGGAGGCAGAGCCTGATGAAAATGAAAGTCTACATCCAATCCAACGAACGGCAGTGGCTGGGTGCCCTGGTATCCGCTTATTCCATGAAGCGCAACTCCTCCCATCCGCAAGCCTTTGATGTCGAGATCATGCACGTTCGCGACTTCCCATTCCTCGCCGCCAAAGAGGGCCAGCCATTCCTGCGTGGCGCCACGACCCGTGTCTGGAGCATGAAGGATCTGCAGTCCTTTACCCCGCTACGCTTCATGCCACCGAAACTCATGGGCCACCAGGGTCGGGCAGTGGTCGTCGATCCGGACGTTTTTGCGGTTGGCGATGTCTACGACTTGTTCAGCCGTGACATGCAAGGCGCCGGCGTGATGGGTCGACGCCGTTCCGGGAAAAAAGAGAAGGCCTGGCAGATCGCGACCAGTGTGATGCTGCTGGACTGCGATAAGCTGCGTCACTGGGAGCCGGAACAGGAATTCGACGAACTGTTCCAGTTCCAGCGTGATTACAAGGACTGGATCGTTTTGCGCCACGAATCACCGGAAAATATCGGCATACTGGAAGACGAGTGGAACGATTTTGACCGGCTGACGGAAAAAACCAAGATGCTGCATAACACCAAGCGTCGCACGCAACCCTGGAAAACCGGCCTGCCAGTCGACTTCACACCGGCCGACAAGCTGAAAAAACACCCGCTGCTGGCGAAACTGAACCGCGTCCGCGCCCGTGTATTCGGTGAATACGGTCTCCTGGGTCGTTACCACGCTCACCCCGATCCCAGACAGGAACAGTTTTTTTTCGGGCTGGTGCGCGAGTGCCTGGAGAAAGGTGTTATCAGCGAGTCTCTGGTACTAGAAGAGATGAAACAGAACCACGTGCGTCACGATGCCCTGGAGCTCGCGGAGCGTACCCCACCCCTTGCAGCGTGAGCCCGGATGACTAAATACCTCGACTTCGAAAAACTGGAAGCTATCGACGCCAGCGAGTTTCTTGCTACCAAGCCCTACCCCTGGGTCAATCCCCAGGGTCTACTCACCGATGAAGGTTTTGACCGCCTGCTGCACAATATGCCGGATCTGGCTTTGTTCGAGAAAAAATTCGGCTATGAACGCATCGCCGGCCAGAAACCCCACGACCGCTACTCCCTCGAGTACACATCGAATGCAGCGGTGCCGGCACCGTGGCAGGAATTCATCGCTGAACTGTGCAGCGACCGCTATCGCAAAATCCTGGCGCGACTGTTTGATGCGAGAAAGATAAACCTCCGCTTCCACTGGCACTACACCCCGAACGGCTGTTCGGTATCGCCGCACACGGACTCCGTACGCGAGCATGGCTCCCAGCTGTTTTACTTCAATTCAGAAGATGAATGGGATCCGGCATGGGGTGGAGACACCCTGGTACTGGATGACGGCGGACGACTCAAATTCGAGTCCGCCCCATCGTTCGAGGACTTCAAAAACGAGATTGCCGCCAAGTCCATTGGAAACTACAGCCTGATCTTCAAGCGCACCCCACGCTCCTGGCACGCAGTTCGTGAAATACAGTGCCCCGAGGATCACCTGCGCCGGGTCTTCATCGTGGTGGTCAATCCGGAAAACCTGTACCGGACGATACGGGACCGGGTCATGGGCAAGAAGGTGCAGCGTTTCTGATTCGGCGCCGGCACTAGTGCCGGCCTTGCTCCTGCATAATATAGTCTGTTAATTGCGTGTACTGGAAATTCAGGCGCCGCACTATCTTGTGCACCGTGCGCATCATGGCGCGCATGACTTTGTAGACCAGATCCGGGTCCTTTGCAATTAAACCTTCAAGATCTGCCCGGTGTATATTGAACACTTCACAATCAGCAATAGCCCTGAGTCCGGCACTGTGAGGAGCCCCATCGATAAACCCGAGTTCTCCAGCGATGTCTCCCGGCTGGAGTACATGAAGTGTGACATAGTCCCCCCCTTTATCGGTTTTCACCACCTCCAGTTTTCCACTCATCAACACATGTAAAGAATCATCTATATGTCCCTCTTCCAGCAGAAATTCATCTGTTTTGAGACCAGTCACCTTTATGACATCGGCCAGTGTAGCGCACTGCTCGTCAGATAGTTCCACGGCGAGCGGTGAACGTTTAACCAGTGCCATGGCGACTTCTCTGGCATATTTTTCCGTCCCATTGTCATTCATTGAATATTCCTTCCGATGTTGAGCATGAGTTTGAAGATAGCGTCTTACCCTGACGGCGATTCTATATTCTGCCCTGACTTGGCGAAAGCCCGCTGACTCATTCCGGCAGAGGTTCTTCAGGCGAGCGCGATGGGCTATGCTCTCATACAGGCGCATGGCGCCATTACTCCAGAGGTTACAATGGGCAGGAAACGCCTGATTCTCGTTGTCATGATATTTGCCGCTTTCGCCTGCGCAGACAGCCTTGCTGTTGATGACAAGACCGCCCATTTTGGACTCTCTGCGCTTTTCGGAGCCGGTGCTGAAACCGTTTTGCACTATAGAACTGACCTGGAATCTGTTCACAGGGTCGCTGTCGGGACGCTGCTGGGCAGCGTCCCCGGACTGGCCAAGGAGATCGCTGATAGCCAGCAAGACGGCAATGAATTCAGCGGTAGCGATTTGACCGCAGATGTTGCAGGCGCCTTTTTCGGGGCGTTTCTAAGCAACCTGTTCAACAGTGCAATCCAGATCCAGGTCGAGTCAGATGGGGGGGCACAGCTCAGCGTCGTGCTGGGCAAATAATTTTAACCGTTTCAAGATCAGACATCCGCTCCCGTGCCGTGCCCGGTGATCTCACCGAGCTTTTCCTCTACCTCCACAGTGAACGCGATATGTTCCTCCCTGGACATGTAATGGGCAGCCTCTTTAAGCGCCTGGTTGGCAATATCAAGGTGGAGCTTCGCATTGACTGTTTCACCCTGCCGGGCAAGCCGGAGCGCTGTATGGATATGGTTCCAGGTGCTCTGTTTGAGTTTTTCGCTCAATTCGGGATCCAGTACTGATTCCTTTCGATTGGATCTAAAATACCTGCCAAGCCCGTTAAAAGTCCTGCTGACTATCGACACCTTGTGAGCCGAATGTCGCCGGCCCCGAGACGGGCTATGTGTTGCTGCCGGAGCGCTGTGCAGGGAAACCTGGGGCTGCGTTTTGTCACTATCCGCGGGTTCAGTAACAGAAAGTCTGTCGATATCATCGGAAAGCAAGTTGCCCAGATCGCGGTCGGCCAGATTACCGGCCTCTTCCCTGTATGAGTCCATACGTTTGTGCAGCACCAGCGAGGAAATACTGGTATACAGCTTTTGCAGCGCATGGAGAAGCGCCTTGAATTCGCGTTCTGGTATCATAATCCTTTCAATCGTGTATCCGTTTTGCCGGCACTCTTTCTTACCTCTCCCGACGGCCCCATCGCCAAAGATAACGTCCGGCTATACACTCTAGTGTACTGCGCCCCGGCCAGCTATGATATAACGCCCAAATGTGCTGGATTTCAAGGAATTTTCCATGACAAGACTGCTCTCCCTGCTGATGTTCCTGTTCTCGATCACTGCAGGTCTGCCAACGCTGCAGGCAGCTTCTGTGGAAGAACTCAGAAAAAGCGCCGGACAGGGGGATAGCGCGAGTCAGTTCAGCCTGGCGCAGAGGTACGAGGCAGGGAAAGGTGTTGAACAGGACCCGGCAAAAGCCGCAGAGTGGTACCGCAAGGCGGCCGCGCAGGGACACGCCCGGGCGCAGACCAACCTGGGCAACCTCTATCGCTCAGGCCTTGGCCTCAAGCAGGACTTCGGCGAGGCGCTGACATGGTACCGCAAAGCCGCCGCTCAGGGAGACACCAAGGCACAGATCAATATTGCCATGATGTACGCCAGTGGGATGGGCGTGGAAAAGGACAGCAGCGAGGGCTTGAACTGGTTGCAGCGCGCCGCTGACGCCGGCGACACCCAGGCCATGGTACATCTTGGCACCCTCTACCGAACCGGCAAGGGCGTCGAGAAGGACTACGCACGGTCAACACAGTGGTTCCGAACAGCCGCCGAGAAAGGTGACACGGTCGCCCAACAGAACCTCGGCCTCAGCTATTTCAAGGGCAGGGGCGTCGAGCAGAATTACTCCGAGTCGGTGAAATGGCACCGCAAGGCCGCGGACAAGGGCTATCCACCTGCGGAGTACAGCATGGCGCTGCGTTATGCCAAGGGCAAAGGTGTCGGTCAGAACTACGGCGAAGCGGTAAACTGGTACCGCAAGGCGGCCAGACACGGTCACCCCGACGCGCAGAACAACCTCGCTCTGATGTACCGCAAAGGCCAGGGTGTCAACCAGGACTACGACGAGGCACTGGCCTGGTTTGAAAAGGCCGCGGAACGCGGCCACCCGCAGGCCCAGTACAATCTGGGTAATATGTACCTGAAGGGACGCGGCACCCCCAGGAACCCTGAAGAAGCCGAAAAATGGTTTCGCAAAGCGGCACAATCCAAACACAAGGGCGCAACGAAAGCGCTCAAGGCATTGGAAGGTGGATGATTCACCGGGCTGTGACACTGTATCGGTATCCAGGGCGCATTACTCGCGATCTCACCCGCAAAAAGCCGCAGGCCACAATGGCGTCTGCAGATTCGGCGACGGTTTTCAGGGGATACACTTTACCCGAGGGCAACGTGGATACACTTCCTCAGGGCGCCACCCGTGCACTGGACATGCGTATACCGAGAGGACCGCGGGGCAAATAGATATCATGGATCACCCCCTCACGTTTCACCCGCAGTAGTGTCATCACACCGGCACTACCCTGCGTGACCAGTGTGCTGAGCTCGTTGCTGCCGAAAATGCGCTGACCATCATATTCGATGATCTGATCACCGCCCTGCAGGCCGTACTGTGCGGCAGGTGAGTTCTGCAGGGTATCGCGAACAACAACCCGGTTCGCTCGTCCCAGGGAATACAACAGCCGATCGTAGGTATCATCACCAACCTCGCCACGCAGTTCCGTTACGGCATTCTGATATTCCCGGCGCTCCTTGTGATAACGCGGTTTATTGAGCCAGCCTTCACGGGTAGCCCGGTCGCGTAGATAGAGTTGCTGCAGCTCGATCTCGTCCAGACGCTCCTGTATCCATATAGCCTGTTCCTCGCGGATACCGGCATCAATGAGTGTCTGCACGCTGGAGCGTACCACCGGCGCGGTTTCCGTCTGCGGATTCCGGCTGTCAGTTATCGCAGTGACCACGGCGTCCGTATCGCGGACCTGCTCGAGCTCCTCCACCCGCAGTTGCAATACCTCCAGCCGGTTCTCCAGCTGCTCATGTGCCTGCCTTGCCTGCTGCAGTTCGTGCTGCAGGGCAGAGAACGATTCCGCATCGATAGCGCGCGCGGCGGAGAGGCTGGAAGCCGGGGGCGCCGGATCCTCTCCTTTTTCCATAGCGGTTCTTTCCTCGCCGGAACCCGGAACGAAAAAATAGCCGATGAGGATGCCAGCCCCCAGCAAACCGCCAATGAGTAGAAAATTTCGCAACATGTCAGACAGGCAGATGGACGCAACACGCCGGGCGAGACGGCAGACATGCTGAAGTATAGGCCAGGAAGTTCAGCGGTACAGCCTTCTCAAGTGCATCAGGCTGCAGTTAACTTAAGCCTGGTGCCGCCTCGCCCCCGAGCGAAGTTCGTTCAAAACCACCACGGAAAATACCGGGGGCAGCAAAATCTCTCCTGTTTCCGCGCCTTGCGTATTTTCCATCGGCGTTTAGATCACTCCGGATTATCCACGGCTCAAGCGTAGCCCCGTTCGCTCGGTGTTAAACCTTCAGCACTGACAACAGTGTTGCGCCCTGCCTCTTTTGCGGCATAAAGACAACGGTCGGCTCGTCCCACCAGGGTTTCCCCGTCGGCTGAAGTCCCGTCTGATTCCCCTGTTGCGCTAAAGGTGGCAACACCGATAGAGATCGTAACACTGAATTTATCGCTACCGGGCAGTGAGAAAACGTGCGCCTCAATCCCACGGCGCACACGTTCGGCGATATCCTGTGCAGTATCACAATCGGTATTGCTCAATAATGCGACGAACTCCTCTCCACCGTAACGCGACAACACATCGCTGCCTCGCAGCTGTGCCCGAATAAGGCTGGCAACTTCGCGCAAAACCTGATCACCTGTCTGATGACCATAGCTGTCATTCACTTTCTTGAAGTAGTCCACATCCAGCATCATGCAGGAAAGCGGCATCTGGCTGCGTCTTGACACTTCGATCTCTTCCTGCAGGCGTTGTTCAAAAAAGCGACGATTATTGACCGCGGTCAAAGTGTCGGTGATGCCCTGGCGTTTCAAGCGCTGCACGTTAACCGCATTTTCTATACAAATTGCCACAATAGCAGCAAAATGTTCGAAAAAATCGGTGCGCGTGCCTTTAACGAACCGCTCAGCATCACGGCTTCCGATGTTGAGACTGCCGAACAGCTTGCCGTAGCGAACCAGCGGTAACAAGGCCACACTGCGTGGACGACAGGGTGACTGCGGGAATAACGATGCGTATTTGCCGCGGCTGTAGGGAGCCAATGTGGGAAACAACGAATGGGGATAATCACTTCCAAGATCGCTCAGCGCCGAAGCAAAAACCAGTGAAGGGTGCTGGTCGAGCTGTGCACCTTCGTCTTCCAGCACGTGTCGCAACTCGTATTCGGGATCAAGCAACACCAGACTCACCATGTCCCAGCGGAAATCATTCTGATCCGGGTAAATCAATGTCTTCACCAGCTCGTAAATCGAATCCAGGCCGATTAACTGCAACTCCAGGCGCTCAAAACGCCGCTGTTTCTGTTCGTTACGCTGAGCTTCCTCGATGAGGTCGTCAAGCCGCTGGCGTAGCGCCGTAGTCTGTAGCTGCTGACCGGTTTGGGGGGCGCTCGCCGGTGGTGTGAAATTTCGCAATAACTGCATGGACTTAACTCGTCGAATTGTGGTCCAGGTGGTAACTTATGCTGGTTCCGGAAGCGCTTTTTTGATTATCCTTCACATCAATCCTTTTGACGGCAGAGGCATCACTCGAACAGAGTGTCAACTAATCATCACTTCAACCAACCTCAAGCAAAAGAAAGCAATAATCCCGCCAACTTATCACTGCCGCTACCCCCTGCTGTACCCGGCCGGGAAACAGCGGTTGCAGTGAAAATCCATCGCTGCAAGCCGAGACGCACCGGGGAAACGGGGCCCTGAATCAGTGAAGAGTTATGTTACTGTTATATATTGTGTTATTCTTCTGATATTTGGTGCAGGAGAGGTGTGACTTCTCATTCGCGCGACAACAGGCCCTGTCCAACCCCGTTATCGTCCGATTCCAGGCCATTCATACGTCGTGAAACTACGCAGTCAAATCTCTCTGTTCCTGTTGTTGCTTGGACTGACACCATTGCTGGTGGCTGTTGCCATAAACGTGCCACTGATCCTGGACCGCCTGGAACTGTTCTACCACGAAGCCTACCTGGAAAAACTCCGCGCCAGTTTCAGTGATCTGGATCAGCATATCAGCCGCAGACAGGAAATGGTGCGCCTGTTTGCAAAGCTGCCGGAACCGGGTATTAATCTGAAAACGGGTAAAACGAACGATGCGATATCGCAGAAACGCTCGACCTATACGGATTGGGCCAATCAGGTTCTGTTTGACCAGCTCGATGTCATTCAGGTCATTTTCATCAACAAAAAGGGTGAAGTATCGCTATCACTGGATCGCAACCAGAAAACGGGGCTTCTGGAAGCCGGTGATCGTACCCCTGATTTGCCCGGCAGGGATTTCATCCTCGCCGGCCTGAATCTAGCGCCAGGTTCAGTTCTTACCAGCCCGATCAGTTTCAATCAGGACGTGAATAGCTCGGCTCCTAACCGCTTTATGACATTGCGCTTCATCAGCCCGTTGCTCAAATACAAAGGACAGGACAGCGCCCCCGAACTCCAGGGTGTTGTACTCTTCAATCTGGATGTTGGCGGACTCGCTCACATTTACAATGGCATCTATTGGGTGCAGAACAACGGTGAGTATCTGTCTTCCGGGGACGATGATGCCCCCGAGTCCACCGCTTTTACGGATTTCCCCGGACTGGACGATTTATTCGCAAAAGGCCAACTCGATCTATGGGAAAACGCCGGACAGCAGATATTCTGGTTACCACTGTTTGTAACCCAGGATTCCGGGCCGCTATGGGTTGGCCGAAGTGTAGACCCCTCCCCCATTGCAGAATTTCGCCGCGCGCTCGAACTCAGGGTTATTGCCATTGTTACCGGCCTGCTGATGGTGGTATTCATTATCGCCCGCATCATAGCCATCCGTATGGAACGGATCAGCCGCGAGCTGACCGATGGGATTACCCAAGTGCTCGAACACGATCAGGCAGTGGAATTTTCATGGCAACGACCGGAGGAACTGCGCACACTGGGCAAAAATCTCACAAGTCTTGCCGAAAAACATGCACACGATACCGGCGTATTGCGCAGCCATGCGCAGCAGCTCGAGGAATCAAATCGCTATAAGTCAGAATTTCTGGCCAACGTCAGCCATGAGTTGCGAACTCCGCTGAATTCGATTCTTCTGCTGTCCAAGATGATGGCAGGCGGCAGCAGCGAAATGTCCACGGAGCACGTCCAGCAGGCACAGGTTATCCACGATGCCGGCAAGGATCTCAGAACGCTGATCGATACGGTTCTGGATCTCTCCAGAGTCGAAGCCGGCAAGGCGAGCGTAAAAACAGAACCGGTCGATCTGCCGGCGTTACTCCACGACGTGTATGAACTCATGCATCCGCAGTTCGATGAAAAAGGACTGAGACTCGATTTACTTATCGACCAGGATGCACCCTCTTCACTGCTAAGCGACCGCGAGAAGCTACGTCAGATACTGGTGAACTTCCTCTCCAATGCGCTTAAATTCACCGAACAGGGTGGCGCCACCCTGCAGCTGTCACCCAATACCTGTGAAGACGGCGAACCCTGTCCGCTGGCCATCAGCGTCAGGGATTCCGGCATCGGCATACCGGCTGAAAAACAGGCGCTGGTTTTCGAAGCCTTCAGCCAGGTGGATGGATCCACCAGCCGTCGATACGGCGGTACCGGTCTGGGTCTCACCATCAGCCAGGAGCTTGCGAAGTTGATCGGGGGACACATTGAGATTGAAAGTCGGGAGGGCGCCGGGTCAACCTTTACCCTGCTGCTTCCACTCAGCGTACCCGAAAACGATACGGCTGCAGAACCGAATCAGCCCGCAGCCGATGTCGTAAAGCAGCGCACTCCGGCTGAACAAACAGAAATCCCGGAGGCGCATTACAGCGGTAGCCGCGTGCTTGTCGTGGATGACGATCTACGCAACCTGTTGGCGCTGACCCCACTGCTGGAGCGCTGGGATATCGGCGTGGTTGCCGCCGGAGACGGCCACGAAGCCCTCGAGACCCTTCATGAGGATGGCGATATCGACCTGGTGCTGATGGATTTGATGATGCCGGAAATGGATGGATTCAAAACCATTGAGAAAATACGTCTGGATACTGATCTAAACACCCTGTCGATCATAGCACTCACTGCCAAGACAGCGGACGAAGACAGACATAATGCCATCGCCAGCGGTGCCAATGACTTTCTTTCCAAGCCGGTGGAGCCCGCCGAGCTTAAGCGGCTTCTGGACCGGTATTTGCTGCCGCAGATTACTAACGAAACGACTGCCCGTGAACAGGTACAAGAATGAAGCGCTATAGCGGTTTCAAGTTACTCATTGTTGATGACAACGAAAACAATCTGTTTGCACTGCGTACGCTGATTCAGAAACACATGGATGTCGAGGTGCTGGAAGCGACATCCGGTCACACGGCGCTGGATATAGCACTGAGCACCCCGGATCTCGATCTTATCGTTCTCGATATTCAGATGCCGGTAATGGATGGCTTTCAAACCGCCTCGATGCTGAAGATCCGAAAGAAAACCAAAGACATACCCATCATATTTCTGACCGCGGCATTCAAGACCGACGAGTTCCAGAAAAAAGGCTACGATGTAGGTGCAGTGGACTACCTGCTCAAGCCCATCGATGACAACCAGCTCATCAACAAAATCAGCACCTATTTCCGCCTGATTGAAAAAGAGCGTGACCTTAACCGGCGACTGGAAGAGCAGGTTGCCGCCCGCACGGAAGAACTCCGCCATGCCCACCAGTATCTCAAGGGCATCATTGAAAACATGGGCGAAGCCCTGCTGGTCCTGGAACCCACGGGCGCCATAAAATCAGCCAATCCGGCCGCCTGCCGCATGCTCAGTTACGATGAAAAAACGCTGGTTGGTATGAATATCGGCGATGTCTTCGAGGAATCAGAGCAGGAGCAGGCCAGAGCCTTTCTGGGAACCTGGCTCGAAGCGCTGATACGCACTGGAACGCTCAGCAGTATTGAAGCCCGCTTTATCGCGAAAGACAAAACACGCGTTCCGATTCTTTTTTCCCGTACCGCAATGACCGACGAATGCGGTACCATTACGGATATACTCTGTATCGCTAAAGACATGACCGGTTACCGGCATGAAGAGGAAATTGTCTAATCACCTGCACTGTACGGAATTTTGAATGACTAAGGAAAAGCAAGAAACCGTTTCACCAGAAGATGCGGTGTTGACCGCTGATGCACTCAAAGCGATGGGACACCCTTTACGGTGGCGTATCCTGTGTACACTCGGCGATGATGAAATCACAGTGGGGGAACTTGCCAAACAGATCGGCACAACCCAGAGCAACATGTCGCAGCATCTTGATCAGCTACGCAACAAGCGTATTCTGGTATCCCGAAAGGAAGCCAACCGTATCTATTATCGGGTCCGTAATGCGGCACTGCTGGAATTGATTGGCAGTATGCGTTCGGTCCTCTGCCAGGCGAACCTGGATGATGTACCGTCCCGGTAAAATCGCGCAGGCATAGCCTTCAGAATGGAAAAGGGGGCTCGATGAGCCCCCTTTTTTCCCTGTGAAGTTACCAGGGTCTTACTTGGCGGGTGCCTGCGGAGCCTGCGGGGCAACCGGAGCCTGCTGCGGAGCACCATAAGGAGCAGCATAAGGAGCAGCACCGTAAGGAACGCCGTAGCCATAAGGCGCGCCGTAGCCATAGGGTCCGTAGCCATAGCCGCCGTAACCATAGCCACGACCATAGTAATCACCATAACCGCGACCGTAACCACGACCGTAACCACGACCGTAACCACGACCACTGGTGCGACCACTCATGTTGAAGTCAAAGTCACCGTCACCGAAGAAATCACCGAGGCCATCACCCCAGCCATCACCCCAGCCGTCACCCCAGCCGCGGTTGCCCCAGCCATCATTACCCCAGCCACCGGGACCACCCCACCAGGCTTGTGCGGAATTCACCGTCATTACGGTAGCGCCAGCCAGCATTGCGGCAAGTACAGTTTTCTTGAGTTTCATTTCAAATCTCCTAGTGAATGTTTCATTTAAACTCTGTGAAGTACAGATGAAGTATTACAGTATATATTAATATTTGCAAGTACTTTTATTAAAAATTTTCATGGACGTTCGTCTACTCTTTTCAGCTCCTGACACGAAAGAGCCCGCAGCGGCGGTCGCGCGGGCTCTTCTGTGACTAACAGGCCTGAAAAAAGCCGGGCCTTACCTGGCAGGTCCGTAGGGGGCATCCCACATGGGTTGGCGACTCTGCATCCGCGCTTCGTGGGCCTTCTGCATGGCCTTGCGCTGTGCTTCCATCGACTCCTGCATTGCCAGACGCTGCGCTTCCATGGCCTTGTGCATGGTTTCCCGTTGCGCCTCCATCTGTTTGAATTGCTCTTCATTCATCGGGTCATGCATACCAAAGGGGCCGTCTGCCATCGGACCCCGCATGGCATTGCGGCGTTCCTCCATGGCTTTGTGCATGGCTTCCCGCTCCGCTTCCATCTGCTTGAAGTGCTCGTCGCCCATGGGGTCATGCATAGCGAAGGGGCCGTCTGTCATCGGACCACGCATGGCGTTACGGCGCTCCTCGTCCATCGCTTTCTGCATGGCTTCCCGCTCCGCTTCCATCTGCTTGAATATTTCGTCGCCCATGGGGTCACGCATACCATAAGGACCATCCAGCATCGGATCACCCATGGCGTTACGGTGTTGTTCCATGGCCTTGTGCATGGCTTCCCGTTGCGCTTCCATCTGCTTGACCTGCTCCTCTGTCATGGGAGCCAGCATGGCTTGGCGCCGCTCTTCCATGCGCTGGAAATGCTCTAGGGCGGCTTTCTGCTGGGCTTGGATAGCGTCCTGTTGGGCCTTGATCTGTTCTTCAGTCAGGTTATGCGTCTGACCATAAGGCGCATAGGCATAATAAGGGGCATAACCGCCATAGTTGCGCTCGTAACCAGGTCCCCACCATGCGTTTGCGGACACAGATACTGCAACCAGACCGGCAGCAGCAATACCCATCGCTAGTTTATTCATAACAACTCTCTCCGATTCCTGTGAGTAAATAATAAAAATTCTGGAACTGAGCGGATAGTATTTCAGAATATTAGAATATGTGCAACTTCTGCTACATGTATCCTGTTTGCGGAGTCTCGCAGTAAACCACCAAGAAATTATCGTGCTTTTCGCATTCAGGACTGTTGCCCGATCTCCCG
>Ga0316201_10001300_pt1 | contig 16569 bp, 13 predicted proteins | sample CS6wburrow_MG_FD_204516 | JGI IMG/M metagenome (GOLD analysis project Ga0316201, IMG submission 204516) | Coastal sediment microbial communities from Delaware Bay, Delaware, United States - CS-6 worm burrow | ecosystem: Environmental > Aquatic > Marine > Coastal > Sediment | place: USA... | reverse complement strand
AGCGCTGCAAGGAAGCCTACGGCGACGTGCCGATCGTGCTCGGCGGCATCGAGGCCTCGCTGCGGCGCATCGCGCACTACGATTACTGGCAGGACAAAGTGCGGCGCTCGATCCTGGTCGATGCTCATGCCGACATCCTGCTGTATGGCAACGCCGAGCGTGCCGTGGTCGAAATCGCGCATCGGCTGGCGCGCGGCGAACGTATTGGCGAGATCACCGGCATCCGCGGCACCGCATTCCTGAGAAAGGACACGCCGGAAGGCTGGTGGGAGATCGACTCGACCCGCATCGACCGGCCCGGGCGCGTGGATGCGATCGTGAGCCCTTACGTCAACACGCAGGAGACCGAGGCCTGCGCTACGCAACAGGCCGAGGGCGAGCCGGAGCCCGATACCGACACCGGGGGCAACGTGCTGCGCTTCGTGCCCGATGCGAAAAAGAACCGCGCACGCTCCGTGATCAGGCTGCCGTCGTACGAGAAAGTGCGTAACGACAAGGTGCTGTACGCGCACGCGAGCCGGGTGCTGCACCTCGAGACCAACCCCGGCAATGCGCGGGCGCTGGTGCAGGCCCACGGCCGTCAGGAACTGTGGCTGAACCCGCCGGCGGAACCCCTGACGACGGCCGAAATGGACTATGTCTTCGGCCTGCCCTATGCGCGGGTGCCGCATCCCGTGTACGGCGATGCGCGAATTCCGGCCTACGAGATGATCCGCTTCTCGGTCAACATCATGCGCGGCTGTTTCGGCGGCTGCACGTTCTGTTCCATCACGGAACACGAGGGCCGCATCATCCAGAGCCGCTCGGAAGAATCGATCCTCGAGGAAGTCGAGAAGATCCGGGACACGGTGCCGGGCTTCACGGGCGTCATTTCCGATCTCGGCGGACCGACGGCGAACATGTATCGCCTCGCCTGCAAGAGCAAGGAAATCGAGGCCGCGTGCCGCAGACCGAGCTGCGTATACCCGGGCATCTGCAAGAACCTGAACACGGATCATTCGTCGCTGACACGGCTGTATCGCAAGACGCGCGCATTGCCGGGCGTCAAGAAGGTGCTGATTGCGTCGGGCCTGCGTTACGACCTCGCGGTCGAGGACCCGGAGTACGTGAAGGAGCTCGTCACGCACCACGTCGGCGGGTACCTGAAGATCGCACCAGAGCACACCGAGCGTGGGCCGCTCGACAAGATGATGAAGCCCGGCATCGGCAGCTACGACCGCTTCAGGGAACTTTTCGAGAAATTCAGCAAGGAGGCCGGCAAGGAACAGTACCTGATCCCCTACTTCATAGCCGCACACCCGGGCACGACCGATCTCGACATGGTCAATCTCGCGCTGTGGCTCAAGAAGTACAACTTCCGGGCGGACCAGGTGCAGGCCTTCTACCCGTCACCGATGGCGACCGCGACGGCCATGTACCACTCATCGAAGAACCCGCTTCGCAAGGTCACGTACGACAGCGAAAAGGTCGATATCGTGAAGAGCCGCGTCAAGCGCCGCCTGCACAAAGCGCTCCTGCGTTACCACGACCCGGACAACTGGCCGATGATCCGCGAAGCACTGAAAGAGATGAAGCTCGAGCACCTCATCGGGTCCGGACCCGAGAAACTCGTGCCCGCGGATCAGCCCAAGGGTTACAAGGCGAAGCAGTCGGCCCGGCGCAAGAACACCAGGCAGGCGCACGAGAAACGGGTGCGACGCGGCAAGCTGTTGACGCAGCACACGGGGCTGCCGCCGCGGGAGACACAATAGGGGACCCTGTAAACCGCTCAAATGCGAAGGGCCCCTGAGCGGGGCCCTTCAAGTTTGGTGCCGGCACCACGATTCGAACGCGGGACCTACTGATTACAAATCAGTTGCTCTACCAGCTGAGCTATGCCGGCTGTGTTGCATCGATCACCCCGACGAGGGTGGCGAATTATTGGCTTTTCGCCGCACGGACTCAAGGGCCTGCATCACCTTATTGCCCCTGTGGACAGGTGGCCGCGTCTCTCAGCTTCACCTTGTCTTCGCCATACTGCTCGATGATCCCGCCTGCGCCCCGCCCCGGCGGCAACGCGATATCGACGAAATACACGGTGCCCTCGTTCATGCGCGGCGTAATCTCGGCATTGAAGCCGAGCCCCTTGGCCTGCAGTTCGATTTTCTCGGCGCCGTTGATATCGCCAAACAACCCCAGCGAGATCTTGATCCCTTCGTCTTCCGTCTCGACAAGATACGCGTCGCCGAGCCCGCCATCGCGCAGCTTGCCCAGCATGGCGTTGCCCTCGCTGCGGCTGGGCACGTTGCGAATCTGCACCCAGTGGCCGACGAAAATCTGGCCGACGGCCGAGCGCATCTCGGCGCGCATGCCTTCGCCGGAATAACGCGTCTGGGCGGAATCCGCGTCGGCAATCGCCCGGAATGGCCCCACCGTGGCGCACGAACGACCCATCACGGCCTCCAGGTCGGACGGCTCGCCAGATCCGAGGACCGCACCGACGCTCGCCACGGCTTCCTCGGAACGGTCTGCCGTCACTTCGAGCGGCGGACCGAGATCCGACTCATCGACGATCGCAACCCCCGGCTGCGTGGACTCCTCCACGAACAGCCCCCACAGAAAGTAGAGGATATTTGCGAGCAGCAGGAGTAACAGAAGGTTTTTCATCGCTCGTTCAGGGTGTCTTGCAGCATTCTGGCCAGACCCTGGAGGACAAGGTGCGGACGATGCAACGGTTCAGTGCCAAGCGCTGTAAGCATGCGTGAGGCGTCGCCGCCGGTCAAGACCACCGCCGGTTCGTAAGCATTTGATCGCAAAGTCGTAATTGCGCGATCGACGGCGCCGGTAACCGCATTCCAGGCGCCGTTCTGAACCGCCCTGCTCGTCGTGTCGCCGAACATGTCGAGGCCGCTGGTGGCCGACAGCTGCCGGCCCACGGCAGGGATATCACTGGTGCTCGCCGCAAGCGCCTCGAACATGAGCCTGACGCCCGGAAAAATCTGGCCGCCGAGGTGTCGCCCCTCATCGTCGATCGCGTCGATGGTCACGGCGGTGCCCGCATCGACGACGACGCAGGCCGATTCCAGCTCGGCCCACGCACCGATCATTGCCACCCAGCGGTCGACGCCAAGCCGCCGCGGGTGGCGGTAGCCGCTCTGAACACCACAGGAAGCCCGCTCGGGTTTTGCGAAGTGCACATCGCATTCGCAATGCATGCCGATGACGCCGGACAGCCGGGTCCCGAAAGTTGCTCCGGCCACATTGCTGACGTGCACGGCATCGACGCTGCGCGGCAGACGCGACGTAAGGACGCCGAGACCCTCTTCGCGGACCTTGCGCATCGCAATATGGCCGGTCCGGTGAATCTGATCGTCCTCGAGCACCCCCCATTTGAGGCGCGTATTGCCGACGTCCAGCAACAGCGCTTTCACGACCGAACGCTCCCCATCCCCGGCACTTCGATGGACCCGGAGATCACCCGCGTCGTCGTCGCCGCTTCCTGCACGAGCAGGGCGCCGTCGCTGTCGATACCGGACGCCGTACCGCGCACCGTGCCGCCCGGCTGCCGCACGCTGACGGTGCGGCCGCGTAGCCAGTCGTAGCGGCGCCATGTTTCGGCGAATGCGTGAAAACCCTGCCCTTCGAACGTCGTCAATGAATGGACGATGTGGTCGATCATGGCGGCGGACAGCGCTGCGGCCGATACGCTGCTCCCGAGGATACTCGCAAGGTCCGCAGGCGACTGTGCCCAGCCGGAATCGACGCTCGCCAGGATGTCGGGCGGCAGGTCGAGATTGATTCCTATGCCGACGACGACGGTCGCACTGGATTCTGATCGATAATGCGATTCCGCGAGCATGCCGCCGAGCTTGCCGTCGCCCGCGACGATATCGTTCGGCCATTTCAGCTTCACATCATTGGCCCCGGTGTCCCGGAGCGCGTGCACGGCCGCCACGCCGACCGCGAGCGTCAATGCCGACAGGTTGCCCGGGTTCTGGTGAAACGTGTGCGCGATGGACAGGCACAGGCTCGAGCCTGGCGCCGACAGCCAGCGCCTGTCTCCGCGCCCCCGGCCTGCAGTCTGGTGGCCCGCAATCGCCACCCGGTGCATGCCTGCCTCCGGCGCAGGCTGCGCCATCAACCAGGCGTTCGTCGAGTCGATTTCGGGGAAAACGTCGAGGCGCGCCATCATCGAGGCGGTTGCCGGATTCAGCGCCTCGCGGATCGCCGCGGCGTCAATTCTGCTCATTGTCGGTGACCCGTTCCTTGCGGCGGAACAGCATCAGCCTTTCATTACGATTTTCGACGCCCTCGCGCATGCGTTCGATGTTCGCGCGATGCCAGAAGATGATGAACATTGCCATGACGGCGGAATAGATAAACAAGCCCTGATCGTCGGGCAGCCGCGTGACCGCGAGCCACAGCGGCACCGATACCGCAGCGGTCATTGTCGCCAGCCCGACGTAACCCGACAGCACCACGACCCATGCCCAAACAAGCAATAACGGCAGGATGACGGCTGGATTCAGCGCGATAAAAGTGCCGACGTAGGTTGCCGCCCCCTTACCGCCACGGAAGCGGTGATAGAACGGCCAGACGTGGCCGAACACCGCCGCCGCGGCACAGCTCAGCGCGAGCCAGGTTCGTGAAATCCCGGGGTCGATGCCGACGAACGGCAGGTCGAGCGCCGGGATGAGGCCTGCCCCGATGATGCCCTTGCCGACGTCGATGACGACGACGCCGAGCGCGAAGACCGGACCCTGTGTCCGCAGCGCGTTTGTTCCGCCGGCATTGCCGCTGCCCATGGTTCGAATGTCCACGCCGCCGCGAATGCGCCCCATGACCATGGCCCCCATTACGGAGCCCAGGAAATAGCTGATCAGGAACTTGACGCCGAGTTCGAGCATCTCGCGTAACCTTTGCCAGTGGCGACCGGCGCATTGTAGCATCGGGTACCGTGTTCGACGGTCACTCGATGACGACCCGAATCCCTGCGCTATTCCTGAATCCGACTGCCGGCCGCGGCCGCGCGAAGCGGCACCTGCCACGCATCCTTGAACTGCTGGAACAAGCCGGCATTCATGTCGAAGTGCACCAGAGCACGGACGTCGGGGACCTGGAGAACCGGGTGCAGGGTGCCGTGAGCAGCGGCACGACTCAGCTGATCGTTGCCGGTGGCGATGGCAGCGTGCACGAGGCCGTGAACGGCATCATGTCCGCGGATGGCGGCGCGGCACTTGCCGTCATACCCGTCGGCACCGGCAACGATTTTGCGAAGGCAGCGGGCATCCCGCTCGACTGGGAGGCCGCGACGACGCTGCTTGCGCGCCGCGTCGCGGACGGCGCGCATCCTCGCAACATCGACCTCGGGCGCATGAATGATCGCTGGTTTGCAAACGGCGCCGGCATCGGCCTCGATGCGAAGGTGACTCAGATCGCCCGGTCCTATCGCTGGCCGATCGGCGACCTCGTCTACCTGGCTGCAATCTTCCGCGCGATGCTCGACGGCATCGCTACGCCGGAGATCCTGATCCGGTCCGACGAATTGCAGTGGGACGGACCGCTTACACTCGCCAACGTCAGCAACGGACCGTGGGTCGGCGGCATGTTTCATATCGCGCCCATGGCGAAAAATGATGACGGAGTGCTCGACCTGTTGATCGCTGCGCCCGTTACGCGCAGGCGCATCCTGCAGCTGCTGCCGAAACTCATGCGTGGCACCCACATGCGCGAGACAGAGATCGTGCACGCGAGCGTGCGTCGGGTGACCGTTTCCGCATCGACTGCGGTGCCGTCGCACCTCGACGGTGAGGTTCAACCGCTGCAGACGAATTTCGAGATCGAAATACTGCCGGGCGCGCTCAGCCTTCTGTAGGCACGATAAGGGGACAGTGACTTTAAGTGCCAGGCCCTCTAGCCTGGCACTTAAAGTCACTGTCCCCTTATGGATCGCGATCGTGAACCCAGGTAAATCGCAAACAGCGCGATCGCCGCACCGGCGATTTCGATGGGCTGCATGGGCCGGCCGAAAAACAGGACATCCCACACGAAACTCAATGTCGGCTGCAGCAACAGGGCCAGGCCGGCCTCGGTCGTCGATACGTGCGGCAGGCTGCTTGCAAGAAAGAGGGCGCCGAAGCTGTGCGACAGTATGCCGTAGCCCAGCAGCCACTTGATGTCCGAAGCATCCGGTATGGCGAGCGACACGCCTTCCACCTGGGCGATCAGCACGAGCAGCACCGTGCACACGATCGAAACAACGGCGACTTCCGCGAGCGGCAACCTGTTTTCGCTGTGAACCCTGGAAGCGCGCAACGACAACAGGTAACCGGCGTACATGATCGCCGTCAACAGGCCGAAGATGACCCCGAGCCGGTAATCGCCCGGCAGGCTCCGCCAGTCGAGCCCGACGATCATAACGAGACCGACGAGCGCGAGCGGGACCGCGACCAGCTGTGCCGCGCCCGGCTTCTGGCGCAGCAGCACGACGCCTGCGAACATCATGATGAAAACCTGGAAGTTCGCGAGCAGTGTCGACAGGCCGGGACCGACAAAGATGATCGAGCGGTGCCAGAAAAACAGGTCGAGGGAAAAGAAGGCGCCCGCGAGTGCGACGAAGAACCAGGCGCGCCTGGAGAGCCTGAGCTTCTGCCGGGCCAGGACCATGAGAAGCAGTACAGTGACGCTGCCGATCGCAACGCGATAGAACCCGCTGGTCGTCGGCGACACTGACACCAGTTTCACCCACACCGGCGACAGGCTGATCAGGAACGCGCCAACGAACAGGCGCAGGTGGGGGCCCTTCAGGAACTCGACCGGCACGGGGCGCCGCCCCTTACCCGTGCAGCCACGCCATACGGCGCGATTCCACGTCCAGCTCGACGTCCTCGACCAGTTCCAGGTAACAGGTATCCAGTGGCGCCGACGCCAGTCGAACCCGCGTCGTCAGGAGTTCGTCGCCGCGGAACACGGCGAGGTCCAGCTCGTCTCCGTCGCGGTAGGCCTTGAGGCGGTTATCGGCATTGGAGGATGTCAGCCGGAGCCCATCGAGAGCTACCGCCTCGTCGCCGGGCGCAATACCGGCCAGCTCTGCGGGACCGCCATTCATGACGTTGGTAAACGTCGACTTGCCGTTCGTCTCGGCAAGGGTCGCGCCCAGCCAGACGCCGCGCTGTTTCGAGTTCTCGAGCTTCTGCCCGCCCTTGTCGTTACTACCGGTTGCGGCCCGCACGTGGTACTGGATGCCATGCGTATGCAGCAGGCTGTCGAGGGGCAGTTCACCAGTGCCACGCACCGATGCATGGAAAAAGTCGTCGAGGTCGAGACCCGACACTTCTGCCGCCATTGCTTCGAAACCGTCTTCGGGCATGCCATCGCCGGTGTCGCCCCAGCGTTCCCAGCAGGCCGTCATGACATCGTCGAGGGACACGCGACCTTGCGTCTCCGAACGCAGCTTGAGATCCAGCGCAAGCGCGATCAGCGACCCCTTCGCGTAGTAGCTCACGATCGCGTTCGGCGCGTTGGCGTCCTGCTTGTAGAACTTGGTCCACGCGTCGAAACTCGATTCCTCGACGCTCTGCTTCAGCCGGCCACTGCCCCTGAGAACCCGGGTGATCGTCCGCCCGAGAAGCTCGAGGTAACTCTTCTCGTTAATGAGCCCGGAACGAACCAGTGCAAGATCGTCGTAATAGGAGGTGATCCCCTCGAACACCCACAGCAGTCCCGTGTGTGTCTCCGCCGACAGATCGTAGGGCGTAAACACGGCGGGCTTCATCCGCTTTACGTTCCAGGCGTGAAAATACTCGTGACTCGCGAGGCCGAGGAAGGTGCGATAGGCCTCGCCTACGTTATCGTCGCCTCGCGCGGGCAAGCTGTCCCGGGCGCACACGAGACTCGAGGACCAGCGGTGCTCGAGGCCGCCATAGCCGCTGCCCGGTGCGTGCACGAGAAAGATATAGCGATCGAAGCCATCGGGAACGCCGAGCAATAACATGTGACGCTCGCACAGGGTTTGCAGGTCGTGGCACAGGCGGCCCATGTCGACGCGCGTCTTGCCGCGAATCGCAATTGCATGCGGAATTCCGTTTACCTCGAACTCACCAATGGAGAGTTGAGCGGCCTCGACGGGGTGGTCGATCAGCTCCGCGTAGTCGTCAGCCTCGTAGGTTCCGAACGCGTACGGCTCCGCATCCTTGCGGCGCATGGACGTAGCGACCCGCCAATCCGCTGCCGCGGCGCCGTCGGGGGGCACGATCTCGAGCTCGCAGGGCAGCCCCTCCTGGCCGGCAACGGCGAAGAACACGCAGGGACCGTTGAAGTAGGCATGCGTGTTATCAAGATGCGCGCCGCGAACACTGAGATCGTACGCATAAATCTCGGCGATAAGTGTCAGTGGTTTTTGCACGGGCTCCGCGCGCCAGTGGCTCTTGTCGAGCTTCGTCAGCGGCACATCGAGACCGTCGGACTCGGCACGAATCGACACGACGTTGCGCGCATAGTCGCGAATCATGTAGCTGCCCGGTATCCAGGCAGGCATCGAAAACACCTGGCCTTCGGGGTCGGGACTCTCGACCGTCAGCCGCACCTCGAAAAGGTGGGCGCCCGGGTCATGCGGTGAAATCCGATAACGATGCGGCGTACTCATTCCCAATCAACCATGCAGTGGCTCAGTGAGTTTCAGCGTGAGGCACTTGGCCGATCCGCCGGCTTTCAGAAACTCCGTAAGCTCGATTTCCTGCACCTTGAAACCGGCCAGCATCAGCCGCGCTTTCAAGGGATCGGACGCGCGATGCAGGAACACGCGATCGCCGATGTTGACCGCGTTACAGGCGAAGTATCCGGCGTCGATCGTGTCAACGATGATGCGCTTGTGCGGTGGAATGCGTGTCTCGATGGCCATCCGCGAATCGAAATCGAATGCCGGAGGATGATACATCAGGAAACCGTCCGTCAGCGGGCAGAAACAGGTATCGATATGGTAGAAGCGCTCGTCCGTCAGGCGGATGGAGACGACCTCGAGGTCGAAAAACTTCTGAATTTCGGCGTGCGCCTCGATCTCGGTGCGAAACCCGTAGCCCGTCCACAGCCAGGGGCCGCGCCGGTCGTGCAGGCAGTCTCCTGCCCCCTCGAAGCCTATCTTCTCGTCGAGCGCGAGCAGCTCGAAGCCGGTGTCCCGGAACCACGTCTTGAAGTGCGCCTCTTCCGGACGACGCTCGTGCGGCATGAAGTGACTCGCGATAGCCTTGTTCCCATAGACCGCGCCGGCGTTCGCCGTGAACACCATGTCCGGCAGCTCTGGCTGCGGATCGATTTCCACCACCTCGGCAAATTCGGAAATGGCGTCGCGCAGACCCTGCCACTGCTTCTTCGCAAGCTCGAGGCTCATCGAGCCCTCGTTGCCGGCCATCCAGGGATTGATGACGTAATCCACCGTGAAGTAGTCGGGCGGACACATCAGGATTTTGTCTTTCTTATCGTTCATGAATCGCTCGGCCGCACAACGGCGTAGCAGTATAACCGAAGCGTCCGGCGCCGGATCAGGCGATCACCGGGGTTCTCGGAAGGTGGATTTCCGCGAGCATGCAGCGGACGCTGCCGCCGGCTGAGTCTTCTATGTCGTCGATCGGCGCCGTCACCACGCGGCCGTTGGCCTCGAATTTTGTCCGCTGTTCCGGGCCCAGTGATTCCCAGGCGCGCTGTGACATGGCGACCACAGGTGTCCCGTCTTCCGCTCGCAATTCCAGCATGTTGCCGGCAAAGGCTTCGAGCTGGCCGAAGTCGAGCGAGATGATCTCGTGCCCCGTGGACTGCAGCCGCTCGACGACGGCCTTGCGCTGGTCGTCGCGGGTGATTGTGGCGTCGCAGATCACGGCCAGTTTCTCGCCGACGTTCATCAGGACGTTGGTGTGGTAGATAGGCACACCTTCCCTGTCGACGGCCTCGAATGCGACCACGTCGTAGTTCATACGCTGTGCAAATTCCCCGAGCACATCGAGGTGGGTGCGGGAAGAAAGGCACGCGTAGGCAATACGGTTTACACGGTCCAGGACCATGCTCCCGGTGCCTTCCAGGAAATGCCCGTCGGCCTCGTGATACGACAGGTCGACGATCTCCCGCACCTGGAACCCCAACTCGGCATGGAGATGTTCGATGATATCCGGGCGCCGCTCGCCGCGACGATTCTCCGCCTCCATGGGATAGAGCACGACGGTGCCGTCGGCATGAAAGCTGACCCAGTTGTTGGGGAATACCGAATCCGGTGTGTGGGGCTCGCGCGTGTCGTCGAACACGACGACGTCGATTCCGGCATCGCTCAGTGCCGATGCCAGTCGCTCGAATTCCGGCAGGGCAGCCCGTTGCTGCTCGGCGGGCGACGCATCCGGCTCGGCCTGGAAATTGTTCGAATCCGCCGTTTGCGGGTTGCTCTGAAAACGCGTCGGCCTGATCATCAGGACGCTCGATGCCAGTTGTGATTCTGAAGTCATCGTCATAGAGTCTGCGTGCATCGGGTCTGCGCGGAGCTTGCTCCACGTGCCGCCCGAATACAAGCCCGCGGAATGCCCACACATGAGCAGATGTTAAATCAGACAACGACCGCACGGATTCGTGCCGCATTCAGCAACCCGGGCTGGGTTTGCCTGGCGTGGTTCGGCATGACGGCGGGCGTTTCGCTGCTCGCGGTACCGGCGCAATTCGGAGCGTCGGCGGCGACTCGCGCGGTATCGCTGGACGTGGCTCGGACGATTTTCGCGGCGCTGAACAAAGCGGAACTCGTCGCCCTCGTTCTGCTGCTGATCGTTGTCCGTATCTCCGGCAACGCCCGCAAGTGGTGGGCTGCCAGCTCGGTTCTCGCGTTCATCGTCCTGCTGCAGACGGTATGGCTGCTGCCCGAACTGGCCGAGCGAGCGCGCCAGATCCTCGCCGGCACCGAGCCGGCACCGTCGATTGCGCACGCGGCTTACTCGACGCTGGAACTCTTCAAACTCGGCCTGCTGCTGATCTTCGGCCTGGCCGCCATCTCACGCACGGATATCAGACGCCCATGAACGAATCACGCCACGACGAAAGCATCCTCGTAGCGGATGACGATCACAAAATCCATCTGCAGACCTGGACGCCCGACGGAGACGCCAGGGGCGTCATTCAAATGCTCCACGGACTCGGGGAACACATCGGGCGTTACGAGCGCTTCGCCCTCTCCGCGGTCGCGCGAGGTTTCGTCGTATACGGCCACGACCATCGCGGTCACGGCAAATCCGAGGGCGAACGCGGCTATTTCGCCGATGAGCACGGCTGGCACAAGGTCGTGGAAGACGTACGGATCGTCAACGAGCACATCGCCCACGCGCAGGCGGGGAAGCCGGTCATCATGCTGGGCCACAGCATGGGGTCCTTCATCGCCGAAACGTTTGCCATGCACTACGGTGAGCGCCTGCAGGGACTGCTGCTGTCGGGCTCTTCGTGGCCGCAACGCATTCAGCTGTTGCCGGGCCGGCTGCTCGCAAAGCTGGAATCATTCAGGGTTGGCAAACGCGGCAACAGCGCGCTGATCAATGCGCTCGGCTTCAGCGCATTCAACCGACCATTCCGTCCTGTCCGGACCGAGATGGACTGGCTGTCCCGCGATGAAACGGAAGTGGATCGCTACGTGGCCGATCCGCTGTGCGGCGGCCCCTTCACCTGCGGCCTGTGGCTGGATTTCCTGGGCGGACTGTTCGAACTGGGGTCCGACAATGCCCTGGCCCGGGTTCCTGCGGAACTGCCCATACTGATCACGGGCGGCAGCGCCGATCCCGTCGGTGGCGACAAGGGCATGACCCGGCTCGCCATGCACTACATGCACACCATGCACCAGCGCGTGAAACTGAAGATCTACCCGGACGGCCGCCACGAGATGCTCAACGAGATCAATCGCGAGGAAGTGACCGCCGACTGGCTGGACTGGATCGACGCGCACACGAAGGCTCGATAACGAAATCGCGCTTCTCGAAGCCGGTAAAAGAAAAACCCCGCTCATGGCGGGGTTTTTCGTTGGTCACGCTATGGTGAACTAGAAGGTTAGCCGGGCCCGAAGGTACCAGGACATTCCGTTGAACCCGAACGGGCTGGCCTCCGAGTAGATCTGGCCGATATCACCCGCAAACGGATTGTCGTCAGGATACGTATCGAACAGATTGTCGACGCCGGCAATAAATTCGATGTTGTCCCGGAACATGTAGGCGACTTCTGCATCAATCAGCACTTCCGCGCTCATCCCCGGAACGCCGTTACCGGTATCGTCCCACTCACCGTAGTAGTTGGCACGAAGCAGCGTGCGCAGATTACCCATGACGTGGTTCCAGGATACGACGCCCTTGTAGTTCGGCAGCAGATTCTCGAGCGCAGCTACGCGATCCTCGTCGATCGGGTTCACCGTTCCGACATTGTCGACTTCGGTGTCGTTGTAGTTCAGCGCAATCGTAATATCCGAATCGCCGTTACCGAGCGCGAAGCCGAAGCGTCCCACGATGTCGATACCCGTAGTGGTGGTATCGAAGCTGTTGGAGAAGAAGCGGAATTCCGACAGATCGTCGAGACCGATGAAGTCCTGTCGATCGATGATGCCGGCTGCATCCAGTTCGGTCAGCGCTTCCGAAACGGTCTGGTAATCAGTACCGCCGCCCGCAAAGTTGAGCGCGTCCAGGAAGTCGACGTTGGCGCCGAGCGCGACGCGATCGTCGACATCGATTTCGTAGAAATCGATCGTCCAGCTCGTCATGCCGATATCGAAGGCAACGCCAAATGCCAGGTTGGTCGCTTCTTCCGGACCCAACGTCGGACGACCACCTTCCGTCGCTTCGATGAAGTCGGCCGCCAGCTGACCCGCAGCCGACGACAGCGGCAACGTGCCCTGGTCGATCAACACGCCATCTACGTTCTGGGTCGTTACGTTGGTGATGTTCGCCTGCCCGGCCGTCGGTGCGTGGAAGCCCGTCGAATAGGCGGCACGAATCCGGAACGAATCGGTCACGTGATACATACCCGCGACTTTGTAGTCGGTCGTATCGCCAAATTCGCTGAAGTCTTCGTACCGGACTGCTGCCTGCAGCGTGAGCTTGTCGGTCAGATCGGCCTCGAGGTCGACGTAGGCGGCCGCGCTGTCCTGGCTGGCGGACGTCGTGTTCGGGAATCCGCCAAAGCCATTGGAGCTCGACGAGAAACCCTGATCGGCGAGCGGTCCGAGCGCGAACGACTCGGGATCGCCGGCGAACAGGTCGAATTCCTCTTCGCGGTACTGGGCGCCGAAAGCGACGTTGAGATCGGACGCCATGCCCGCATCCACAGAATAGACAAAACCTGCATCGGCGATCGTCTCGGTCTGCTCCTGGCCACCTGGAACGAAATCACGCGGCGTATCCGGGCCCAGCGACGCATTGATCGTGTTGCGGATAAAGAAGTCCGTCCGGTTGGAGCCTTGCGACAGGCTGAAGTCGTAGCTCAGGCCCGACCCCAGATTGAAATCTCCACGCACGCCGGCCGAGAGTGCGGTGTCCTTGTTGTCGCCACCGAAACGGGGAACGAAGCCGGTCGGAATCGTTTCAATGAATGAGAAGCAGTTCGGATCGGCGGATACTGCTGCCAGGATGGCCGCATCGGGCGTCAGGCCGCCGGCGCCACCCAGTGGAATGCCGGCCGGGCAGGTGCCCGTGCCGAGATTGCCGACGAGCAACGACGGACCGCCATTCGGATCTTCGGCGCCGGTCGCATCGACCAGGGGTCCGCGGTAAACGCCTGCGCGCTGATCACCGGACTCTGCCGCGAGAGGCGTGCGGTAGAAGAAGCCGCCCGTCACGGTCCGTTCGGCGTAGTTACCGAAAACATAGAGCTCTGTGCTTTCGCCCAGTGGCAATGCCGAGTTGAGGAACAACTTGACGTCGCCATCGACGTCGGGCTGACCCCAGTAGTGTGGCACTTCATTCGTGTAGCTGTTGATGGTCTGGAAGTCAGACGCGGGCTCGTACCCGGCATCGATCATCGCCTGAACATCGTCGCGGACCACCGAACGAACGGTACCTTCCACGTCACTGTATTCGCCGGTGAAATTGATAAAACCGCCCGAATTGCCAAGCGGGAGACCCGCGTTGGCGGCAATACGATAGTTTTCGCCGTCGCCTTCACTTGTCGAGCCGTAGTTCGCCACGACTTCGACCCCCTCGGAGTCGTCTCTCAGCACGAAGTTGATAACGCCGGCAATTGCGTCGGAACCGTACTGGGAGGAAGCACCGTCGCGGAGCACCTCGACGCGCTTTATCGCGAGCGACGGGATGGCGGAAATGTCGACGCCCTGCGCGCCGTCGGAAACACCGCCGCCCAGGAACGAAATAATAGAGCCACGATGACGCCGTTTGCCGTTGACCAGTACCAGAATCTGGTCCGGTGACAGGCCGCGGATGTTCGGAGGCCGTACAATCGTCGCCGCGTCGCTGATTGGCTGCGTGTTTACATCAAACGACGGAACCGTTGTGCGCAGCAAGTTCTGAATGTCGGACGATGAGTTCTGACGGAACTCCGCGCCCGAAATGACATCGATTGGCACCGGTGAGTCAGCGGCCGAGCGATCTGCTCTGCGCGTGCCGGTGGTAACGATCTCTTCGATCGGCCCATCGTCCCGCGCAGTGTTCCCCTGCGCAAGCGACTGTTGTGGTAAAGCAACAACCAGCGCCGAGATCACGCCGATCGCGAGCTTCGGTTGCCCTTTGAATGTTTTCGTCACGATTTTCTCCTGATAGTGAATTGCCACCTGCGACACCAGTTTCACGCCATCCCCCATTGGAACGCCCGCCGTGACCGGCGACGTGAACTGTGTGGCAGAGACCCCCCTTTTTTGCGGCGTTGTAAAATAACGACACCGCTTCACACGTTAACTATTCTCTTTTGCGAGTCCGGAGTCAAGTTTTTGCGGTGCGGTCCTGGCCGGCGCCAGCAAGCCTGGACGTTGAAATCCGCGGCCAAGCGCAACACACTGCGGGCTCGATCTTTCCGGAGCGGAACCCCAGATGACGACTTTCGACTTCAATAACGGCAACGTATTCGTATTCGGTGGCACCAGCGGCATCAATCTCGGTATCGCGCGGTGTTTTGCGTCGGCCGGCGCGCGCGTGGCCGTGGCCAGCCGCTCCCAGGAAAAAGTGGATGCCGCTGTCGAGGAGCTGAAATCACTGGGTTCCGACGCAAGCGGCTATGCGCTTGATGTCCGCGACGTGGAAGCGGTGCAGGCCGCCCTGGCGGATCACCACGCGGCTGCCGGCGATATCGACGTCCTGGTTTCCGGCGCCGCGGGCAATTTTCCTGCCCTCGCCAACGATATGTCGCCGAACGGCTTCAAATCCGTTGTCGATATAGACCTGCTCGGCTCATTTCACGTGCTGCGGTCGGCGTTCCAGTACCTGAAGAAACCGGGCGCATCCGTCATCAATATTTCGGCACCACAGGCCTTCGTGGCGATGCCGATGCAGAGCCACGTGTGTGCCGCGAAGGCCGGTGTAGACATGCTCACCCGGACACTGGCACTCGAATGGGGTCCCTATGGAATTCGAATCAACAGCATCTCGCCGGGCCCGATCGCCGACACCGAGGGCATGCGGCGGCTGGCTCCGAACGAGGCCGTGGCTAACCAGTACAGGAAAAGCGTTCCCCTGCAGCGTTTCGGCTCGGCCGAGGAGATCGGGCAAGCCGCGATGTTCCTGTCGTCCGATGCCGCGCAATACATAAGTGGCGTGGTATTGCCCGTGGACGGCGGCTGGTCAGTGGCGGGCGCAAGTGCGGCGGCACTTGCGATGTCACAGCAACTCGGCTGACCAGCGCAGCCGGATTCTTGTTGCCGCGATCTCACCCGATGGTTATTCCGCCAAGATCTCATACGCTGATCTCAACATCGAAACTGAAACCGGGGCAAAGGTTCTCTACGCGCGCCTCAAATGGGCTTCCGCACAGGTCTGCGGAATCGAATCATTCACGACTGTCCGATCTCTCTCGGTCAGAAGGAATGCGCTGAACTGCTTCCAGGAAACACTCGAAGCTTCCGTCGAAAAGATCGATAGCGACGCTTTGACCAGGGCCCATTCGGGTTGAACCGGAGCGCGCAACAAAAAAGCCGCAGCACTGTGTGCTGCGGCTTTTGAAATTAGAGCCTGGCGGTGTCCTACTCTCACATGGGGAGACCCCACACTACCATCGGCGCAGAGCGTTTTCACTTCCGAGTTCGGAATGGGATCGGGTGGTTCCCGCTCGCTATTGCCGCCAGGCAAACCGGTTTGGGAATTACGGGGACAGTGACCCTAATTCGGCAGTCACCGCCACAGCATCATTCCCGTTGGAATCAGGGTCACTGTCCCCGTAATTCCAGAATAAATAACAATTTGGATAGTCTTTGACGTCTTGAGAAGTATTTCTTCGTGTCGCACACATGTCGCGTGTTTCAAGTACTTTTTGGCGTTATATGGCCAAGCCTCACGAGCAATTAGTACTGGTTAGCTTCATCCATTACTGAACTTCCACACCCAGCCTATCAACCTCGTAGTCTTCGAGGGCTCTTCAGGGACCTCGAGGGTC
>Ga0316201_10001299_pt1 | contig 16580 bp, 12 predicted proteins | sample CS6wburrow_MG_FD_204516 | JGI IMG/M metagenome (GOLD analysis project Ga0316201, IMG submission 204516) | Coastal sediment microbial communities from Delaware Bay, Delaware, United States - CS-6 worm burrow | ecosystem: Environmental > Aquatic > Marine > Coastal > Sediment | place: USA... | reverse complement strand
AGATTTGATGTTCAACATGTGAATGACGCGGATGTTCATATCCACCGCCGCGCCTATGACGCCGTTGCCGGCGTTATCGAGATCGTTGCCAGCGAGCAAACCGGGGGTCAATTTCAACACCGTTTCTGCATCGCCAAGATTAGCATGCGAGCCGCCAATGTTGACAAACAGTTGCGCCCCGTGGTCGCGAAGCAAACCTGCTTTAAGTGCGATCATCTCTTGCAGGCTGTTGGCCGACAGCAACTCAACACCGGCAACCTCAGCGGCGTTCTTCAACAGACCCAAACCTTCAGGGGACAGGCCGTGTCCCAGTTCATCCCCGCCACCCAGCGTATAGTAATCAGCCTTTGTCAGCATGAAACCGCCGCGCCTGAGTTCAGCCGACAATGCCGGCCACGGGCTGCGCAGGTGGTTGGCGCCCCAGGTGGAGGCGCCCAGTGACACGATCAGCAAGGGTTCCAACTGCAGCGCCTCGGTGGCGGCGATGGCATTGAGGAGCAAACCCGGAAAAGACGCCGAGGAATAAATGGCGACACGATCGCCTTTTTCCAGCCCCAACTGGCGAAACCAGCGGCTGAATTGAACTGCCCAGGCCGGGTTACACGCTGTGCGTTTCGAGCTGAGATCTCCCAGCGTGGTGGTGATTCCGCTCCATTCGACACCGATCAAACCGCAATCCCAGGGGTCGCTATCAAGCCCGCTCGCGGTGCCCTCCTGCACGCGCCAACTGGCCATGTGCAACTGTGCAGAGCGTACTTTTTCCCACAGGGCGCGCTCCTCATTTGTCAATGTGGCCGGGGTTGCCAGGTGCCACATGGCCGCCAGGCCGGCCGCCAACAATATCAATTTCCCACGGGCTGCCGCAGCGAACGGCGTCTGCCCCGGGTGCGCTTCCCCGCTCAGCCTGTCGCCGGCAATGCGCCGTATTTTTTCGATCAACCGGTTCAAAGCAGCACCAGCTGGAACAGGTAGACACTCATGACCGTGACGATACTGACAGATACGACCGCGGCGAGAGTCGGCATAAGCCCCTGCCGCTGTATATCAGCCCCTATTAAACCCGGCACGACCCAGCCAAGCCACAAGGATGTTTCGCCCCAGACTGACGCCAGCGGATAACGCAACGCCAACGCAATCAACATGGCGGCGGCGAGGCGCTGGCGCCCGTAGATACTCGTCATGCGCACCAGCAGGTCGAGAAGAACCCAGGTCACGACCCCTGCTGCCAGCGAGACCGACACTTTCAAGGGATCATTGATATACATGGCGATAACGCCCGGCGTGATGATGCCCCCGCAGGCCCAACCGGTTTTATGATAATAAAACATGCCCAACAACATGCCGACCGCGAGGCAAATGGTTTCGTGGTCGTAGGCCATACAGCTTGGGTCTTATCTCTCTTCGCCGGAAAGCGGTTCGCGCCATACGAACAGTTCAGGATTCAACTCGAAGTTTCGCAGGGCAGCTTCTGTAGCGGGAGAAACCGCATGCAGGTAACGACCGATCGAGTCCTGGCTCACCGGGGGAATATCGATCATGGATACGACCTTGACGGTGACCTCCGATTGGGGATAACGCCGTTGCAAAGCGGCCGGTAAAAGAAAATCCGTCATCTGCGTGTTCGGGTCCAGAAACGCCGTCACTTCGACGCCACGGGAAGCGAAAGCCTGCTCCCAGAACTCCAGGGAATAGCCGAAATGGGTGCAGTTGAAACTCACGGTCAGAGGCCCGCTGTGCTTTTCCATACCGGTCAAAGCTTCATCAACGTAGGCATCGATCAGCATTTCCGTGTAAGGACTGTCGTAGCCCTGCTCGATATACTGGGTCAATTGTGGACAAGCCTGGGTGACGACCTGCTCGCTTGCAATGCCTTGTCCCAGTAGCAGGTTCTTGTGGGTGCCTTCATCGACGGTAGTCTGCGTCGCAAAAATGATGTTTTTCGCCACAGGCTGATCACGCAAATACTGCGCTATCTGCTCGACACCGTTGTCGACAATACCGACCACGGGAACCGTGGATGAGCGGGCAAAGTCCGTATCCGGAACCAGCACGGAGAGCGTGTTGCAGGCCACCAGGATGATATCGGGATCATACCTGTCACGCATGCTCTCAAGGGCCTTGTTGAAAACCCTGATTTTCTCCTCGCGGGGATGCAGGCTGTTATAACCACCCTGGTCCCTGAAAAGCGCATTGAAGAAGATAATGTCTACCTGCTTGAAAACCCGTTGCTGTCGGAATTTCTCAACGGCATCAGCAACCACCGAGAGCCCACCGAGGCCCGAATCGGTGACCACCATGGTTATACTCTCCTTCTCCAGCAAGGCAGGCAGCCATTCCGGCTCTGACCTCTCCTGCGCCCCGGCGGGTGCCGATATCAGAAACATTATTAACAGGGCCAGCATAGCGCTACACAGCCGGTTATCGAACGTCTGCCGTTCAAGCAATCGGTGCTTCATGGGCTTCATTCCTAGTAGCCAACCGCCTTGCCGTCACGACGCGGGTCTGCGCCGCCGTAAAGCAGACCGGTTTCATGATCGATGACCACACCCTGCGCACCGCCGAAATAGAGGTCAAATGCCTTCTTCACATCCAGTTTGTGGCCCTTCTGCTGCAACGCCGCCTGGACATCAGGTGCAATCCGCGATTCAATTTTTAGCGGCCCTTTCTCGTAGTTGTTGATCCTCGGGGCCATAATGGCGGACTGGATATCCATATCGTAGTCAACCATGTTGCTGATCAACATGGCCATGGTGGTAATGATTCGCTTGCCCCCGGGTGATCCGATGGCCGCAATCGGCTGACCATCCTTTAGAAGCAGGGTTGGACTCATGCTGCTCAGCGGCTTTTTGCCCGCGGCAATCGAATTCGCCCGGCCGGGCCGCTTGTCAAAATCGTCCATCTGGTCGTTCATCAGCACGCCAGTACCCGGTGCGGTGATGCCCGAAGCAAAGAAATGGTTGATGGTCTTGGTATAGGCCACCATGTTGCCATCCTTGTCCACCACGGAAAAATGCGTGGTGCTGCCGCTTTCCTCGCCCCAGGGATCACCGGCTGACTGCATTTCCGCGGCCGCTTCAGGATCGATCCTGGCCACCTGGCTGCTGGCATATTCCTTGGAGATCAACCCCTCGACGGGTACGTCGACAAAGTCGGTGTCACCCATGTACTCGGCCCGGTCGGCGTACATCAGTTTCATTGCCTCGGCCCACAGGTGGATACTCTCCGCGGAATTCACTTCCATCGCCCCCAGGTCAAAATTCTCCATGATGTTCAGCAATTCGATGATGTGAGCGCCGCCTGAACTGGGCGGGGGTGCAGAAATGATGTCGTAGCCGCGGTAGTTTCCCCGCACCGGTGTGCGAAAGCTCACTTCGTAACCCGCCATATCCTCGAGCGTCATGATGCCACCGTCGGCGCGCACTGCGGCAACGATACTTTCCGCCACCGGGCCGGTATAAAAAGCGTCACGCCCCTGCTCTGCAACCAGGCGCAAGGTGTTGGCAAGGTCGGTATTGGCAATTGTCTCGCCGACCTGCTTAGGAAAACCGTCGGTCAGGTATATCTCCTCGGAAGCGGGAAACGTCACCAGGGCCTCGTAGTTTTCGGCAATCATTGCGGCCAGCACCGGTGATACCGGAACACCCCGTTCAGCGTGGTCAATTGCCGGCTGCAAAACCTCCGACCGGCTCATGGTCCCGTACTTCTCCAAAGCGATCAGCAAACCGGCAACTTCACCCGGCACAGCGACAGACCTGCCGCCGATGACGACCGGGTTGAAACCCCTGTCATCGGGTTTCACCTTGCCGTTCTCATCCAGCTCAAACATGTCGCCGGTGGCCGCCGCCGGCGCCTTTCCGCGTGAATCGATGAAGATTACCGTGCCGCTCTCGGCCAGCCAGATCAGCATGAAGCCGCCGCCACCGATTCCGGAGGCATTCGGTTCGACCACCCCCAGCGCAAATCCCACTGCAACAGCCGCATCCACGGCATTGCCGCCCGCCTTGAGAATATCGACACCCACCTGGGATGCCTGTGGCTTGGCCGCCGCAACCATGCCATACCTGCCAATGGCATCGCGACCACTTTCACTGACGTTGACCGTGGCGCAACTGACGACAAACAACAGGGTCGTGATGAGCCAGAGGCTGGTTTTAAACCGTTGGAGATAACTGATCATAACAACATATCCTTACACACCAAATTTGATAATAACTGATTAGCGCACCAGTGACGTCGCCAGCGCCAGGGGCAAACCGGCAATATTGCCACAGCCGAACACGCGGTCACCCGGCCTGAACAGTCGCAGCAATTTTTCCTTGCTCCTGATTTTTCTGTAGCTGGTATTACCGATCCTCAGCCGGGGCTTGTCGCCGATGATCAGGACTTCACGCCAGTCTGAATCGTCCAGCCACTGCGCAAAACTTTTAAGGCGCCCGGGGCGGTCACGCCGGTGGTTGTAAACCAGGCGGGTGACTTCTTTCGGCCAGTTCAACGACTGGAAAAGTGTCCTCGTACTGACCAGGTCGTTGGCGGAAAACGCCAAGGCCCACTCGGCGTCGCCAACCCTGGCGACCTGGAAATCGTAACTGTCCGGTGACAGGCCCAGCATCGTTTCCAAAGCCGGGGCAACCGCCAACCCCAGGTAACTTACCGCCTCAACCGCCAGGCCCAGGTTGACAGCGTGGTAGTGCTCACCGTTAAAAACGGCGGCTTTGGCAAACTGTATGCGGCAAGACCTTCGCTCCAGCAACCGCAACAGGTGCGTGTCTTTTTCCAAACTCTTCGGCAACAATACCTGCCCGGCACGCGGAACGCCGCCGGCCAACACCACGGCCGCGGATGCCTCATCCGGACCCCAAACCTCCTGGTGGTCCGCCAGCGTGTTACTCAATATGGTCAGTTCAGGCCGCAACCATTGACCCGCGAGGTTCTGAAGCTCAGGCGTAATGGCGCTGTTCTCCAATATGATCGCATTGGCCGTTGCGGGAAGCTGCCGCAGCCACCAGCGCATTTCCTCAACATGCGCACCGCTGGAACGCAGAATTGGCCTGACGCCCTGCGGACCCAATTCACGCGGCACAACCCCGGTAATGCGTGAATAGGTGCGCAACCCGGCATCCTGCAACGCCGCATGCAGTAAACGCACGATACTGCTTTTGCCGCGACTCCCGGTCACCAGCACACGCCTTGCGGTATCGGCATAAGCTCTAGTCATCGGCATGTGTCACCCACCCGCCACCTAATCCGACAGGAACGCGCCAACACCAAGGTCGGACAATTCCTGGTAAGCCGGCAGACCCTCCACGGTCACGCCCTTGCCTTCGCGCACAAATTCAAGGTTGTCGGCCAGCAGCCTGACCGTGGTGACATGCCGGGCGACTCGTTCCTCGAAGCGCTTGTCGAAGGACTCCCACGGCACGTAAAGGCGTCCCAGCCCGGCCGCCTTCTCATACGCCTTGTCCTCGCCGGTCAGTATGAGCGCCTCGTCAGTCCTGCCCCGGAAACGCCCGGCGCTGGCATTACAGGTTTCCAGCAATACCGCCAGCACATCCGCGTTGTCACCCCACTCGCGGTGGTTCAGACCGCGCAGGTTTTTAGGCGAGGGCTCAAGACGGATCGGCACGCCTTCAAACTCGAGTTCCATGGTGACCATGGCAGCCAGTTCCATCGCCCGCTCGTGCGCCACCAACGCATCCACCACCGGGTATTCCGGTGAAGCCTCATGCAAATCGATGGCCAGGTCGACGTTCTCCTGCTTGATCAATTCCATGAAGCCATAGGCCAGCCGCTCCGTGGCGCCACCATCGGCAACGCCTGGATGGGCGCGGTTCAGGTTACTGCGTTCAATGCCCGCCATGGTCTGGCCGGACTCGGGGTGTATGTAAATATCCGGGTTAGGCCATTCGTTTACCGGGTTGGTGATGCGCGCGCCGTAACGAAAGGCCCGGGTAATGCCGTTCGGTGTTGTGAAACTGAAGGTCTGGGGGTGCGCGTCCTGTGGGAACGTATGCGTGCGCGCCATCGGGTTGGCATACGGCGCAATGATCAGCCGGCCGCGCTTGACATCTGCCTGTTCCAGCATCACGACGGCCGCGATCACACCGGCCGGTTCGTTGGCGTGCGTACCACCGAGGATCAGGACGGTACCGCCCGGCTCATCGCCTTGCTGAACGTATATATCCGTATCGGCCGGAGTCCCCGCGAGGCCTTCGAACCAGTCACTCAGGCGTTTATGTTCGAAACCGGCGTGTGGCACCACGCGGTCAATGTCCGGGCCGGGGTCACGCATTTTCATGTAACTCAGTCCGCTGACCGCGGTTATTGCAATGACCGCCACGAGCATGATGGTTGCGGTTAGCCTGGAACCAAGATATCTCTTTTCAAACATCTTTCAGTGCCTACTTGATCATCAATACGCGCAGCAGCAATGGCACCAGCACCATGGCTGCGACCCACTGCTCACGCAGGGATTTTTCCCGGTACAGGCTGCGCAGCACCAGGACGACCATGAACAGGCAAATTGCCCAATATATCCAGGTCAGTATCATCGTTCTCTTCTCCTCATAGCCAGTTGGCGCCCAGGATAATCATGATTCCCCAGATGGCCGTCACCACGGCCGGAAGCAGGCACACCTTGAGTACTGAAAAGTAATTTTTTACCCCGACGACCTGGGCGGCGAACAAACCAGCCAGTGCCGTTGGTGGCATCAGGTCACCCAAGCCCGCGATCAGGCTCAGCGCTGCTCCGACAACGATTTCGTCTTGCCCCAGCAGGGCCAGCAGGAAAGGCACACCGAGCACAGTGGCTGAACCATAAGCCGACACGGCGCCAAACAACGGCAGCGATGTGGCGATGCCCACGTACAGCAACCAGGCAGGCAGGGCCAGGGCAGAAACCACGAAAAAGCCGCGGACACCGGTCATTGTCATGATCTGGATAAACATGCCTACGCCAACGAGGATGCCAGCGACCGGCAAAGCCGCCTGGATTGCCTCCGTCGCCGCCTCGAAGGGTTTCCAATCACGGCCCACCAACAGGCCGCTGGTGGCCGCCAGCAGGAAGGCCAACGGCATACCCAGCGAGGGTGCATACTGCGGAAACAGGCGCTCGCCACCGAGCAGTACCACCAGCACGAAGAATGGCAGCATCAGCCGGGCAGTCAATGGCACGCGTGACATGCGGGTCAGTTCCTCTTCCAGTTCGCTGTCGTCTCTGCCCGGACCGACCTCGGCCGCATGTTGCTTCAGGGAGGGGAAAATCAACAACATACCCGTGAATATGGCCAGCGGGACGGTGCAAATCAGCAACGGAATACCGAAGCCTACATAGGGCATATCGATTCCGCCGCCAATAATCATGGCTGGGATATTGATCGGAGGCGCGATCATGCCGTAAATCGCGGCCAGCGCGATAGCAGCAGCTGCTTTCACCGGTGGCACACCCAGTTTAAGCAGAGTCGGCGTAACGATGGCGCCTGCTGTGAGAACCGCGGCTGATGAAGAGCCGGTGATCATTCCCGGCACCATCAACAGGACCGTGATGCCCATTGTCAGCCTGAACGGCAACACCCGGAACTTGCGGATCATCCAGGCGGCCACGGATTCCATCAGGCCAATGTGCTGCACGGTTTTCATGAAGATCATGGCGCAGAAAATGATCAGGATGGTATCGAGATAGCCGAATGATCCCTCGATCAGGTGATCAATCGGAACCCCGTTACCGGATACCAGTGCGCCAATGATCGCCGCAATTGCCAGCGCCACGGCAATCGGCTGTTTGAATGCAAACGAGGCAACCGCGAAAACACCCACCATGACAATCGTGTAAAACCCTTCCGGCCAGAACCATTCCATTGTTGCGGGCTTCTCCTGTCTTGAGACTGATCGAATTAATTTAGAAACCTGCCGATACTGCCGGCGAGCAGGTCCTCGTATTCCGGCAACCCTTCGATGATCAACGCCTCACCATGATAGTCGGCATACGCATCAGCGAGGTTCTTGAACAACCGCAGGTGAAGTCCGACCCTGTGCGTCAATGGATACTTGGGGTCGTTGACGACATCACCGTCGCGGCGCCAACGGTCCTGGCCCGGGTTGGGGCTTTCGCTGAGAAACGAAAGACAATCCGTGGCGTTGCCGATTTCCAGGTGGCTTAAACCGCGATACTTGGTATTCGACTCCTCGAGCTTCATGCTGATCCGGGTATCCTCTTCCATCGCGAGCAGGGCGAAGGCCGCAATCTCGAGACCACGGGGATGTGAGACCAGCGTGTATGCCAGGCGCTTGTTGCCACCGGGGCGGTAATCGCCATCGGTCTGCACTTTTCTCTCCGGCGTATCGGCTTCATGCATATCGAGGCTTATGTCTACCTGTTCTTCTTTAATCAATTGCATGATGGCGTAGGACACCTGTTCGGTGCGCGTGCCCTGAGGGTCGCCCGGATAAGTGCGGTTCAGGTTGCGCGATTCGGCGCCATTTTTCAGCACGTAGCCGGCGGGGTTTTCATAGTCGTCCGAATCTGCCTGTCCCTGGTCCGCCGGGTCAGTCCTGCGGTCGCCGTAAGGCAGGAAACGCTTACCCGAGCGTGACTGGATCGCATGCTGACGCTTGATTCCATTGCGCGTGTCCCGCATCGAAATAGCGCTGCGGTTGGCATAGGGAATGACGATCAGCTTGCCCTGCTTGACCACGCTGTTTTCCACCATGACCAGGCCGGAAACACTTCCCGCCAATTCGTTGCCGTGAGTCCCGCCAAGCAATAGGCCCGTTGCGCCCGGCTCGCCACTGTCGAGGATAAAGACATCTGTATCCAGGTTGGTTCCTTTGAGCGGAGCAAAATAATCCGACAGTTTGCGCTGTTCGGTCACACCCGTCCCCGGTCGAATGTCCGGTGTAAAACTTTTCCCCCAGGCCGCAGCAGTCAAAAATAGCAATACTGCTGCCAGGCATGTAAATCCGCTTGCTCGCACGATGCTGAATCCCATCTGAAACTATTTCCTCGCCTGCTTTTCGGGTGCTGCGGCGCCGCCATTGCGCCTGATGGAACCCACACCGGTCATAACACCGTCATTAATTGCAATCGCGTTAGGACCACCAAAGTACAGGTCGGGATGATCGTATCGTTTTACCTTGTGACCAAGCTCTACCAGCAAATCGACAGTTTTTTGCGGAAAATCATCTTCCAACTGGATTTCCTTGTAAGCATCGTAGCCGGTGAACTTGGGCGTTTTGATCGCCAATTCCAGGTTCATGTCAAAGTCGATCAGGTTGACAAGCATCTCGATAACGGTCGAGCCTATGCGACCTGCACCCGGCGAGCCAAGTACCCAGCGCACCTTGCCATCCTGTTTCACAACCAGCGGGGCAATGGTGGTCCGGGGCCGCCTGCCCGGTTCCAGGTTGATTGGGCTGCCCTCCACCGGCACGCTCTTGAAATTGCCCAGCTCATTGTTCAGGAAATAGCCGTCCACCATGTTGCCGGTTCCGAAAAAACTGGAAATCGTCTGTGTCCATGCCACCGCATTTCCCGCCTTGTCGACAACTGAGAAATGCGTGGTAGAGGGCGGTACGTCCTCGATGGATCCCTCGATGACAGCTTTTCGCCCAGCTTCCAGCATCACGTCGATGTAGCTCTCACCCTGCTCGTAAAGGCCTGGATCGCCGACTCTTTCGGCATGCCAGGTTTCGGGATCGGATGCGCGCGACAGGTTGATCAGCATCATGCGCTGGCGCGCGTAGTCTTTGCTGATATAACCCTTTTCCGGGATGTGGGCATTGGTTTCGGGATCACCGAGCCAGCGGCGTTGATCGAGCGCTGTCAGGATCATGGCTTCCTGCATGATATGGATCGCCAATGGATCGGCCCAGTTCATGATGGCAAGGTTAAAGTGCTCAAGGATATTCAGCGTAGCCAGTATTCGTGGCCCACCAACCGGGCTACCGGGAACCAGTAGTTCAAAACCGCGATAAGTCCCCTTGAGTGGCGTTTTCGCCAGTGCGCGGTAGCCCTGGAGGTCAGATTTTCGGGTCCAACCGTCATTTTCCTGCATGAAACGCTCGAGGCTATCGGCCAGTTCGCCGTTATAGAATGCATCAACACCCTTGTTTGCAATGATTTTCAATGTCCGGGCAAGAGCCGGATTGCGAAAGCTCTGCCCCGCTGTCCATGGCATGCCATCGTTGAGGAATTCAGGGGCGTTCTTGAACAGAATTTCCCAACGGTCCATGTTCACGCTGGAAAACGTGTCATTGATCTCAAAACCCTGTTCGGCCATTCGAATTGCCGGCGCAGCCAACGTCTTCAATGGCAAACTCGCCAGTTCGAGCGCCTTGCCTATACCTGCTGGCACACCGGCCACGCAGTAGCCTTTGGGCGTATAGCGCACATCCCTGAGCTCGCCGGCCTTTTCCAGGTTTTCATAGGTCGCCATGGCTGGCGCAGTGCTGCGGAAATCAATGGCAAGCTCACGACCGTCCTGCATGACAGCGACCATGTAGCCTTCACCACCAAGGCCCGAAGCATAAGGCTCGACGACGCCCAGTGCCAAACTCACGGCAATCGCAGCGTCCACGGCGTTGCCGCCCATTTCCAGGATTTCAGCACCGGCCTCGGCGGCCAGCGGATGGGCCGCCGTCACCATGCCTTCGGTTGACTGTAGCGTTGATGCAAGCTTGACGGCTTGAGCCGCTGGACTGAATGCCAGCAAGCAGATAAAGACAAAGCGGAGTCTACGTTTCATGGGCAATGCTCCCGCAATGCAATTCAAAAACACGGGGCAAACAACTGACCCTTACAGGACACCCCACTCCGTCAGTAACTGCTGCAACGGTTCGCTGGTTCCCCGTACAGAAGGTGCGGTCAACATTTGCAGGTCCGTCCCTTCCACCAGGCCGGAGAACAGGCCGTCGTAATCGCCGCCTTCAACAACGATCATAGCGTCAGCCATGGGAACCGATTCAACGATAAACACGTCGGTCAAAGTACCGCGGCGTCCTTTGCCACCGATGTGCATCACCAGCACCTGCATGCCCTTGTCCCTGGCGGCCGCGGCGACTGATTTCATGCGCTCGATCTCGGCATCCTTGTCGATGCCGGCCTCGCCCAGCCCCTTGGAGCTTCCCGCCACAACTGTAATGAGGACCTTTTCATCCTGCAGTTCGTCGGCTTGCAGAAGTTTCTCCAGACGCCCATCGACCCCCAGTTTCTTGAGGACCACCCTGACCATCATGGCGTCCGGGCTTTGGCCAAACGGGGTCAGGACCACGTCTGCCGCCGGCGCTACCCCGCTGAAACCAGTTAATAAAGTGATGCCTAATAATGTGCTGAATATTCGCTTTTTCATGATATTGCCTTTTCTCATCGATGCCTGTACAAACTACCGAAGGGATATTTCACTGCCGATTTGCAACATTTCAGATGCTAACGAGTCCGCCAAACATGGACTCAGGTCGCGGCTCTACCCGATAAAGTCTGCGGCTTTTGTATCACTACGGAGAATAGAACTCGCATGGGGCACTCCACGTGGAGATCAACCAACCTGCGCCCGGATGGGCGCAGGTCACTCTTGTAAAAACAACCTGGCCGGGAGAAGTCTCACGGTCAGATTCTTATATTTCTCAGAAACCCATCCTGAGATCAAGGTAGAAATAACGTCCTAAATCACGATGTGCATCAGCAAAATAGCCAAAGAAACGATCGGCCAATGGCGCCCGTTCATTGGTGAAGTTGTTGATGCCCAAACGGAACCTCGAATCAGCGTTCCACAGATCCACGCGATAATCAAAGCTGATATTGAAGGTCGTCATGGACGGAATCCGCCACTTCTGGCCATCCCTCTCACCCAGGGAAGTCTGGATAAAGCTGCTCAGGTAGTATGCCGAGAGATTCACACCATAACGGTCCATGCTCCAACGCAGGCTGGAATTGTACTTGGTCGTCTGGTTACCATCCTGGCGAAGCAGGTCGTCAAATCCTCGCGGCGCCGGGAAAGTCGATGGGAATACGCCCGCTTCCGATGCCTCGATCAGCACCTGGGTTGCGGGACCGGCTTCCTGTTCGTACTTCTCATAGAAGCTGCCACGCAGGGAGAAATCCCAGTCACCCCAACTCGTATTGGTTGAGTAGAAAAGACCTATGTCATAACCTTCCACCGTTCTCGTATCGAGGTTGGCGTACTTGTCCTCGACATACTCCATCTGTCCGACCGGGCAAATACCGGCGTTTTCGTAGAAGGGGATGTCTTCAGGGTCAAGATCCAGGTAACCGACCGCCGGGTTGCCAACAAAGCTGGCGCAACCACTCAAGCCGTTTTCAATACGCAACAGCGAGTCAAGCAGCGAATGGTTAACTTCACCGAACAAACCGATCGTGTCTTTCTTCTTGATTCTCCAGTAATCAAACGTAAACATCAGGCCTTCGGCCGGTTCCAAAACGAAACCGAGGGAGGTATTGGTTGATTTTTCCGGCTTGAGTTCCTTGGAACCCGACGCGCGACGCTGGACACCACCGTTGCAGATGAGTTCGTCATCGGCTGCATCGAAATCCGGATCGTCAGGATCAAGTCCTGCTTCCCACACGTCAACCGCATACTGACAACTGTAGTTGCGCACAGTATTCGTGCGCACCACCAGCTCTTCGTTGATCGTGATCAGGTTCGGTGCACGGAAAGCCTCAGACCATGAACCGCGGAACAACAGCGGTTCCCAGATACGCCAGCCAAACGCAACCTTGCCAACCGTGGTGCTGTCGAAATCCGACGCATTTTCGTAACGGACGGCTGCCTGAATGTCGAAGTTGTCGAACACGGGTACGGCAAATTCCACGAACAGGGAGGTGGTATTACGACTACCACTGCTGTCAGACGACGGGCTCGAATTGATTACGTCGGAAATGAACGGGAAGGTATCACCATCAACATCGGTGAAAGCAATGGTGCCATCCAACCTGTCGTCCCGGTCATCCTCGAACGACTCTTTGCGATATTCGGCGCCAAACAATACGCCGACCGGTCCGGCTGGTAAGTTGAACAGCTCGGGCTTGCTGAGCTTGAAATCAACCATCTTCAAGTCGGTCTTGTTGGTGCGGAAGACATCCACGATAGCGCGTTCGATATTTGACGGCAGAACTCCACCATGGAAGGGGTTATAGGCGGCAGGAGTCGGATCATCGAGAGCTTCCTGCATGAGTGTATTGGAGAGACGGCTGGTGACGTCTTCACGCTTCGCCTCCGACCACACCAGGGCGGAGTCCCAATCCCAGTCACCCCAGGTGCCCCTGAAACCCTGCAGGAAACGCCAGGTAGTGGCATCGTTGTCGACAGTCCTCGGGTGCTCTACCCAACGGTAAAAATCCAGTAACAACGGCACACCTTCGCAGGGGACGTCATCTTCGGATATCAGCTCGTCGGACAAACGGTTAGGCGAACCGCAGGGACCGAAGGGGTTGTAGTAATTTTCCGCGCCGATAACCAGTTCGACACCGGTGGTGGTTGCAACAGGATGACGGATCAAATTGGTTTTGGCCTTGTAATAGCCGAATTCCGTATAGGCTTCCGTACCGTTCTCAAACTCGTGGTTGAAGAACAGGAAGGCATTGTAGCGGTCGAGATCGGAGACCAGGTCACGGCCGATGCCATTGCCACCATTGATGTCCTTGAGCCCACCGTTGAGGTTATAACGCCAGTTTCCGGTTCTGCCGTCGGGGTTCCTGCGCACACCATCACGCAGACCACAAACCGCCTCGTTGATAACCCATGCATCTTCATGGGAACACCACTCGCTGTCTATCGGGTAGGTCTCAAACTCGCCACCTGAATCGGTGATACCCGGGGGCCTGGAGCTCGTGCCGGTACGCGGATCCCTGGCATCCCACTGGCCAAAACCGGAATCGATTGAATCATTCCTGAAGGAAGTGGTGGTAAACCAAGGGTTATCCTCGTCGAGGAGCCACCGTTGGTCTGAATCCGCCCATTTCTTATCGTCCATTGAGCTGACCCGGTCACGGTGGTAGAAATCGCCGAAAAAGGAAATATTGCTACGGCCGCCGTTGAAGTCATGGCCCCATTCAATATTCAGGCGGATATCATCACGCGGGATGTTGTCATACCAGTCATAACGGGCACGAATGGTTAAACCATCGAAATTGTTCTTCAAAACGGTATTGACAACACCTGCCACGGCATCCGCACCATAAATGGCTGAAGCACCATCACGCAGGACCTCCACCCTTCTTACGCCCATGACAGGAATCGCGTTGGGATTGACGGTATTGACCGGCACAAAACTGCCACCAACCAGTTCGGTCTGGAAACCGGCTGCCTGTACCATGCGACGGCCGTTCAGCAGTGCCAACGTGTTACCGGTGCCCATGTTGCGCAGGTTGAAAGCACCGATATCACCGCGAACGGAATTGACACCGCCGGAAATATTTTCAGCCTCGCTCTGGAAATTCTGACCCTGCTCAGTAATGGCATCGAGCAATTCATCACCGGAGCTGATACCCATCATCTCAATATCGGATTCCGCAAACACAGAGACAGATAATGCTTCGGAAATGGCTGCACCCTTGATCTGCGTACCGGTTACGACAACTTCTTCGAGCAACTCCTCTTCGGTGCTCTGCTCAGTGTCGGCTGCGGCTTGTGATAGCTGGGTGACCCTGGCCGTTGTTGAGTCCGTTTTGTCAGCTGCCTGAGCGGAACCGGGATCGGTAGCATCTGCTGCCTGCAAGGGGCTTGCCAGCAGTGCCAGGAGGGGAAAGAGAAGTAATGCGATATTGATTGATAATTTATTGTTGCTTTTCAGTTGCCTGCCAATGACTGGCCGGGGTAGCTTCCTCATAATAAAAACTCCCTGCGTAATGTGATTGTGCCAAAAAGAAGTTGCCTTTCCTGAATCCAGTACGGAGGCGGCACTAATCCGCCACCTTGCCAAACAAAAACACAAGTTTCGCACGCAGTGCGTGTTGTTAACTTGCTTTTAACTTCTTTTGAACAATCTTAGCCGTATCAAGCAAGAATTCCAATGATTCTTGAGGCCTAACCAATAACCCGAGGTTATACTTCCTGTCGGACGGGTCGAACGGGATCAAGTATGCGTTTAAGACATATCGAGGTATTTCATGCGGTTTATAACTGCGGATCGATTACGGCTGCGGCAAAACAACTGAATGTTTCGCAACCCTCGGTCAGCAAGGTACTGTCTCACGCTGAGCAACAGCTTGGCTTCCAGTTGTTTGACCGGCAAAAAGGCAAGATACTGCCGACGCGGGAAGCCGAACGCCTCATTCATCACATTGATGAGGTCTATGACAACATCGGCGAACTCAGGCGTATTTCAAAAAACCTCGGCATCGCTGAATCGGGGTGTATACGTATCGCGATGGCGCCTGCTTTGGGTATCGACCTGATTCCGGCATCCATCGCCAGGTACCTGCAGCAACACCCGCATACCACGTTTGAAATCGAGACCTCGCACCAGCGCCAGGTGTTGCGTGCGCTGAAAGAACTGCGGGTCGATTTCGGCATCGTGTTTGACCCGCCTGAGACGCCGGGCATCATGATTGAACGCCTGGCGATGGCCGAACTTGTAGCCATCAGTCACGTATCAATGTTTTCGGACAAAGGCAGGACACTCACGCTGGATGATCTGGATGGCGTACCTTTCATTAACCTGAGTACTCGCAGTCCGCTCGGGCAAATGCTTGCCAATCGCATCGAGTCCGGTGGTATTCAGTTGCGCTCGATCGCCAACGTGGAGACCTACCAGATGGCCAAGGCGCTGGTCGCACATGGCGCCGGGGTGGCGTTGATCGATGAGATCACTGCGAAATCGGTGGGGCATGAAAATATTATCGCCCGGCGCATGGACCCTCCCTTGCAGTTCGAAGTCTCGATAGTGCATGCTGAATCCACCCCATTTTCCGTTGTAACTCAACAGTTTATAAGCCACCTGAAAGAAGAGACCCGTTCGTTTCTGCAAACTCCCCTGTATGAAGGCTCATAGACCGGCTCTATGAGGTGGGTATAAAAGATCATTGGAGATGGCCGCTCAACGGCTATTAGAATTTCAATAAAACAATATCAAACTAAAACACAGGCAGCTGAGCTATGCACGTCGTTGTTCTGGGCGCCGGGGTCATCGGTGTTACCACAGCATATTATCTCGCCGAACGTGGCCATGACGTCACGGTGGTGGAGCGTGCCGAGCAAGTGGCTGACGGCGCCAGTGGCGGCAATGGCGGCCAGTTATCGTACAGCTTCACAGACGCCATGGCCGGCCCGGCGCTACTGCCCAAGCTGCCCGGCATCATCGCAGGCCTGAACCCGGCTTTTCATGTCAGGCCTCTGCCGAACCCCGCGCTGATTCGCTGGGGCCTTTCATTTCTGAGCCAGTGCAGGAAAAGCCGCCACCAGGCAAATACGGTGGAGATTCTGAAACTGGCGTTGCGCTCTGGCGAGTTGATGACCGATCTCCGCGCCAGCACAAACCTCGAGTTCTCACACGACCAGGCTGGCAAACTGGTCATGTTAAAAGGACAAGTGGGTCTCGCGGAAGCCAGGGAAGCCTGCGAACTGAAACGC
>Ga0316201_10001297_pt1 | contig 16583 bp, 17 predicted proteins | sample CS6wburrow_MG_FD_204516 | JGI IMG/M metagenome (GOLD analysis project Ga0316201, IMG submission 204516) | Coastal sediment microbial communities from Delaware Bay, Delaware, United States - CS-6 worm burrow | ecosystem: Environmental > Aquatic > Marine > Coastal > Sediment | place: USA... | reverse complement strand
ATTTTACGTTATACAAAGAACAATCCGATTTTAGGGAAATCAATGCTGAAAACAGTTTCGAATTAATCTTTTTTGATGCCTTTGGCGCACGTGTACAGCCTGAATTATGGACTGAAGATGTCTTTGCTATCATGTTCAGAGCACTTAAAAACAAAGGGATTTTGGTTACCTACGCTGCTAAAGGCAGCGTGAGAAGAGCTATGCAAGAAGTGGGTTTTGAAGTGGAGAGACTACCGGGTCCTCCAGGAAAGCGTGAAATGTTAAGGGCAACAAAACCTTAGTTTATAATTTCTTATTTGTTAAATATTTCTGTTCCTTATTAAAAGCTTAGTATTAGTTGCTTATCACTGTTAAATTGAAATTAAAACTAATTATCACTGGGCATTAATCCCATACCTTTGCAATATGAAATTATTGATTACAGGAGCGACGGGATTAATTGGGCGGGAAATAGTTGAATTAAGCAATCAACAAGGAATATCTGTAAATTATTTGACCACCCAAAGGGAGAAGATAATTTCAAATGAAAACGTTCAAGGATTTTATTGGAATCCTGAAATCAACGAAATTGATCTTGATTCTTTTGATGGTGTTACGGCCATAATCAATCTTGCAGGTTCAAGTATTTCAAAAAGATGGACGGCTGAATATAAGAATGAAATTCTGCATAGTAGAATAAATTCATTGAAAACCTTGAATCATGCACTTGGTAAAATCGATACAAAAAAGATTATTTCTTTCGTATCGGCTTCAGCAATTGGTATTTATCCAAATTCAATAAGCAGCTTTTATTCCGAGGATGAACAGGCGATTGATGATAGTTTCTTGGGTGAAGTTGTGCAGAAATGGGAAAAGGAAATTGATGCCCTGGAGCATTTTGGGTTTTTGGTTTCAAAAGTCAGGATAGGTTTGGTACTGTCTAAAGATGGTGGAGCTTTACCGGAATTGGCAAAGCCCATTAAATCTTATATGGGGGCTACTTTTGGGAATGGCAAGCAATGGCAATCCTGGATTCATATTTCTGACTTGGCAAGATTATTCCTATTTGTTGTAAAGAACCAACTAAGTGGAACATATAATGGGGTAAGTCCAAACCCTATAACACATGAAAAGATGGTCAAAGAAATTGCCAAGGCATTGCACATGCCTATTTTCCTACCTAATATTCCACACTTTATGATGAAGCTGATTCTTGGTGAAATGTCTTATTTGTTATTTGCTAGTCAAAGGGCGAGCAGTAAAAAAATCGCCGAGGAAGGATTTGTTTTTGAATACCCTAATATAGGAAATGCACTTCAGCATTTTTATAATGGCGAATTCGTAGATGATTTGCATAATGACTTCAAAACAGAGGATTTTCAACCGTAAAATTAATTTTCATTTCAAGTATTCTTCTCCCCAAAGCCTTAATTACGTCAATTTTTAGTAAAGATTGGTGACATTTTGACATTTTTAAAGAAATGGCAGTACTTTTGCCATCTTAGAAAATAAGTTTAAAACTGCTATACTATAATGAGTAAGAAAAATAAGGCTGATGAGATATATGAGTCAATCTCTGAAGAACAAGGCAATATAGATAATGAAAGCGAACAGGATGAAACTGTAAATGAGGAAGGGGCAGCGACCTTGGAAGAGCAACTTAAACAAGACTTAGCTAATGAAAAGGACAAGTTTCTACGTCTATTTGCTGAGTTCGAAAACTATAAGAAACGTACTTCTAAAGAAAGAATGGATTTATTCAAAACTGCTGGGCAAGAGGTTATTGTTTCGTTGCTTCCTGTTTTAGACGATTTTGAACGCGCCTTAAAGGAGTTGGCGAAGTCTGAGGATAAAGAGATGTTCAAAGGTGTTGAATTGATTAACGGCAAATTGCGAGAGACCTTAAAATCAAAAGGCATGGAAGAAGTCGGCACGAAGCAGGGGGACACTTTCGATGCCGAAATACATGACGCCATAACCCAAATACCCGCACCAAATAAAAAGCTTAAGGGAAAGATTATTGATGTTGTTGAACGAGGTTATAAATTGGGCGATAGAATAATTCGTCATCCAAAAGTGGTTGTCGGAAACTAAAAATCAGGTATGAAGGAAGACTATTATGAAATACTTGGCATAGGTAAAAATGCCTCTGCTGCAGAAATAAAAAAAGCCTATCGTAAAAAGGCATTGGAACATCATCCTGATAAGAACCCTGGGGACTCAAAGGCAGAGGAACTTTTCAAAAAATCTGCTGAAGCATATGAGGTCCTGAGTAATCCTGATAAAAAAGCAAGATATGACCAATATGGTCATGCGGCTTTTGAGGGCGGCGGCTTTGGTGGAGGCGGAATGAACATGGATGATATCTTTAGCCAATTTGGTGATATTTTCGGAGGTGCATTTGGCGGTGGCGGTTTTAGTGGTTTCGGTGGATTTGGTGGAGCTGGCCAACGAAGGGTAAAAGGCAGCAACCTGAGAATTAGGGTGAAATTGACTTTGGAAGAGGTTGCAAATGGGGTCGAAAAAAAGGTTAAAGTGCGTCGAAAAATCCAAGCAGCTGGAGTTACTTACAAAACTTGCGGTACTTGTGGGGGTCGAGGCCAAGTAACTAAGGTCACCAATACGATTCTTGGCAGAATGCAAACAGCAGCAGCATGTAGTTCTTGTGGCGGTAGTGGTCAAATCATCGATAAAAGACCAAGTGATGCAGACGCCCATGGCTTAAAAGTTAATGAAGAAACTGTTTCTATTAAGATACCTGCGGGGGTTGAAGATGGTATGCAACTGAAGGTTCCAGGAAAGGGAAATGAAGCACCAGGAAACGGAATTCCAGGGGACTTATTGGTTGCAATAGAGACCCAAGACCATGAAACATTAAAAAGGGAAGGTGATAATTTACATTATGACCTGTATATTAGTTTCTCGGAGGCTGTTTTAGGAACCTCTAAAGAGATTGATGCCGTTGGGGGTAAAGTGCGAATAAAATTAGAGGCAGGAATACAATCGGGTAAAATATTAAGGTTAAGAGGTAAAGGTATTTCGAGTATTAATGGTTATGGTAGTGGAGATCTATTGGTTCATGTTAATGTATGGACACCTAAAGAGCTCAATAAAGATCAAAAGGAGTTTTTTGAGCGAATGAACGGTAATGAAAATTTTGAGCCAAAACCCGAGAAATCTGATAAGTCATTCTTCGAAAAAGTGAAAGATATGTTCTCTTAACGAATAACGAATTGTGTATTAAATAAAAAACGTATATTTGGTTTAATATTGGGAAACCAATATTAATTTTCTTTTTCATAGCAATTTTTTTCCCATCCTTAATTTATTTAAGGGTGGGTTTTGTTTTTTTAGTGAAACCCGACTTCCAAGAGCTCGAAAAAGCGAATTGGTAATAGCTGGTTGAACTAATCCCGCCGAAAGGCGGGATCTTAACGTTTATATCGAGTGGGTTTTGTTTTTTAGGGGTTCTTAGTTTAAAGCAATTCTATATCTTTGGCAAAATTGCTTTCATGAACAACATTTTGGTCACTAAAGAGGTTACCAAACAATTTGGGAAACACACTGTTCTTAATAAAGTTTCCTTGGAAATTCCCAAAAACAGTATTTATGGGCTATTGGGCCCCAATGGAGCTGGCAAAACTACCTTAATACGTATTATCAATCAGATTACGTATCCCGATATGGGAGAGGTGTATTTTGATGGGGAACTCTTAAAACCGCATCATATTGCCATGATTGGCTATTTACCCGAGGAAAGAGGATTGTATAAGAACATGAAAGTGGGTGAACAAGTCCTGTATTTGGCACAGTTAAAAGGCTTAAGTAAATCTGAAGCCAAGGAACGATTACAGTATTGGTTCAAAAAATTGGAAATAGGTGATTGGTGGAACAAAAAGGTACAGGAACTATCGAAAGGTATGGCCCAGAAGATCCAATTTATCGTAACCATACTCCATGAACCCAAATTGTTAATTTTTGATGAACCTTTTAGCGGATTTGATCCGATCAATGCGAATATCATCAAGGATGAAATACTTAACTTAAAAGAGAATGGTACGTCCATAATTTTTTCAACCCATCGCATGGAATCTGTTGAGGAGTTGTGCGAGTATATTGCGTTGATTCATCAATCTGAAAAAATCCTTGATGGTAAATTATCTGAAATAAAAAAGGCTTACAAGAATAATATATTCAAAGTGGGCTTAGAAGTTAAAAATGCAGAAGGGCTTTTAATGGAATTATCCAATAAATTCAATTTAACATCATCCAAATTCAATCCATTGGACAATCAATTGGATTTTACGGTGAAATTACCAACCAATGATTCAGGAGCAATGTTGGCTTTTTTAGCAAACAGGGCCAATGTTAATGAGTTTGTTGAGACGATTCCTTCAGCCAATGAAATATTTATTCAAACCGTTCAAAGCAAAGATGCAAATGAATAAATTACCACTCATAATTAAAAGGGAGTATTTGGCCAAGGTTCGCAACAAGTCGTTTGTTATCATGACTTTCCTAAGTCCCATTTTGATGGTAGGGATGGTTGTGTTGATCGCATATTTGACCGAAATAAACGATAATGAAAAGCGAATTATAGGGGTTTTCAATGAGAGCAACTACTTCTCTAATGATTTTAATACAACAGAAAGTACCTCTTATGTCCAGTTTAAGAATATCACTTTACAAGCTGCCAAGGACTCAACTGCTAAAGTCGGTTATTATGGACTTTTGCATATACCAGATGAAACTGAACTTGAAAAAGTAGCCAGACATTCATACTTCTATACAAAAGAGGCTCCAAGTACTACGGTCGTCGACAAGTTGGAAGAAATATTTCAAGATCGGTTAAGAGAAAGAAGATTACTGGATTTAGGGGTTTCTACCAAGGAATATGCCTTAATGGACAAGAAGTATGAAATAAACACTGAAACATATGAAGGGCAACAAAACCTAAAAGGAATCAATGAAATTAAAGCGATTATTGGTGGTGGATTTGGTTATCTAATTATGATGTTCATTATTATATATGGTGGTTTCGTAATGCGAAGTGTTATTGAGGAGAAAACCAGTAGAATAATTGAAGTGATCATCTCTTCGGTAAAACCATTTCAGTTGATGATGGGCAAAATAATAGGAACGTCTTTGGCTGGTGTGACACAGTTTGCTATTTGGATTGTATCGGCAACACTGCTTTTATTTATAACGTTTTCGATTTTTAATATAGATCCTGCAGCCATGAGTGGTAGTACGGACATTGCCTCGGGTATCGCGGGAAGTATGGCGCCACCAGTACCATCACCAAATGAGACAATGCAAGCATATGCACAGGAGCTTTATAAAATACCTTGGTTTATGCTTATCTGCTTTTTTGTGATTTACTTTATTCTTGGATATCTTATTTATAGTTCAATATACGCCGCTATTGGTGCTGCCGTGGATAATGAGACCGATACACAACAATTTATATTCCCAATTATATTGCCCTTGATGTTGGCAATTTATGTTGGCTTCTTTTCCGTTTTCAGTAATCCACATGGGCCAATTGCTGTAGGCTTTTCGCTTTTTCCTTTGACATCCCCTATTGTAATGCTTATGCGTTTACCAGGAGGAATTGGTGAAGGCGGTGTGCCCTTATGGGAAGTAGTAACTTCAATTCTGTTGTTGATTATAACATTTATAGGGATTGTTTGGTTAGCCGCCAAAATCTATAGGGTAGGTATTCTCATGTATGGTAAAAAACCTAGTTATAGAGAATTATTTAAATGGATAAAATATTGATTATGAGTCAGGATGAGTCCAATATAACATAACAAAAAATATGTCGTTCTACGGTTATGCCGGTCATTCGCTATTTCAAAAGGCGGTATTTCATAATCAGGATAGAAATGATATTTATACGTTAAATGATGAGCTCAGTTAGTACTTTTAAACCGTGTTTAGAATAGGAATTTAAAAAATTGGATTATGTCAAAGATTTTAGTAGTTGAGGATGAATCGGCCATACGTAGGGTTTTGATGAAGATACTTTCTGAAGAAAGTGATTCTTATCAAGTAGAAGAGGCAGAAGATGGTCTAAGAGGGTTAGAAGCCATAAAAAACAAAGACTATGATTTGGTATTATGTGATATTAAAATGCCAAAAATGGATGGTGTTGAAGTTCTGGAAGCTGCTCGAAAGATAAAGCCCGAAATTCCGTTTATAATGATTTCCGGTCATGGGGACTTGGACACTGCTGTGAACACCATGCGTTTGGGTGCATTTGATTACATATCAAAACCACCGGATTTAAATCGTCTTTTGACCACAGTGAGAAATGCTTTGGATCGAAAGGAATTGGTCGTAGAGAATAAAATCTTGAAGAAAAAAGTCAGTAAGAATTATGACATGATCGGTGAGAGCAAAGAAATTAATGCCATCAAGGATATTATTGAAAAAGTGGCGCCCACCGACGCACGTGTACTTGTTACCGGTTCCAACGGTACTGGAAAAGAATTGGTCGCCCATTGGATACATGAAAAAAGCCCAAGAAGTTCGGCTCCCTTCATTGAAGTCAATTGTGCTGCCATTCCTTCTGAATTAATTGAGAGTGAACTGTTTGGTCATGTAAAAGGGGCGTTTACTTCTGCTATAAAAGATAGGGCAGGAAAATTTGAAGCGGCGAATAAAGGTACCATATTTTTAGATGAAATTGGTGATATGAGCCTTTCGGCCCAGGCCAAGGTATTGAGGGCTTTACAGGAGAATAAAATATCACGGGTTGGTTCTGATAAGGATATAAAGGTCGATGTAAGGGTAATCGCGGCTACAAACAAAGATCTTGATAAAGAAATAAAAGAAAATAAATTCAGGGAAGATTTGTATCACCGTCTAGCAGTGATTTTAATAAAAGTGCCGGCTTTAAATGACCGGAGAGATGACATTCCCTTACTAATCAACCATTTTGCCAGTAAAATAGCGGAGGAACAAGGAATAGCCCCAAAAGAATTTTCAAAAAGTGCTATAAAACTCTTGAAAGGGTATGATTGGACAGGAAATATACGTGAATTAAGAAACGTTGTGGAACGATTGATTATTCTTGGAGGACAAGAAGTAACCGAAGAAGATGTAAAACTCTTTGCTAGCAAATAGCCATTTACTATTTACAGTCGTTAAGTTTTTCTAATGCCGCAGCTGTAATATCCTTCGTTTTGAGGTTATAGTATTTTTTGCCTTCAGTAAGATTTGGTAGTAATAATTGCTGTTCACAGTGCAAGTAAATATTTTCTGCAAAGGCCCGTGCCTCATTACAATCAACCGTATTGACTATTTTATTTAGGGACTCCCGGTATTTTTCTAAAGAAACATCAATTTTTCTTTCGAATTCCTTTTTACCAGGTTTCTTCTTTGACGTTTTTTCTTTTTTATCAACTACCGTATTCATAGCTAATAGATTACTGCCATACTTACTATCGTGTAATTCGTGTTCTGCAAGGGATTCAAGTCCGCCTAAAGTATTTTCTAAAGCTCTGTTTAATAGAATACGGGTACTGTTCAAAGAAGTTGCTTTTGTGGCTAATTTTAAGTTCGAAAGACTTTCAGTAATATTTTCTGTTGCGTATTCACAACCACATTCCATCAATTGATTTTTCGATTTTTCAATGGCGTTCAATGCCTTATAGGTCAAATATCGGGCTTGATTAATATCGTCGACAGCAATGGCTTTTTCGGTCTGGGTCTTAACATAATTAATGTTGGAACCGGCATATTCACAAGCCTTATCTACCTTGAAAGAAGAAAACAAGAAAACTAATACAACTATATGTATTGAGTAACGGTACTTCATAATGTAGGTATTTCGTTTGTTGTAAAATTTGGGAATAATACTTGGTAAAAGTACTCATAGTAGCCTTCCAAACCCATTTTTTTCGACAGAACGCAATAGCTTTCCCATATTTTAGATGAAATGGGGAATAGCGTAGTTAAACGGGTATCTTTTTTAACATATCCTGCAATTCAACGATAAAATTATTTTATATTCAAGGCATGAAAAACATAGATATAGGCCCATATAAAGCAGATAAAAGTATAAATCTCGGAAAGACATCAACTTTTGAGGATTTTGGTGTCACTGAAAAGGAATTAAAAAAAGATCTTGAAAAAATTCGAGAGGATCTGGGTGATTTTCAAGATACACTATATGCCCATGGTAAATATAGTGTTTTGGTATGCTTACAGGGAATGGATACTTCTGGAAAGGATAGTCTAATACGTGAAGTATTCAAAGATTTTAATGTTCGGGGTGTTGTAGTCCACAGCTTTAAGGTTCCTACAGCGTTGGAGTTGAAACATGATTATATATGGAGACACTATATTGCCCTGCCAGCAAAAGGAAAGTTCGGTATTTTTAATCGTACCCATTATGAAAATGTTTTGGTTACCCGTGTACATCCTGAATATATTTTAAGCGAGAATATACCCGGTATTCATGAAGTTTCAGATATTGACCATAAGTTTTGGGATGCTCGTTTTGATCAGATAAACAATTTTGAAAAACATATTGCTGAAAATGGGACCATTATCTTTAAATTCTTTTTACATCTTTCCAAAGAGGAACAAAGACAGCGATTGCTTAGAAGATTACGCTTGAAACAAAAGCACTGGAAGTTCTCTCCAGGCGACTTAAAGGAACGGAAGTTGTGGGACAAATACCAGCAGTGTTATGAAGATGCGATAAAGAATACTGCTAAGACACATGCGCCGTGGTATGTGGTGCCAGCAGATAATAAAAATGCTGCCAGGGTTATTGTTGCCCAAATTTTGCTTGAAGAGTTAAAAAAATACAAAGATATCGCCGAACCCGAGCTTGATGATAAAATAAAGGCTAATTTAGAAAGCTATAATCAGGAATTAGAAAACGAATGAGGCTTATAAAATTTACCCTAATAATCTTATTGACCACTTGGTATGGATTTTCACAATCTAATGATGAAAAACAGATAAAAGCAATTTATGATGCTGCCTTGACCAAGGGTAAAGCCTATGATTGGCTCAATTATTTATCAAATCAAATAGGGGGTAGATTATCAGGATCCGTCCAGGCGCAAAAAGCTGTTGAGTATACAAAAAGCCAACTGGATTCATTGGGTATTGATCGGGTTTGGTTACAACCTGTCATGGTGCCAAAATGGGTGCGTGGGACTCCTGAATTTGCATATTTTGAAACTGCTCCTGGGATAACCAGCGATGTGCGCATATGTGCATTAGGTGGGTCTGTTGCTACGCCGTTGAACGGAATTAAAGCAAATATCATTGAGGTTAACGGAATTGAGCAGTTGGCAACACTTGGAAAAGAAGAAATTGCAGGTAAGATTGTTTTTTACAACAAGCCAATGGATCCAACCCTGATAAGTACCTTTCAATCGTATTCGGGTTGCGTGGACCAGCGCTATGCAGGTGCGGCTGAAGCTGCAAAGTTTGGGGCTGTGGGCGTAATTGTTCGTTCAATGAATTTAAGATTGGATGATTTACCTCATACAGGTTCAATGAGTTATGGAGAAGCTGCTGCATCGGAACGCATTCCCGCAGCTGCAATAAGTACTAATGGAGCAGAGCTTTTGAGCACAACATTAAAATTGAGTCCAAGCACCAAATTCTACTTCAAACAAAATTGTAAACTGTTTGATGATGTTGAATCTTTCAATGTAATTGGAGAAATTAGAGGGAGCAAATACCCGAATGAGATTATGATCGTAGGTGGGCATTTGGATTCTTGGGACTTAGGCGATGGTTCACATGACGACGGTGCAGGTTGTGTTCAGAGTATGGATGTACTTAGACTTTTAAAAGAAAGTGGGTATAGACCACAACGTACGATTAGGGTGGTGTTGTTTATGAATGAGGAAAATGGACTCCGAGGAGGGACTAAATATGCCGAAGTTGCCAAAAGCAAGAATGAAGATCATGTCTTTGCTTTGGAAAGTGATGCTGGTGGATTTACCCCACGTGGTTTTTCTTTTGATTGCTCAGATGCTAATTTTGAACAAGTACAAAATTGGAAGAAACTTTTTGAGCCCTATCTTATCCATATGTTTGTGCGCGGTGGCAGCGGTGCCGATATTGGTCCACTTAAAAATGACCGAATGGTGTTAGCGGGCCTCCGACCTGATTCACAGCGATATTTTGACCACCATCATGCAGAAAATGATACATTCGAGCATGTGAACAAAAGAGAATTAGAGCTTGGTGCGGCTACAATGACCAGTTTGATCTATTTATTCGATAAATATGGTATTGTAAAATCACCCAAAATTAAGGGATAACCCTTAATATGGAATGTGGTTGAAGATTACCTCTTATTCTCTACCTTTTTTTGTATATACTGAATTCTAAACTCAGAACTAAATTCCCTACCTTTGCCGCTCATTAAAAAAAGCGCAAAATGCAAGACGGAATCTACGCAAAATTCAATACTTCAAAAGGAGAAGTACTTGTAAAACTTACACACGATAAGACCCCTGGAACAGTTGGTAACTTTGTTGCCCTAGCCGAAGGTAAATTGGAAAATAAAGCTAAAGCTGTTGGTGAGCCTTATTACAATGGTCTAAAATTCCATAGAGTAATACCAGATTTCATGGTTCAAGGTGGTTGCCCTTTAGGGACTGGAACCGGAGATCCAGGATACAAATTCGATGATGAGTTTCATCCAGATTTGACTCATGATGCTCCTGGTATTCTTTCAATGGCCAATGCCGGCCCAGGAACTAATGGAAGTCAATTTTTTATTACTCATGTGGCCACCCCATGGTTGGATAACAAGCATACCGTATTTGGTCATGTAGAAGCAGGGCAAGAGGTTGTTAATGCCATAGCTCAATCTGATGCAATTGAAAGTTTAGAGATTGTTAGAATTGGAAATGAAGCTGAAAATTGGGATGCGTTAAATGCTTTCAAAACTTTTGAAAGTTCTAGAGCTATAAGACTTGCTGAGGAAAAAGCAAAACAAGCCACTGAATTGGATAAGGTTGCTGCAGGTTTTGATGAAACCGAAAGCGGACTTAGATATAAAATAATCCAAAAAGGAGACGGGGTCAAGGCAAATACCGGTCAAACAGTTTCTGTTCATTATGAAGGCTCGTTGCTTAGTGGTCAAGTTTTTGACTCATCATACAAGCGTAATCAACCCATAGATTTTCCATTAGGAGTTGGGCAAGTGATTTCTGGATGGGATGAAGGTATTTCTTTATTACAAGTTGGTGATAAGGCTCGCTTTGTAATCCCATCGAATTTGGCTTATGGCAGTGCTGGTGCTGGGGGCGTTATTCCACCAGATGCAACCTTGATTTTCGATGTTGAATTGATGGAAGTTAAATAAAATTAAGACTTCGGTCTACAAATAATAAGCCTCGGCAATTCGCTGGGGCTTTTTGGTTGGTTTCAGCGCTACTATTTTTTGGTTTGTTGTCCTAAACTTGCAATGAATAAAATGATATTGACCAATACTAAGGCAAGTAATATGGTAAAAAATGAAGGCATAACTGATTAGATTAAGGATTTACATCACGTTTGTGTATATAACAGTTCATAACTGTAATACCCTACCTAATTAATGATAAATCAATTGTTTATCATTAGTTTTTTGCGCCGCCAGTACTCAAAAGCAAGAGCACAATATTTATAATAAGAAGCGATAACAATATGGTTAAAAAAGTTAACATAGTTTGATTAGTTACTCGTAAATGGGGAATGTGTTCTGTTTAACTTAAGATTGTCAAAATGACCAAAAGTTGCGCTAAACGTTAAACAAAAATATAAAAAAAATATCCAAAGTAGGATTAATCCTTAAACAAAAAACCCCCAATGAATATATCATCGGGGGTTTATATAAAAAAGTTAAAATCGTTACCTAGTCAACTACTTTCACATTAACGGCGTTCAATCCTTTTTTACCTTGTTGTAGTTCAAATTCCACAACATCACCTTCACGAACTTCGTCGATTAAGCCAGAAATGTGTACAAAATGATCTTCGTTCGAACCATCTTCAGTGATGAAACCATAACCTTTGGAATCATTGAAGAATTTAACTGTTCCTTTACTCATAATAAAAATATTAAATATTAATTAATGCGCAAATGTAGCGTAAAAAATTTAATTGTGTAATTTTTTGAAAGTTATCTTTATGTTAAGCCTATTAAAATATATATCCATTTGGTCTAACATAACATAATTTTTATAATGGAAAATAATAATTATACCGTTGGATCTGGTGTCATTCTTAAATAGGGCTTTATTTCTTCAACTCCCTTATCGAACATCTCTCTAGCTTCATTTGTGGGTATTGCTGGGCTCACAACAACATCTTGACCATGCTCCCAATTCGCGGGAGTGGCTACTTTATGATAGGCGGTTAGCTGTAATGAATCCACAACCCTCAATAGTTCATAAAAATTACGTCCTGTTGAGGCCGGATAGGTTAGTGTTAATTTTACTGTCTTATCAGGAGCAATAATAAACACTGAACGTACAGTTAAGTTATTATCAGCATTCGGGTGGATCATATCATATAGGTCAGAAACTTTTTTGTCCTCATCCGCTATTATGGGAAAGTTCACAGTGGTATGCTGTACTTCATTGATGTCTTTGATCCACTCGTTATGTGAATCGGCACCATCTACACTCAAAGCCAACATTTTTACATTGCGCTTGTCAAATTCATCCTTGAATTTAGCCGCTGTACCAAGTTCTGTTGTACATACTGGCGTGAAATCTGCAGGATGCGAGAAAAGAATTCCCCAACTATCCCCTAAATAATCATATAAATTAATTGTTCCCATTGAACTGTCCGCGGTAAAATCCGGGGCTTTATCGCCCAATCTAATTGTTGCCATTTCAGTGTTTTTAAATTGCTAATCAGTTATCCTATAAAATTAATCGATTATGTAGTTGTACGTTACCTGGGGAAGGTTAAAACTGTATTAAATTTTCTATTTTTAAGCTATGGAACACATCGACATTATTAAATTACAATATCCTTTAGGACACTTTATATATCCCGATGAAGTAAGCCAGAGGCTTGTCTCTAAATGGATTCGGATTTTAGAGGAGCTGCCAGTAACTTTGGAGAATCTAGTAAAGCATTTATCAGATGAACAATTAGAAACACCTTATCGCCCAGGGGGGTGGACGGTTAGGCAATTGGTACATCACATTGCCGATAGTCATCATCATAGCTATACACGTTTTAAGTGGGCATTGACTGAGGACGAACCATTGATTAAAGCTTATGAGGAAAAGGAATGGAGTAGTTTATTTGATGCAAAAACTGCACCCATAGAAATCTCATTGTCTTATTTAAAAGCATTACATGCCAAAATGATTTTTTTGTTGCGAGGTTTATCATCTGAAGATTTAGATAAATGCTATGTACACCCAGATGGTAATATTAGAGTAACCATAAAAGAGAATATTGGAAAGTATGCTTGGCACAGTCAGCATCATTGTGCGCATATTCAAGGATTGCTTAAACGCAAAGAATGGTAAAATAATTACGGAAGATATAATTTACTCTTTTTCGCCTCCTTTTGGGCCATAAAAAATGACCCATGTAGCGAAATCGTCGGTAAAGTTTTCAAATCGGTGTTCAATACCGGCAGGTACAAATAAAAAGTCACCTTGACTGAATGTTGTAAGCTTTCCATCGTTTAAGAATTCACCACTACCCGAAATGATAATATAAACCTCGTCTTGCGTATGTGGTTGTTGCAAATCAACTTTTCCAGGTTTGTAAACTTCAACCGTTAAAGTGCCATGCTTAAAGAAGGTTTTGAACGGGGATTCAGTTAGCGAGAGCTTTGCCAAAGCTTCATTTTTATCAATCTTCATAAAAGCACGGTTTTTAGGTCAAGGGATAACCCATTTAATGTTGCAACCAATACTTGGCTTTTGAAATGAGTTGATTTTGTTGCCTTGAAGAAGGGCTTCAATAGCCTTTCGTAAATCTATACCAGAAACCGGAATTCCGTTGCCAGGTCGCGAATCATCCAATTGGCCCCTATAAACAAGCCCAAGGTTGTTATCAAATAAATAAAAATCAGGAGTACATGCGGCATCATAGGCCTTTGCCACTTCCTGAGTTTCATCATAAAGATACGGAAACGTATAATCAGATTCAAGAGCTTTTCTCTTCATTAAATGCGGTGCATCTTGAGGATAATTAACAATATCATTACTTGAAATGGCAATAAATGAAATTCCCTTCTCTTGATACTCTTTAGCCATTTTTGCAATTTCTGGGTTTACGTGAATTACAAATGGGCAATGGTTGCATATGAACATGATGACAGTGCCTATTTTACCTTTTAATAAATCAAGTGAAAGGGTTTTATCCGAAACCGTATCCAATAATTCAAAAGGTGGTGCTTTTGTATCCAGAGGTAACATATTACTTGGTGTTTTGGCCATTATATTTATATTTAAATTGAATCTAAAGTTAAAAGTAATTCATCAATTCTTTGTAATCCAATTTGCTATTTTTAAATTGAGCATTATTCATTTAAATAATTTATCGCGATAAAATGAATGAAACTATACATTGGGAAGATTTTTCCAAAATTGATATGCGCGTAGGAACCATTATCGATGTGACTGACTTCCCTGAAGCACGTAATCCTGCTTATAAGGTTACAATTGATTTTGGTAGTAGTTTAGGGCTTAGAAAATCTTCTGCGCAGATTACCAATTTGTACTCCAAGGAAGACCTTTTAGGTAAGCAGGTAATTGCTGTGGTTAATTTTCCAAAAAAGCAAATTGCGAATTTTATGAGCGAATGTCTTATCTTGGGTGCCGTAGAAGGGAAAAATGTAGTATTGCTACAGCCCGAATCACCTGTTCCAAACGGACTTAAAATATCCTAACCATTTGACCGAAACCGTACTTGATAACATTCATATTAACTTTAGTAGTCAAGCACTATGGGTAATGAATATTGCTCTGGCATTGGTCATGTTCGGCATTGCCCTTGAGATTTCCGTAAATGATTTTAAACGCTTATTAGAAAATCCAAAACCTATTTTCACTGGAATTTTCAGTCAATTCTTGTTGCTGCCAGCAGTCACATTTTTGTTGGTTTGGTTGACCGAACCAATTCCAAGTATCGCTCTGGGAATGTTTATGGTGGCTGCCTGTCCTGGCGGTAATATTTCTAATTTTATAACGCATTTGGCAAAAGGAAATTCCGCGTTGTCAGTAAGTCTAACCGCTGTGGCAACATTATTGGCTGTTTTTATGACACCATTTAATCTGCAATTTTGGGGATCTATGTATGGCCCAACGGCCACCATTTTAAAAGACATTGCAATTTCGCCATTGGAAATGGTCAAATTGGTCTCCTTATTGCTTGCATTTCCGTTGATTTTGGGAATGTGGGTAAATCATTCTAAGCCTATTTTGGCCAAGAAAATGGCCAAAGTTTTGAAACTAGGTTCTTTATTATTCTTTATTTCTCTAATATTCCTTGCGCTGTATAACAATAGGGATATTTTTATGGATTTTGTATTCTACGTTTTTTGGATTGTGATCATGCATAACCTTGTTGCGTTTACGACTGGTTTCTCAATTGCCAAATTGATGGGACTTGATAAGAAAGATGTGCGGTCTATCACTATTGAAACGGGAATCCAAAATTCGGGCTTGGGATTATTGCTGATTTTTACTTTTTTTGATGGATTGGGTGGTATGGCTCTGTTAGCGGCCTTTTGGGGTATTTGGCATTTAGTGTCTGGTTTGATTCTTTCTGGATTTTGGGGGTATAGGCCAATTAAGAAAGAGGAATTGGCTTCATGAAACTAGGATACAATATTGTGAAGTTATGGCTTAGGACAGGCCTCTTTTTTTATTATGGCAGAATGAAGGTTGTTGGTAGGGGAAACATTCCTAAGAACAAGCCAATAATGTTATTGGCCAACCATCAAAATGCATTAATGGATCCCTTGATGATTGCCATGAATTGCGGAGTGAAACCTTTTTTTTTAGCCCGTTCCGATTTGTTTAAAAACCCATTTGTGAGTAAGTTTTTGCATTATTTGCAAATGATACCAATATACAGGTTTAGGGATGGAATAGATACCTTAAAGAACAACCCGGCTATCTTTAAAAAGTGCGCTGATTTATTGGTGCAAGGAGAAACCGTAATGCTTTTTCCCGAAGGTAACCATGGTATACTAAGAAGGGTGAGGTGGCCAATGCGTAAAGGATTTGTCAGAATAATTTTCAGTGCATTGGAAAAAGAACCAAACTTGGATATTCGCATTCTCCCTGTAGGATTAAACTATTTGGAAGCTGAAGGTTTTCCTGATAGTGTTTCAATGTATATAGGAAAGGATTTCGCAGTACAAGATCATTATGATCCAAATGATTTGAAACAATCAGAAATCAAGTTAAAAAATGAAATCTATAAAAGATTAAAAGTACTTACAACGCACATTCCAGTTGAGGAAACCTATGATAATGTCTTGGTCCAATTGAATAATCAAAAAGTTGATTATCTAAAACCGAATGTAGTGAATAGAATCATTCAAGGCATTGATCCAAATGTTGTATCAACGCCAAATAAAGATAAAAACCGATG
>Ga0316201_10001296_pt1 | contig 16584 bp, 19 predicted proteins | sample CS6wburrow_MG_FD_204516 | JGI IMG/M metagenome (GOLD analysis project Ga0316201, IMG submission 204516) | Coastal sediment microbial communities from Delaware Bay, Delaware, United States - CS-6 worm burrow | ecosystem: Environmental > Aquatic > Marine > Coastal > Sediment | place: USA... | reverse complement strand
GCGCACGCTGCTCGATGGCAGGCCGCTGGCCGCCGGGCGTCATCAGGCGGTCTGGGACGGTCGCGACAGCTCCGGCCGCGCGGCCGCCGCGGGGGTCTATTTCTACAACCTGCGGGCCGACGGCATCCAGCAGACGCGGCGGATGACGCTGGTCAAGTAGGACCGGTCCGCGGCGGGAGCTACCACTCGAGTTCGCTGGCGCTGGTCCGCGGCCGGGCGCCCAGGATTTTCTTCAGGGTTTCCGGATCAGCGTCCAGAAATCCCGGCGCCACCAGGCGGGGCGTCAGCTCGCGCCAGTTCGGTCCCCGGTCGAACACGCCCGCGAACAGCGGCAGCGCCTGTTCGATCTGCCCGGCGTTGACCAGGGCGACTGCATGCCAGAAGCGGGCTTCGAGATTGTCGCCCAGGATGGCTTCGGCCTGGCCGTACGCGCGGCCGGCCCCTTCCAGGTCGCCCTTTTCCACCGCCAGATCACCCGCGTTCATCAGTTCGTATCCCCGGTGCAGGTTCAACAGGCGGGTCATCTCCGTGATGGGGTCCGGATGGTCCTCGATCCGCAGGTCCACCAGGGTGTCGTTCCAGGGCTCGCCGCTGGCCTCGGCCTTGACCACCAGGATGGCGACGGACTGACGGCCGCGAATGTCGCCGCCTTCATGTTCCGCCGCCGCGAGCGCTGCGAGCAGTCGTTCGGCCAGCGGTCCGCGGGCGGACGTGAAGGCCTTGGCCATGGCCTGCGGAACGGTGGCCGGGCCCATCAGGTTGGCCTGTACCGCAAATCCCTGACCGAGCTCGTGGCCGGCCTCGGCGATGCAGCGGTTGCCGGTGTGCGTGGCCACGCCGCCGAAGGCGTCGACCATGCCGACCTGCCGGATGTCGGCGTTCGCATCGGCCATCAGCAGCGTCTCCAGGGCGACCGCGGCGCTCTGGCCGCCGGCCATCAGGTCCAGGCCCTTGGGGCCGTAGGAGGGGTCGACCATCGACTGGGTCGCGACGGCGCCGACGCCGGCGCGGGCCCAGGGCACCAGGGCGCCCACGCTGAACCAGTGCGACTGAACGGCCACGCCCAGGTGGCCGGTGTCCGGATCCCGGGCGACGATCGAGTACGTGGCGACCGGGCGGATCCCGGAGGTGCGCGGGGATTCGTCGGCGACGGCCGGGGCGGCCGTCAGTACCGCGACTAGCAAGGCGGCCAGGATGCTGTTCATCTCTTCGGTCCTTCCGGAAAGCGGGGTGTGTCTTTCCGCGCGATCCTACCATCTGGGTACGCGGCGTCCCATCCCTTCGTGAACCGCCCGTTGCCGAAACCGTTGATTTCCGTATCATGGGCGGCAACGGGGGCCGCGGACGGGCGCCCCTGAATGACCTTGGTTGTTGATGAGAAGGAGATTATGATGGCCGAACCGAAAATCGCGGGAACCAAACCCATCGTCATGGACCTCAAGGCCGGCAAGTACGCGTTCTGCAGCTGCGGCGAATCCGCCAACCAGCCGTTCTGCGACGGCAGCCACGGCGGCACGGAATTCACGCCGCAGATGTTCGAAATGGCCGAGGACAAGACGGTGGCCATGTGCGCCTGCAAGCGCACCGGCGGGAGTCCGTACTGCGACGGTTCGCACGCCAAGCTGGGTTCCTGACAACCCCGCGCGAGGACATCATGAATGATCGGGTCGTGGTGATCATCAGCACCGCCGACCGCGGCAAGGCCCAGACCGGCGCCATGTTCGCCGTCAACAGTCTCAAGCACGGCTGGCTTGCGGACGTGCGGCTGTTCTTTTTCGGGCCCGCCGAGAACCTGCTCCTGGAGGACCCCGACCTGCAGGAGCTTCTTTACGACTACCACCGCCAGGACCGCACCGCCGTGGCCTGCCGGTTCCTCGCCGAAAGGGACGGCAGCCACGCGGCGCTGTCCGCCCTCGGCGTCCAGGTCGAATTCGTCGGCTCGATGATCGCCGACCTCATCAAGGACGGCTACACCCCGATGGTCTGGTGACGTGCAGCAACGACTGGTTTCACTGGATGTCTTTCGCGGTGTGACCGTTGCCCTCATGATCCTGGTCAACAGTCCCGGCTCCTGGGCCCATATCTACCCACCGCTGCGCCACGCCGCCTGGCACGGCTGGACCCCCACGGACCTCGTGTTCCCCTTTTTCCTGTTCATCGTCGGGGTGGCCATTTCCCTCAGCCTCGGCCGCCGGCTGGATTCCGGAACCCGACGGGAGGCCCTGGTCCTCAAGATCTACCGCCGGGCGGCCGTTATTTTCGGCCTGGGCCTGTTCCTGAACGGATTTCCGTTCAATGTGCCGTTGAACGCCGAGATGGCCGCTGGTTTCGAGTTCGGGGATATCCTGCGCACCTTCGAGGCCATCCGGATCTGGGGGGTGCTGCAACGGATCGCCATGTGCTATCTGATCGTCGCGTTGACCGTGGTGCTCACGCGCGGGACCCGCAGCCGTCTGGCGGCCGGAGCGGTCATACTGCTGGCCTACGAGCTGTTGATGCGGGTGCCGCTGATTGCCGACTGGGGCGCCGGCAGTTTTGCCCTGGCGGACAATTTCGTGCGCTGGCTCGATCTGGTCGTGGTGGGCGAAAACCATCTCTATCGGGTCCGCGGCCTGGCCTTCGACCCCGAAGGTCTGCTTTCAACGCTGCCGGCGGCAGCCACCACGTTGGTCGGGTTTTTTGTCGGGGAATATCTGCGCGGCCCCCGTGAGCACGGTCGCAAGTTGATGATCCTGTGCGTTTCAGGGTGTGCCGGTGCGGTTGGCGGCTGGTTGGGCAGCCACGTCGAACCCGTCAACAAACAGCTGTGGACCGTCAGCTACGTGGTCCTGACGGGGGGCTTGGCCACCGTCGGCCTGGCGGTTTCGTCCTGGCTGATCGATGTCCGCCGTTGGCACAGGGGCACCCGGCCGGCCGTCGTTTTCGGCAGCAATCCCCTGGTGGTTTTCCTGGGTTCGGGGCTGCTGGCGCGCCTGCTCTACCTGGTCAAGGTCTCCGACCAGGACGGGGGCACGGTCAGCCTCCAGATCTGGCTGTACCGCAACGTGTTTGTTCCGGCGGCCGGAGAAGTGAACGGGTCGCTGCTGTATGCCGTGGTCAATGTCCTGTTCTGGCTGCTGGTTCTGTGGTGGCTGTACCATCGTCGAATATTCGTCAAGATCTGACCCCCAACGGCTTTGCGGCCCTAAAAATATTCAAAAGCGGGTTTGCAAATCATATTTCAACGAGTTATGATTTTCGGCAATAGTCCGGCAACCGGCCGGGCTGGTTTTGAGCGCAAGGGGCCTCCCGGATTTGGCCGCTGGTCCTGCGTGCTTGTGTTTGCCGGAGATCCGGCACTTGGAGAAGATGGAAAATGAAGAAACTGTACGTGGGCAATCTGCCCTTCAGCGCGACCGATGAAGAAGTCACCGACCTGTTCGGACAGCACGGTACCGTGCACTCCGTTGCGCTGATCAACGATCGTGAGACCGGTCGTCCCCGTGGCTTTGGTTTCGTGGAGATGGACGACGACGCGGCGACCGCTGCCATCCAGGCCCTCGATGGTCAGGAAATGGGTGGACGTGCGCTGCGCGTGAACGAGGCTCAGGATCGTCCCCGGCGCGGTGGCGGCGGCGGCGGCGGCGGCGGCTACGGCGGCGGCGGTGGCGGCGGCGGCGGCGGCGGTGGCCGCTGGTAAGCGGATCAGACCCACGCCCGCGCTGATGCGGAAACCCTGCTTCCCACGGGAAGCAGGGTTGTTTCTATCCTAAACTGTTTGCTTACAACACAATCCGTAAAAAACGCGGTTTTCTAGCCATTTTTGTGGTTTTTCGGGATGTTTTATGGTACGGTTTGAGCAGGAATCACAACACATGAAGCCGACAGCGAAGCATCTTCTTGGTTGGCAGCTTCTTGTAACCATAATCCACTCCGCAGGCGTTATGTCGGATGATCGCCCTGATTCCGGTGCTGAATTGCGGTGGATCCTAGGATAATCGGGGCTCCCCGTCGCCGGGGAACGCATCAACTACCTTTGGGGGTTCATGATGAGAAAATCGATATTGCCGTGTGGTATCGCGCTGCTGCTGGCCATGACCGTTGTTACGGGATTCGCTTTCGGCCAGGCGCCTGGTATCGACTACTACGGTTTTGCCTGGGAAGACGGGGGATTTCCTCCCAGCAATCCGGGTGACGTTCTGTACTTCACGGGCGTGGGCAATGGCGCCGACCCCATTTTCGGGGTGGACCTGGGAACCGAAGAGCTGACCTTTTACATCCACGATCTGGTCAGCACCGGTGAATTCGATGTCGCCGGCACCACGGTGATCGCTTATACCGGCGGCACTCTTGAAATCTACCGGGATGGCGCCCAGAACGCCGACTGGGGCGTCGCGCCCCCGAATCCCACATCGCCGGCCACGTTCAACGACGGCACCCTGTTTTTCCAGGGCGCCTTCAATGATTTCACGATCTTCATCGCTCCGGGCGGTTACGGTTCCTTCGAGGGCACGCTCGACGGCGTCGCCGGCGAAGTGATCAGTGAAGTGTGCACCGGTTGCGCCTATTCCTGGGGTGGCAGTTTCACCCTGGAATCCGGCGCCCAGATTCCTGCGGGCTATGATCTGCAGATCGACGGAGTCTTCGAGATCGAGGCAGCTGTTTCCACCGAAACCACCAACTGGGGTTCGTTGAAAGCTCTTTACAGGGACTAGGTCATCAGGACGCTTCTCAGGCGTTTTCAACTTTGGAGGATAGGACATGAAAAAAAGGGTAACACTGATGATCCTGGTCCTGGCGGCGCTCGCAGTGCCCGCTTCGGCCCAGCAGCTTTTCGACTTCCTCGGCCAGGCCGATGTCCCGGCCGCTGTCGGGGGCTCGCTGAGCATGTACAGCATCATGGCTGACCCGGCGCCCGGCACCACGCCCATCGCGCTCGACTTTGACAACTTCCAGTACACGGTGGTCGTCACGGGGCTGACCCTCGATGCGGACGGCCCGCCGACGCAGACGTATTCCAACGGAACCGTCTCGATCTATGAAGACAACGGGACCGCGGCCGACTACGCCAACCTGGGCACCTTCACCGACGGCACCGCCATCCTGGTCGGCAACATCACCGTCTTGTCCCGGACGATGTTCACCGCCACCCTGGGGTCGGCGGCCGGCACCATGGACTGGACCGGCGGCACCCGCCTGGACGACATCGCCCCGGTGGACCAGTTCGGCTGGGCCTTCCTGACGGGAATCAATGCCAGTGCCAGCAACGTCGAGCCCGGCTTCGACGAGCGGTGGGACGGCAAGATCGAGCCCGAGACGCCCATTGTCGACGTCGAGAACGTGCTGTGGGGCAGCGTCAAGGCCATGTACTAGAAATCATTATCATCTCGCTGAAAACCCCGTCTTCCCTTGGAAGGCGGGGTTTTTTATTTTTAGGTAGGGTCATCACAGATGTTATAATTATCGTTGGGAACCAAAGGACGCCTCCGGTGATATCAAAAACAGGCGGCAACGGGAGAAAGATCGTGACCAGACCGGTGAAATCCGCGCCATTGTTGAGCATGATGTGCTGTGTGCTGGTGATCCTGCTGTCAGGGACCGTTCTTGCCGATGCTCCGGCGGGATATTACGACACCGTCGATTACAAGGACGCAGCGACCATTCGGGCCACCTTGCACGACATCATCGACGGCCACACCAAGATTCCCTACACGGCGTCATCCACCGACACCTGGAACGTGCTCGAACTCGCGGATCAGGATCCCAACGATCCGGGCCGGATCCTCGACGTCTACCGGAACGCCAGCTACCCGAAGTACGGCGCGGGCAACAACGACTACAACCGGGAACACACCTGGCCCAAGAGCTACGGCTTTCCCGATGACGGCTCGACCAACAAGCCCTATTCCGACTGCCACATGCTGTTCCTGTGCAATGACAGCTACAATTCCTCGCGCAACAACAACATCTACGATGACTGCGCTTCCAACTGCACCGCCTACCCCACCTTTGAGAACAACGGGCAAGTGGGGACCAACTACCGCAGCGGATCCTATTCGTGGGAAACCTGGTCCATGCGGCGGGGCGACGTGGCCCGGGCCCAGCTCTATGCCGACCTGCGCTACGAAGGGGACAGCGGCAGCGAGCCCGACCTGATCCTGACCGACAGCACGTCCCTGATCCTGGTCACCGGCGGCAACGCCGCGGTGGCCTACATGGGCAAGCTGTCGACCCTGATCAAGTGGCATTACGAGGATCCCGTGGACGATCGCGAACGCAACCGCAACGACGTGGTCTACACCTACCAGGGGAACCGCAACCCGTTCATCGACCACCCCGAGTTCGTGGCATATCTCTTCGAGGGTGTCGTCGCTCCGGTGGATGATGTGCTGCCCAGCACGACCCTGGCGGGCGCGCGAATCGCCAACATCTATCCGAACCCCTTCAATCCTGCCACGAACATCCAGTTCGTTCTGGGGCAGCCGGGCGCCGTGCGCGTCGAGGTCTTTGCGGTCGATGGACGCCGGGTGCGGACGCTGCTGGAGGACAAGCGCGAGGCCGGCGAGTTCCAGGTGTTCTGGAACGGCATGAGCGACGACGGACTGCGGGCACCCAGCGGCACCTATTTTTTCCGCCTGATCAGCAACGGCCAGCATGACACGCGACCGGCCGTCCTGTTGAAGTAACCACGGAGCGATCATGGAACGCCTTTTCCTGATGCTGGCCGGAGCCAACGGGTTTCTGGCCGTGGCTCTGGGCGCCTTTGGCGCCCATGGCCTGCGCAAGACGCTCGACGGCCTCGAGGACGGGGCCCAGCGGCTGGCGTGGTGGGAAACCGCCGCCCAGTACCACCTGGTCCACGCCGTCGCGCTGGGCCTGATCGCCTGGCTGGTCGGCCGCACCACCTCGCAGGCCGCCGCGGCCGGCGGCTGGTTCTTCTGCGCCGGTATCCTGCTGTTCAGCGGCAGCCTCTACGCCATGACCTTGACGGGGATCAAGGTGCTCGGGGCGGTGGTGCCGGTGGGGGGCGTGTTTTTCCTGCTGGGCTGGGCCGCCCTGATGGTGACATCCTTCAAGTTGAGCTGACTGCGCCTGGCCCGCTATTCCAGGAAATGCGTGCGAAAGCGGCCGAATCAAGGTAATATTTGTCGTCAATCAGGTCCTGATCGCAAAATTCCCCTTTGCACGATTGGATCCGTCCGTTTCACGGGTTCCGGAGAGGTCGCTCCTGTATGAATCTCCTGGTCAAGCTCAACGTGATCCTGATCATCGTCTTTGCCGTGGCCCTGGTGCCGGCCGGTCTGATCACCCGGGATCTGCTGGACACCAACGCACAGTCGCAGGTCATCCAGAACGCGCGGATCATGATGGAGACGGCCATGGCCATGCGTGGCTACACGGTTTCCCAGGTCAAGCCGCTGCTCGCCCCCATGCTCGACGAGACGTTCCTGCCCCAGTCGGTCCCGGCCTATTCGGCGACGGAGATCTTCAATACGCTGCGCGAGAAACACCCGGACTACACCTACAAGGAAGCGGCCCTGAATCCGACCAACCCGCGCAACCGCGCGGTCGACTGGGAGTCCGATCTCGTCAACGAGTTCCGCCGTGACACCGACCGCCAGGAGATCGTCGGGCAGCGGGACACACCCCTGGGACGGGCGTTGTATCTGAGCCAACCGATCAAGATCTCCAACAAAGCCTGCCTGTCGTGCCACACGACTCCCGAGATGGCGCCGCCGGCCATGCTGGCCGCCTATCCGTCCGGCGGCGGTTTCGGGTGGGAGATGGACGAGATCATCGGGGCGCAGATCGTGCAGGTGCCCATGTCCACGCCGATCAAGATGGCCAACACGGCGTTCAGGACCCTGCTGCTCACGCTCGTGGGGGTCTTCGTCTTCATCCTGGTGGCCCTGAACGTGCTGCTGCACCTGGTGGTCATCCGACCCGTGCGGCGTCTGTCCGCGATGGCCGACCGGGTGAGCCGGGGCGACATGGACGTGGCGGATGTCCCGGTCAAGGGCGGTGACGAGGTCGCCATCCTGACCGGATCGTTCAACCGCATGCGGATCAGCCTGGTGACCGCCTTGAAGATGCTGGAGCAGGATTGAGATGAAGCCCGTCTGTCTGCCCGACAAGTACGAGATCATCGGGGAGCTGGGCAGCGGCGGCATGGGGGTCGTCTACCACGCGCGGGACCGGGTGCTGGACCGTGAGGTGGCCCTCAAGGTGCTCTCGGAACAGTTCGCGGCCACGCCGCGATTCGTCCAGCGTTTCCTGACCGAGGCGCGCGCGGCGGCCAGTCTGAACCATCCCAACATCGTGCAGATCTACGAGTTCGGTGAGACCGGCAACGGCCATTTCCTGGCCATGGAGCTGGTCCGTGGGAACACCCTCAAGGCCGAGCTCAAGCAGATCGGTCGTTTCTCCGAGGGGCAGACCCTGGCTTTGGTCCTGACCGCCTGCCGCACGCTGGCCATCGCGCACCGTGCGGGCATCGTGCACCGTGACGTCAAACCCGACAACATGATGTTCAATGAACACCACGAGTTCAAGCTGGTGGATCTGGGGCTGGCCAAGAGCCTGCACGAGGACATCAGCAACACCGTGACCGGCCAGTCCATGGGCACGCCGCATTTCATCTCGCCCGAGCAGATCATGGGGGCGAAGGTCATCGACCAGCGCGCCGACGTCTATTCCCTGGGCGCGACCATGTACAACCTGGCCACGGGTCATGTCCCATTCGAAGGAACGTCGGGCGCTCACATCATGTCGCGCCACCTGAACGATCCGTTGCCGGACCCGCGGAACATCGCGCCGGACCTGGGTGCGGGGTTCTGCCAGGTGCTGGGGCGCATGATGGCCAAGGATCCGGCGGACCGCTACCAGGACATGGCGTCGCTCGAACGGGATCTGCTGGTGCTGATGCAGGGGGAACTGCCCGCCTCGACGGGCCCGGTGCCGACGGCGGTGCAGGACACGATTTTCATGTCCTCGCCCGACCTGGGGCCGGCGCTGCCGACGCCGGCGCGCGTGGAGTTCGAGGCCAAGAGTCTCGAGCGGGTGACCGGCCACCTGGCCGAGTTCATGGGACCGCTGGCGCGGGTGCTGGTGCGCAAGGTGGCCGGTCAGGCGGCCGACTGGGAGGAACTCAGTCAGGAGCTGGCCGCGCACATCCGGCTCAGCGAGGAGCGGAAAGCCTTTCTCAAGGCCTGCGCCAGGATCGCCGAGGGTGGCGCGACGACGGCCATCGAAACGCAGGTCGACATCTCCGGCGCCATGACCCAACCCATCGCCGCATCAGGGCCGAACGCCGCGGCGATGCCGGCCCTGACCCTCGAAGAGGCCACCGTGAGCCGGATCGTGGGTCTGCTGTCGGACCGGATCGGCCCGGTCGCCAGGGTGCTGGTCAACCGCGAGATGAAGCAGGCGCGCAGCCTGAACGACCTGACCACGACCCTGGCCGCGGCCATCCCCGATCCGCGGGACCGCCAGTCGTTCACCGCGGCCGTGAGCCTTCTGCTCTGAATCGTTGCCGCGGCTGCTAGGAAACCAGCGCCGCCAGACCGGCGAACATACCCCCGAAGATGGCGCCGAAGAACAACCCGATCAGCCCCAGGATCATCATGGCGGGGATCGCGGCGATCGACCATTTGATCATGAAGATGACCATGGATCCGAATGACATCTTGATGTCCTTGACGACGACTTCCTGGGACATGTTTTCTCTCCTTGGCAGAGGTGCGACGCGCGGCGGCCGCCGGCCACCCGTGACTCAGAATTGGCGGGGCCCAGTAATCTGTCAACAGTTCTTGATTGCTCGTATTGTCCTGGCGATATAGCCCGCGTCGGCGATAGTCGTGCCGGACACAGGCCTGCTAGCATTGCCGGGCCGGAAGGGGCATTCCTTCCGGCCGGGCTGCGAAGATCCTGGTTGTCGTCTCGCAGGCCAATCAGGGCATCTTGTAAGCCACCGTCAACGGGTCGGCGGTTGTGGCCGGATAGTACCGCTGAGACAGCAGAATGGTCCGCTCGTCCACTTCGATTCCGCGACAGCCGTGGTACACCGATTGGATCTGGGCGCCCGCGGGCAGCTCGATTTTTCGGGTCAGATAGCGGTCCTCGTTGAAGTCGACGTTGAAGGTGTACTCCCAGGTGTCGCCGTTCAGGCGGGCGGCTCCCTTGCGCATCGTCCTGAGGGTCAGGCCGAGGGATTCGCGCGGGGCGACCGGTACCTTGAAATCGACCTCGACACGAAACATCCCGTCTCCGCGCGGGACGATGGCAACATCAAGCTTGTTGCAGAAACTGTCATACACCTCCATGGTTCGGATCTGCTCCTCCTCCCACGCAGCGGCGCCCCAATCGGTGCCCGTCAGGACGATGGCGCCGTCGTTGGTGATCTGGTTGTGGGACCAGACTTCGACGTCGCCGTCGGGCAGGACCTTCTCGTAGAAACTGGTGAAGATCAGGCGACCTGTGCCCCGGACCGAGTCGGGGATCTTGTCGGTGCCGTCGATCGAGACGATTTGATTGCCTGGAAATTCGTGGTAGGCATTCTCGCCCTGCAGGAGGAACCTCGCGTCGCTGATCTGGCGCAGGACACCGGTCTCGGTCTCGTCGTGGCCCTTGAGAAGCACTTCCACGGGCTCGGCGGCCCATGCCTGGTCGATCCCGGACAGGATGGATCCTGCGATCGCGATTGCGACCAGAAACTGACGGGATATCAATCTGGGACTAAACATGACTGTGCCTCCTCAAATTAGACGCCCGGACAGAGAAAGTCGGGCGGTTGGAAAAGTGTCGCCGGGCTGCCAAACCACCTTGTCGCCCATCTGGACAACGGGACCGCCGCGGCGGAATGAATCATCGGTAGGGTCTGTCCGACGGGAGCTGGGCCGGTAGGCCACCGCCAGTATCAGGACTGTGGCCACGACGGCGGCCGTCACGATGCCGCGGGGCCGTGCCAGGTCCCTGCGCATGTTCGACCAGGCAGACTGCAGTTTGTGCAGCAGGCCGAGTCCGTTCGGGTCCGTGCGCGGGGTCGAGTCCCCGGCTGGTTCGCCGAGAATGGCAATCCGCAGGTCGGACGGCAGTTCATGATCCAGGCAGGCGGTCAGGGCGGCGTCCCAGCGGCGGATGTCCTCGACCTCGCCGGCGCAGGCGGTGCACCCGGCCAGGTGATCGGTGGCGTCCGTGCCGACGGAACGTTCGACCTCGCCATCGACGTAGGCCCGCATGATCTCGTGAAACTCATGGCAGCGCATGACCTCTCCTTTCCAGTTCCGCACGCAGCGTGCGGGCGGCGTGGTGCTTGCGGGAGGCCACCGTTCCGGACGGGATATCCATGATGGCGGCGATTTCGTGGTACTTCAGTCCTTCGACTTCGGACAGGAGAAAAACCGACCGCTGGTCCTCGGGCAATTCCGCCAGGGCGGCTTCGAGGTCCGCCCGTAACTCACGCCGTTCCACCTCGCGGATGGGCGACGAACCCGAATTCCCCGATCGCCAGCAGCCGCCGGCCTGATGACCGTCGGCGGCGGCCGCGTCCCGCTTGCGCGCTTCGTTGCGGTTCCTGCGCCAGCGGGACAGGGCGGCGTTGCGGGCTGTGGTGAATACATAGGCCTCGGTTGGCGTTGTGCCGGTTCCGAGCTGGCTACGCAGCTGCAGGAACGTATCGTGGGCCAGTTCGCGAGCAGGCTCTTCGCTGCCGGTCAGATTGCGCAGGTAGCGAAAGACCCTTTCCAGGTACCGCTCGACCAGCTTGTCGAAGGCCCGATCCGTGTTCGCGGGGTTGATCATCGCCGTCTCCGCCTGTTGCGGCCGCCGGTTTGGCCAGCTTCTGGTCAGACGCTCACCCTGGTAGACGCTCGGGGGCGGAATTTCTTCACGGTTAATCCGCGGAATATCGGATTCGCCCTACCCCCGGAACATGATCCAGGTCGCCAGCACGCCGGCCACGACGACCAGGCTCAGCCCGATCAGCAGACTGCGGTGACGGGACGGCACATGGTCGCCCGCCGTGGCATAGGTCAGGCCCGCGAGCTGTTCACGCGGCGGGGCGGCCGTGGCCAGGCTGACGACCACCAGGAGCACGACGCAGATCGCGAAGAGGAAGGCTGCGAAGTGCAGGAAATTCATGGTCGCGTAGGCGTGGAGTGCTCCGCTCAGCGAATCGACGTTCAGTTCCAGCACCAGCCGCGTCGATCCGAGGATGAACCCGCCCCACAGGGCGGCCAGGGCGCCGCGCGCGTTGACCCGCGCCCAGAACAGCCCCAGCAGGAACACCGCCGCGATCGGCGGGGAGATGTAGGCCTGCACGCTCTGCAGGTACTGGTAGAGCTGGCCGGAGATCTTCTTCATGAACGGGATCCACATCAAGGCCACGATCACCAGCAGGAAGGTCGAAATCTGGCCGACGAGCACCAGCCTCTTTTCCGAGGCTTCCGGGCGCAGCTTGCGGTAGATGTCGAAGGTCACCAGCGTCGAACAGGAGTTGAAGACCGACGAGAGGGAGCTCATCAGGGCCGCCAGCAGCCCGGCGACCACCAGGCCGCGCAGTCCGGCCGGCAGCAGCGCGGCGACCAGCGTGGGCAGGGCCTGGTCGGGTGAGGCCAGCTCGATGCGCCCCTGCTGGGCCAGGCCATAGGCGATCACCCCGGGGATCACGAACAGGAACATGGGCAGCAGCTTCAGGAAACCGGCGAAGATGGTTCCGCCGCGGGCCTGATCGATGTTGCGAGCCGCGAGTACGCGCTGCACGATGAACTGGTCGGTACACCAGTACCAGACACCCAGAATGGGGGCGCCCAGCAGGATGCCGGTCCAGGGGAAATCGGGGTCGTTCATGGGCAGCCACATGTCCATGAAACCGTCGCCGGCCAGACGTTTCATCTCACCGATTCCGCCCAGCTCACTCAGCCCCAACAGGGTCACGGTCACCGAACCGAGCACCAGGACAAACAGCTGCAGGACGTCCGTGGCGAGCACCGCGCGCAGGCCGCCGCTGACGGTGTAGATGCCGGTGGCCACCACCACGATCAGGGCGCCGATCCAGAAATCCAGTCCCATCAGGGCGCCGAACACGATACCGCCCGCGGCGATGGTGACCGAGATCTTGGTCAGCACGTAACCGACGACCGAGATGATGGCCAGGTACCAGCGGGCCGCCGGCGAATACCGGCGCTCGAGAAATTCGGGCATCGTGGTCACGCCGCTGCGCAGATAGAAGGGGACAAAGACCCAGCCGAGCAGCAGCAGGATCACGGACGCCAGCACCTCGAACTGGCCGACGGCGACGCCGCGGGCCGCACCCGCGCCGGCCAGCCCCACCAGGTGCTCCGAACCGATGTTCGAGGCGAACAGGGACGCCCCGATGACGAACCAGCCCATGTTGCGGCCGGCCAGGAAATAACCCGTGGAGCTGTCGCGGACGTGTTCGCGCCGGGTGAACCACCAGGCCACGCCGAAGACGAGGGCGAAGTATGAAGCGAGCACCAGCCAGTCGAGCGTCGTCAGCAGATTCATGAGATCCTCGCAGTTGGGGTCGGGGGCCAGCCGCCATTTTCCCGCAGACCGGCGGATTGGAACAGGTAAAATCTAGGTTTTGATATTGATGTGCGTTTTTGATAAATGCATCTCAATTTTTGACAAATGCCCCTTGATGGGCTAGGATTTATCCAGATCGGGCGACTCGCCCGGCCCTTGCCCCATGGCCTGTACCCCAACGGTGGAGCGGATCATGAACGAATCCCGAATCCAGTCCGAAGACAAGCTCTGTTTCAAGGATATCTGCCTGCACATCGGCATGTGGGGTATCCTCATCCTGGGTTTCCTGACGATCTGTGTCGCGGTGCCCATCATGGCCCTCAGCTTGTAACGTCCGGCTGACCCCGCTTCCGCTGCCCGCGCTCCCTGCATTGATTCGAGGGATGATCCCTCGCCTTCCCAATGTTAAGATGTTCCTGATCGCGCAAACCGAGACTTCGCTTGAGAGGCAGGACCGCCCATGAGATCGACGGCGCCGATCCGTCACGCCCTGTTGTCTGCGCTGGTGGTTTTGACTCTGGCGGTCCCGTCCCGGGGCCAGGATCTGGAACCGCGTTCCTTCTCACAGGCACCGGTCGGCATGAACTTCGGGGTGTTGACCTACGGCCACGCCGGCGGCGAGGTGCTGTTCGACCAGGCCGTGCCGATCACCGAGGCCCAGGGCCGGCTCAACAACCTGGCGGTCGCCTATGTCCGGACCCTGGACTTCTTCGGCGCTTCGGCCAAGGCCGTGGTGGCCCTGCCTTACGCCTGGGGACACTGGCACGGCTTCCTGGACGGCAGCTACGCCGACGTCACCCGTTCGGGTTTTTCCGACCTCCGCCTCCAGCTGGCGGTGAACTTCATCGGCGCGCCGGCCATCCGGATGAGCGAGATGAAGTCCTACCGGAACAGGACCGTTGTCGGGGCCAGTCTGCAGGCGGTGGTCCCGACGGGGCAATACGATCCGGAGAAGCTGATCAATCTCGGGGCCAACCGCTGGGCTTTCCGGCCTCGCCTGGGCATGTCGCACCGGACGGGCCGTCTGTCACTGGAGGCCATTGCGAGCGTGTGGTTGTTCGCCGACAATCCGGATTTCTACGGTGGGGTGAGACTGCATCAGGATCCTTTGTGGTCCCTGCAGGGGCATGCCGTCTATCAGTTCCCTTCGGGTGTCTGGTTCGGCCTTGGGGCCGGATTGTCCCGTGGGGGCAAGAATTCCTCGAACGGCGTCTACGGGGACTCGTACAAGAAGAACACCCGTTGGGCCGGCATCCTGTCCTATCCGCTGGCCCGTCGGTACAGCGTCAAGTTGTTGTACATCAACGGGATAAAAACGCGGCTGGGGTCGGATTTCGACCAGCTCAGCGTGAGCCTGCAGGCACGCTGGGGCGGGGAAAGATAACCCGCCCCAGCAACGCCAAGCCTACCGGTACTGGGCCTTCAGGGTCCCCAGAGAGATATTCTCCGCGGGCAGGGCCTTATCCATCCCCGCGGTATGCAGGCCGTCGAAGCGGACGCCCGCGGTCGGGTCAGCGGCATTTTCTTCCGGACAATCACCGTCGTTGTAGGCCTCGAGTGCGTCCTTCAAGGCCAGACCCTCGTGCCGATCGCCCTTACCGGGCTTGCTGTACAACGGATGCATCGTCAACCAGGCGTCGGCCGCGTCCACGGTTCCGGTGATTTCAGCCGCAGCGCCGTTGGCGAGGTTCAACTTGGTCGCGATCAGGTGGCGCGCCAGCTGGATGGTCGCGTCGCCGCGCACGGGTGTGTTCAGGACTGTCAGCAGGGCGTCCCGGTCGAGGTCGGCGGCACCCAGGGTGAGTTCGTCAACCGGCCAGCTTTCGCCGTGGTGTTTCCAGTGGCCGAGGCCGTAGCGGCAGGCGTCGGTGACCACAGGCGGGTCGTCGTCGCCGACCGCTCCGCAGGTGAAGGTGATCGTCAGGGTTGCGGTGTACTTGTTCATACCGTCGGGAAAGAAATCAAACAGGGTATAGTCGGTCGCGACGGTATAGTCCCCTTCCATGAGGGACGCCGACCAGGCTTCGCTGAAGGCGAAGGTGCCCGCGCCGGATGCGGGAACGTCCAGGTAGTGGGAGCCGGCGATGCGTTCCTGCTCGATGCCGAGATCGTCGACCAGGACCGTCGTATATTCGAGTCGGACCAGGTCGGCGCCCGACCGGAAACCGATGTCGAGTTCGGTTGTCCAGCTGTCGCAGTCTGCACTGGCGGACACGGCATCGAGACCGGCTGCCCCCGCCAGACCGGGCAAGAGCGCCAGGGTGATCCAGGTGATGATCGCGATGTGCTTTCTCATGAGTCCTTCTCCTGTTCCGGCGTTCCTCGGAGGGCTCGCCTGGGGGTTGTCATACGAACAAAAATGCAGATTCCAGGCCGTCGGGCAGGTTTCGCGTTGAGTTTTTGACTTTTTGTGTTATTATTAGGTCTTGAGTATGGTGGAATTCCTGAGGATTGAACTGTCGGAAAAGGAAGTCTAAAAACATGAAACGAATATTGCTGATCGCGGCCTGTGGCCTGGTCCTGTGCGGCGCGGGCCTGATGACCGGCTGCTCGGATACGACCTCACCGGAGACCGGCGGTGTCGGAACGATCCGGTTGAACCTGATCGATGCGCCCGGTGATTACGACCAGGTCAACGTCGAGGTGGTCCGGGTCGATGTTCACCGCGGGGATGACGAAAGCGACAGCAACAGCGGCTGGTATACCATCTCCGAGGACACGACCTACGTGGACCTGCTGACGCTGACCGACGGCCAGAGCGTGGTGCTGGCGGACTCGACGCTCGCGGCCGGCACCTACACGCAGGTGCGGCTGATCCTGGGCGGACGCAACACCGTGATGGTCGACAGCGTCCTGTTCGACCTGGAGATCCCCAGCAGCATGAACACGGGGCTGAAGCTCAACCACCCGTTCACGATCACCGCCGGGGCGGTCCACGAAGCCACTCTCGATTTCGACGCCGACCGCTCCGTTCACATGACCGGCAACGGCCGTTACAAGATGAAACCCGTGATCCGGATCATCGTGAACCAGACCTCCGGCGGCCTGGAGGGCGTCGTC
>Ga0316201_10001295_pt1 | contig 16587 bp, 13 predicted proteins | sample CS6wburrow_MG_FD_204516 | JGI IMG/M metagenome (GOLD analysis project Ga0316201, IMG submission 204516) | Coastal sediment microbial communities from Delaware Bay, Delaware, United States - CS-6 worm burrow | ecosystem: Environmental > Aquatic > Marine > Coastal > Sediment | place: USA... | reverse complement strand
GGCTATCCATGCGGAGTCAGAACCGGTCAAGGTAATCTGGTTGAATAGCCGCTTCGGCAAACCCGCTTGTGGATCCAGGTCGATTTCTTCGTAGCCGCCTTCTTCCGAGGGCGTCAACCTGACGTATTCGAGTTTGATGTCGCCGGCGGACGATTCATTGCCGATGATTCGCTGCTCGAAACTACCGTCAGCCTGCGGCACGAGTTGGATCAGGCCTATCTCGTCAGCGCCAAACCACACGCTGCCGTCAGCAGAAGTGTCGATTGAATAGACGGAAGTTGCTTCTGGTACTGGAAAGCTCGTTAGTGACTCTGTCGCCGGACGGTAGCGAAACACACCGCTGCCGATAGTCGAATACCATATCGAACCGTCGCTCGCGACATCAAGGTCCAGGATACTGACGTCGCCTGACTCTTTTATATGGGTCGCACGCATGGCGGCCACATCAAATTCAAAGAGTCCTTTGTCGGTGATTCCGACCCACAAAGTCCCGTTTTTGTCGAAAACGATATCCCGAACTGTACCTTTGGGTATGCCCGACTCATTACCAATAATCTGGAGCGATTCGTCATGGTGACGAACGATCAGTTTCGATTCCGTAGCAAACCAGAACCGGCCCTCCCTGTCCTCGCCGACCGCCCAAACAGTTTCGGAATCGAAAGATGTGCGCAGCCGGAAGTGTTCGAATCGATTACCCAGGAAACGAATCAACCGGGAACCTGTCGACAACCACAGTGAATTCTCACGATCCACGAACATCGACGTCACATCCTCGACGCCCGAATACGTCCGGATATCCGCACCCAGGTATTCGGAACGTCGGCTGCGCCCATCGAAGTTGAAAAGCTCGTTGCTGGTTGCGACCCACACCAGCCCTTCGCGATCAGTGACAATACTGACGATAGGATTTTCGGATTCGATCGTCACGGCTCGTGTGATTGAACCGTCCTGCCACGTTCCAACCTGGCCCGAGTCGTCTGCTACTAGAAGCCAACCCGTCTGATCGACGTGAATTTGACGGACCGAGTCATCCAGTAACTGCAGCTTCGGCTGTGGCTCCATAACAAACTTGTACAGGCCTGATGTCGCTTGCGCCCAGACGCTGGCACCATGTACTGCGAGATTGGATACTCCTGTCGCTTCGTTGCCAGCCACGTGCTCAAGATGAAATTTGCCGCCCTCAGTTGCGATTTCATATATGCCTGCGTTCTCAATGACGACGAAGGTCCGATCGCCTATTGCCGCAATATCCAGGACCGGGTTGGAGTCCTCACCGGCCGGCTCGATGCTGTGGACTACACGCGCCCCGTGGATGAGCGTGACCCCTCCCCGTGCGTCGCCGACCCAGACGGAGTTCTTGTCGCTCACATGAAGCGCTGTCAGCGAATTGCTGGGCAAACCGTCGGCGATCGTGTATTGATCGAACTCCTTGCCGTCGTATCGATTGAGGCCGCGAGCGGTTGTAAACCAGAGGTAGCCTGCCTGGTCTTGCTCTATGTCTACGACGTTTGATTGCGTCAGACCGTCCAGCACCGTGTAGAAGCGAAACGGTGCCTCGGCCTCGCCATTTGCGGCAAGCACAGGCGCCGCCGACAGGAATGTCAGCGCCGCAAGGGCGAACGTATTTCGGACACTGTGCAGCATCAACTGGGGCTCTCACCAAAAATCAACAGCTTACTTAGGATTTAATCGGCCAATTCCGGTGATTCTTGAGCCCTATTAACGTATTAGTCCGTCGCCGATATCCCTAAAGGTCTCGCGCTTCCAGCCGATAAGCGGTTTATCGAGATTTTTTGAGGTCCCTGTGCGCGAACCCGCTTTGCCAATCGACGAGACAGCTCGCCTGATGAGCCTGCACTCCTTGCGAATCCTGGATACGCCGTCCGAGGAGCGTTACGACAGGCTGACGCGTATGGCGAAACGCTTTTTCGGCGTGCAGATCGCCCTGGTCAGCCTCGTCGATTCGGATCGACAATGGTTCAAATCGAAGCAAGGCCTTGATGCCTGTGAGACCTCACGGGCAATCTCATTTTGTGGTCACGCGATCCTTAGCAGGGAACCGCTGATCGTCAATGATGCGAGCAAGGACCCCCGCTTCGCAGACAACCCACTGGTGACCGACGCACCCAATATTCGGTTCTATGCGGGTTATCCGATCCGTGATCCCGGCGGTTTTAATATCGGTACTTTGTGCCTTATCGATCCTGCACCACGCGATATGTCTGAGGACGAGATCGATACGCTCAGGGACATGGCTGAAATGGTCGAAGACGAGATCAAGGTGTCCTCACAGGTCACCGTCGATGACCTGACTCAGGTAGCCAATCGCCGCGGCTTTCACCTCATTGCCAATCACTTATTGTCGCTTTGTCGACGGACAGGTACGAACGCAGAAGTCGCGTTCTTTGACCTTGATGGCTTCAAGGCAATTAACGATACATACGGGCACGCCGCCGGCGATGATCTCTTGAAGCACTTCGCCAAGCTGTTGGTCAAATGCTTTCGTACGGCAGATGCCGTCGGACGCCTTGGTGGCGATGAGTTTGTCGTGCTTCTCAGTAACTCAAAGAACGGTGCCGATAAGGCGATCAAGCGTTTGCAGGAACTCGTGGCTCAGTCGAAATGTGAGGTTCGTGAGAAGCTCGCCTGGAGCGTCGGCGTCATTGCATTCGACCCCAATCGCCACACCAACGTTGAAGATCTGTTGGCGGAAGCCGACTCCAGTATGTACGATGATAAGCAGAGCAGGCGCACAGTCCCCGGCTAATCCGGTTATCAAGAGTAGGAATTCCTGTTGTTTCATGAGGGACAAATCGCTGCACTAGCGATCCTGGTGCTGACCATTGGAATCAGCGCCCTCGGCCTGTTCGGCATGCCGAAACTGATCGATAAGTGCCTCTTCCGGCCCTATTACCTTGTGCGCCGGAGGCAATATGTGACGATATTGACGAGCGGCTTCGTGCACGCCGACCTCGGCCACTTGTTTTTCAATATGATCACGTTTTTCTTCTTCGCATTTCCGTTGGAGAGATTCATTGGCACCGTTGCCTTTGTAGCGCTGTATTTCACGGGTTTGATCGCCAGCCACGGCTGCACATTCCTCAAGCACAAGAGAGATTCCAACTATGCGTCGCTCGGCGCATCGGGCGCCATATCGGCCGTATTATTCGCCTATATCGTGTTCTTTCCGACCACGACGTTAATGATCATTCCGATTCCGATCCCGATCCCCGCTGTTTTATTTGCGGTGGGCTACGTCGGTTATTCCTATTGGGCTTCGACGCAGTCACGTGGCCGTATCAATCATGATGCACACCTCTGCGGCGCGCTGAGTGGACTGGGCTTCGTGGCCATAATCGATCCCACTGCTTATATCGCGCTGCTCGATCTAATCAAGCCCTAGAGTGCTACTGCGGGCTGGTCGCGGCGACTAGTCGATCAGCTCAAGGTCATCAGCCACGATCTCGCCATCTGGCGATAACTTGAACTTGTTAAAATCAAGCCCGATGAAGAAGCTGCCGGTCTCCGCCGGATTCTCAACAATCTCGATATCCTCGGGGCTGATGCTGCGATCGATGTGTTCGCCCAGCAACGTGGCTATAGTCGACTTCTCTGCTGCAATAACGATGTCCATGACCAACTCCTGGTTAACATTCCGTTGTTTTCGCCTGTAGACTATCGCTGTCGCCCTTAACGGCAGGTGAAAATTGCCTGAACTAGCACTGAATGATGTCATTTCCGATGAAACCTTCGGTGCCCGAAGTGCATCTAAGCCATGAGAAGCCCAGAACCCAGCCCAGCCACTGAGCCTGCAAATGTCGATCATTTCTGAACTGCGCCGCCGCAACGTGTTTCGGGTTGCCGCGGCCTATCTTGTCGTTGGTTGGCTACTGACCGAGGTCCTGACCACTATCCTGCCGACGCTGGGTGCACCGGACTGGACAGCACGCGCAGTCATTCTGATATTCGCATTTGGATTCATTCCAGCCGTTGTCTTTTCCTGGTTTTACGAACTCACCCCGGACGGCATAAAACGCGACCACGAAGTCGATCACGACGACCCGGCCAACGCGACGCGCCGGAAGAAGATCGACACCGGCGTTGTTGCGGCAATTGTTGCCCTGATCATCCTGGTTGGTCTGTTCAGCGCGCAGCGTCTAAGCGACGACGCAGCTACACCGAGCGTGGCAGTAAGCAACGCCTCGGTAGCGGTGCTGCCGTTCGTCAACATGTCCAACGACGTCGATAACGAGTATTTTTCTGACGGGCTGACTGAAACGCTGTTGCACATGCTCGCACAGATACCCGACCTGAAGGTTGCCGCGCGCACATCGAGTTTCGCATTCAAGGGTCAGAATCTCAGTATTCGCGAGATCGCAGCGGCGCTGGAGGTTGCCCATATTCTCGAAGGCAGCGTGCAACGTGTGGGCGATAATGTACGTATTACCGCACAGCTTATTCGTGCCAGCGACGGCTTTCATGTCTGGTCCGAGAACTTCGATCGTGAGTTAGAAGACATTTTCGCGATTCAGGACGAGATCGCCGAGAAAGTCGGCTACGCGCTGTCCGAGTCGCTACTTCGCGGTTCAGGCCAACGTCCCGTCGCGAGCCTGGCAACCACAGACCCTGACGCCTATGACCTGTATATGCAGGCACGTCGAGAACGGGCAACCTACTCCTATGGCGGGCTGACAGCCGCTGAAGACCTGCTGAAAGCCGCGTTGTTAATTGATCCGGATTTTGTAGATGCAAAGACCGAACTTGCGATGAGCTATTTTCACCAGCTTGAAACAGGGCTGATGAATGATCAGGACGCGTATGCGGAGATCGTGGTGATCTCAAACCAGGTTCTCGACTCGCGACCTGACGATGTTTTGGCACGAGCCGCCTCGACGTTTGCAACGGCCGCGCTCAGCATGCTTGAAGGTGATACCAGTTTGTTGCTTGAGGGTGTAAACGAGCTCGAAGCACTTGTCGAAGAAGCGCCCGCAGAGATTCAGACACGGATCTTGTTGATGCGCGCTTACTTGGCCGTGCAGGAATTCGACAAGGCAGCGCTGGTACTCGAGGCTGCCCTGCAGCGCGATCCATACAATCCGGCGCTGCACTATGAACTCGGCACTGCCTACATGCGTCTCGAGCGCTGGGATGACGCAACAGCTGCGCTGCAGAAATCCCTCGAAATCGAACCCGGACAACCCAATGCATACACGAATCTCGGCACGATCAGCCTGCAAGCAGGTGATGGGCTGGAATTCGTCAAGCAATTTCTGAATGCTATACATGTTGACCCGCGAGACCATGAACTCCCCGGGATACTCGCGGGCTTTCTCTACCAGCTTGGCCTGGTCGACGAGGGAGACGACTTTCGTTCGCGTGTCCTGGCGCTCGCCCCTACCAGTGAGATTGCCTACCGTATCGAGATGCTTCGGGCGATCAGTATCGGCGACCTGGTAGAGGCGGAGCGCAGCGCCCGCCGGGCACTGGAAGACGATATCGAGGATCGTCGCTTCGCTTACGCCGGTGCCGTGCAATTTCTCATGCGAGCAGCGGTGAACGACGATTCGGTAGAAACACTGAGCGCCTGGCTCGACGAGCGTGCGCCGGGCATCCTGGATGTCGACGCGCCCCGGATTCCAAACAAGTTTCGGGCGGCTCAGGGAGTGTCATTCGACGCATGGTACGTATCACTGAGCAGAGAGGAGCTGCTCAGGCGCCTCGATACTCTGCTGGCATTTGGCGAATCGGTTGGTTTCAAACTCGAGGAGCAACCCAGAACTCATATGAGCGTCCTGGCACTGCGGGGCGATACGGCCAAAGCAATCGAGGTTGCGCTGGCCGAGGTTTTTACTCAGCCCGTCGCGCTAAACCTTTCATGGCGAGAGGACTTCGCGCAGGTGCAGTTTGCGGATGTCGTTGCTGACCCGCGAGTCAGATCTGCCATGCAGAGCTGGGAGGAAGAAGAAGCCAGGCTCCGGGCAACGGTGCAGGCTTACTTTGCCGATATCAGCGCCACGGGATAAACCGTCTCAGAGAATCACGCGTTTCACTGCCGCCGTTAGCGCCCCGTCTTCAGCCGGCATACTGTAGCCAATGCGCATATTGGGTTTCTCGATATCAATAAGGCGGGTCAGGTCGATCGGCGTCGCAACCAGAACCAGGTCACAATCGACCGCACGTACCGTTGCTTCGAGATCACGAATCTGCGCATCGCCATAACCCATTGCCGGCAAGAGGTCGCCAATGTCCGGGTATTTTCTGAAAGTCTCGGCTATTTCGCCCACGGCAAACGGTCGCGGATCGACAAGCTCCGCCGCGTGGTGTTCTGTAGCCGCCAGCACGCCAGCCCCAAACGGCATGCCACCGTGTGTTGTCGTCGGTCCGTCCTCTATGACCAGTACGCGCTTGTCGGTAATCAAATCGGGGTCGGGCACATGCAGCGGTGACTTGCGACGAAGCACCAGCGCATCCGGGTTTAGTCTCTTCGCATTCGCCTCGATTACACGAATACGTTCCTCGTCAGCATAGCCAATCTTGCTGATAATGATCACATCTGCCCGCTCGAAATTTACCGTACCCGGAAAATACTCGAGCTCGTGCCCCGCGCGATGCGGGTCCGTGACAGTTATCCAGAGGTCCGGGCGATAGAACGGCGTGTCGTTATTACCGCCGTCCCAGACAATAACATCGGCCTCCTTTTCGGCCTCCGTGAGAATGGCCGCATAATCAGCGCCGGCATAAACAACGACACCGTTATTGATGTGCGGCTCATACTCCTCGCGCTCTTCAATCGTGCAATCTTGGCGGCGGAGATCGTCATAGGTGGCAAAGCGCTGCACCGACTGCCTGGCCAAATCGCCATAGGGCATAGGATGGCGAATGGCGACGGTCTTCTTCCCCAATTCCTTCAAGATATCCGTAATGCGGCGAGATACCTGGCTCTTGCCACAGCCCGTGCGGACCGCTGTCACGGCTATAACCGGCTTCTTCGACGGCAACATAGATGCGTCGACATTGAACGTTGAAAACTCGACCCCATTGGACTCAACCAGTTTTCTGCGCTGCTCGATGTATTCGAGATCTACATCAGAATAGGCAAATACCACCTCGTCAACCGCTTCAGACTTCAGCAACTCGGCAAGATCGTCTTCAGGGCAAATCCGGATGCCCTCCGGGTAACCCGGACCGGCAAGTTCAGCGGGGTATCTACGGTCGTCGATATGCGGAATCTGCGCCGCTGTAAAGGCCACGACATCAATTGCGTTGTCGTGTCGATAGCAGCAATTGAAAACATGGAAGTCGCGGCCCGCAGCTCCCATGATGACTATCTTTCGGCTCATGGCAATCTTCGACCTTGCAATGACAGGCGGTCGAATGGTACGCCAAGGCAGTACGGTGGCCGATACGAGCTTCTACGTAGCGCGTTTTGCTAGGTGAAATCCGTCATACCAAAGTACGCGGATGAGAGTAGATTCTTTCTTGCCGTTAGCCGATGGAGCCGCGCTGGTGGCCCCCTATTTTGAGGAACAGCCGTGATCAATCAAACTCCTCCCGACCTTCACCTTGGCGTCAAAATTCTCCATGACCCAGTCCGTAACAAGGGCACTGCATTCACAGACGCGGAACGCGACAAGCTCAAGCTACGCGGGCTGCTGCCACCGCGCGTGCACTCGATGGCCGAACAGGAGCTGCGGGTTCTGGGAAATATTCGCGCGAAACCAACGGATCTTGAGCGCTACCTGTACCTGATTGCGTTGCAGGACCGCAATGAAAACCTCTTCTATCGAGTGATCATGAATCACATCGAAGAGATGATGCCAATCATCTACACACCAACGGTTGGCAAGGCCTGCCAGGAATTCCAGCATATCTACCGGAAGCCACGAGGATTCTACATTTCGCTGCAGGATAAAGGTCGGATCAAGGAGCTGCTACAGAATTGGCCCCACAAAGATGCCCGCATCATCGTTGTTACTGACGGCGAGCGCATACTTGGATTGGGTGACCTCGGTGCCGATGGCATGGGTATCCCCATTGGCAAGCTTTCTCTTTACACCGCGTGCGCCGGCATTCATCCCACGAAATGCCTGCCGGTCATGCTCGATGTCGGAACCAACAACGAAAAGCTGCTCAACGACCCGCTGTACAACGGCCTGGAGAGGCGACGCGAGCGTGGTGAAGAATACGATGCATTATTTGCCGAGTTCATTGAGGCAGCAAAAGAGGTGTTTCCTGACATCCTTATTCAGATCGAGGACTTTGGTAATACCAACGCGTTTCGGCTGCTGGAAGAATATCGATCCAATACCTGCCTGTTCGACGACGATATCCAGGGCACAGGCGCCGTGGCCGTAGCCGGCATTATCGCGTCTATGCGAATTTCAGGTGGTACGCTTGCCGAACAAAAACTGCTCTTCCTCGGTGCCGGGGAAGCGGGTATCGGCATTGCCGATGTGTTCGTAGCTGCCCTGAAAGAAGAGGGAGTTTCAGAGACAGAAGCGCGCAAGCACTGCTGGTTCGTCGACAGCAAGGGCCTGCTGGTTGCGGGCCGCGATAACATCGCGCCGCACAAAGTGCCGTACGCACATGAGCATGAGTACATTCCAGACCTGTTGGGCGCCGTCAAGGCGTTGCAGCCGACGGCTATTCTTGGTCTGTCCGGTCAGCCGGCCACGTTTACCAAGGACATCGTCGAGACGATGGCGAAGATAAACACACGCCCGATCATATTCGCGTTGTCCAACCCCACGTCCAAGGCGGAGTGTACAGCTGAGCAGGCCTATACATGGAGTGACGGACGAGCAATCTTCGCGAGTGGCAGCCCGTTTGATCCCGTGAAATTCGGAAATCAGACCTTCGTTCCGGGCCAGGGCAACAATGCCTACATCTTCCCAGGCGTCGGGCTGGGCGTCATCGTGAGCCGCTCGCGTGTTGTCACAGATGAAATGTTCCTGGCCGCCGCCCACTCGCTGGCCAACCAGGTTACGGAGGCGGATCTCGAAAGAGGACGCGTCTACCCTGCACTGTCGTCAATACGCCAGGTATCCGGACTGATTGCCCGTGATGTCGCCAAGATGGCCTACGATAATGGCTTCACCGACCGGGAGGAACCGGACGACATACTCGCGGATATTCATGACAATATGTACCAGCCCGTGTATCCGCACTACGCCTGAACCTGACGTGGGCACGCGCTGTCCTTCCGCCGCAAGCAGTTCGCCCTAACTGACAACCCTGCGGATGATATAGCCGCCGGAGCGCTCATCGAGTTCCAGGTCGAGCAGACCTCGCGCCTGTGCTTCTTCAAGGAGCTTGCTGAAGGACTCGAAGCCGAAATAACCTTCGTTAAAGCTCGGATTCACCCGCTTCAACGCCTGCTTGATCATCGAGCCCCAGAGTTTATCCTGGTCTCCACGCTCGGCATTCAGTGCCGCCGCAACTTCAAGAGCCTGGTCAATGCCTTCCTGCTTCTTGTCTTTTCGTTTGGGCGTACTGGTCTTGCGTTTCTTCGAGGTACTCTTGGAGGCCTTGGGCGCGCTCTTCTTTTGTTTCTGCTGACGGGCTATATCGTCGTAAAAAATAAAGTCATCACAATTCTTGACGAGCAAGTCAGATGTGGAGTTCTTAACACCGACACCGATAACCGTCTTGGCGTTCTCGCGCAGCTTGCTGACCAGCGGCGAAAAGTCGGAATCACCGCTGATAATTACGAACGTATTGACGTGCGACTTCGTGTAGCAAAGATCAAGCGCATCAACAACCATGCGAATGTCCGCCGAATTCTTGCCCGACTGGCGCAGGTGCGGGATATCAATTAACTCGAATGCCGCCTCATGCATGGTCGCCTTGAATTCCTTGTAGCGCCCCCAGTCGCAATAGGCTTTCTTGACAACAATACTGCCTTTGACAAGAAGCCGTTCAAGAACCCAGTTGATATCAAATACGGCATTCTTTTCGTCACGGACACCCAGCGCGATATTTTCAAAATCGCAGAACAACGCGAGGTTATTGTCGACAGAGCTGGACATGTGCTGAGAAAGGTCCAATCAGGTCTTTTTCGTCTTGGCAATCACGAGCTGGGCGCGGGCGCGTTTACCCATCCGTCGCTCGTTCAGTTGGGCAACAATCACTTCGGCCGCCTGGGTTACGGCGGTCAAATCGCCTTCGCGGCAGCCACGAATGGTATTGTCCCCTTGCACAATCACGTAGCTGTGCCACTCGGATGCATCGGACCCGGATGGAGGCTCCATCGGTTTTACGGACGAAATCTGGAAGTCGTTTTCGATCATGAAATCAGCTGAGTAGAGTTAGAGGGGGCGATGTGCGCGAAGGAAAAGAGAACACTGTATTACTATACAGTGATTCGCGCGAATAATCACCGCACCCGTGTATCGATGGGAGCCCGATCAGCGCCGAGACCACCCTTTTCCCCAGATTTCGCCTTCGATTCTGCGCGCTAGTCGATGCCCATCTCTTCAAGCAAATGGCCCGCATCATATAGCGAGCGCATCGACTCGATCATAATCTCCGGGTGCACGGCGACGGTGCGATTCGTATCCGCGTCAAACCAGTAGGCGCCGGAAATTGAGTGAATATTGCCGTCAAATACCAGTCCGACCAGCTTGCCGTTCTTGTCAATAACCGGGCTCCCGGAGTTGCCGCCGATAATATCCGTGGTGCCCACGTAGTTAAACTTGACGTCGCCCGCGACCTTGCTCTCTGCTTCAGCCCAACTGTCCGGCAGGCCGAACGGTGCCTCTCCGGTGACGCGAGGAAAAAGCTCAGAAATCGTCGTCCAGGGCCGTACCGGACTGCCTTTTTCGAGCCAGCCTTCGTGTGCCCCGTAGCTAACGCGCAGGGTGAATGTCGCATCTGGATAGTCGCTGGTGCCATTAATGGCAAATCGGGCCTTGGCGATCTTCTCGTAGGCTAGATCCGACGGCGCCTCGACTTCATCCTCATAGCGCTTACGCAGCGCCCGCGCCTGATCGTCGATGGCAAGTGCCAATTGAATCATCGGGTCATCCGATCGGCTCAGTGTCTCGACGTCGGCATCCCACAGACGCGTGCGAACGTCCACATCGCCAAGGCTCGAGCCGTCGATCAGCGCCTCGGCCATCGCTTCCGGAGAGTGCTTGCCCAGGATCTGGTGAACGTACGGCGAATCTGGCCCGAGAATCTCTCGCATCTTGTCGAGCGAGAAAGACAGCCGCAGTTTCTCCAGTTCAGGGTAAAACGGTCGTGCCGCCAAGGTGAGCTGACGGGTTCGCGGCAAGGCCGCGTCGGTGTAGGGCCTCAATCTGTCTTCGTTAGGGCGCTTCTGCTCAGCGGCCCTGCGAATCAGAGTGCGCGCATTATTGAAAAGCCTGCTGCTGAATGCACCGCCCGCCTCTATGAAATAATAATCGTCCCTGAACGTCAGGTACGTAGCGTTAGCCTTTTCGATATCCGCCCACGCCGTGCCGACTTCGTCGGCCATCTTGGCATCTGCTGCGACCGCGGCCTGTAACGCGCGTTCTTCTTCGAGCTTCTGCTCCAGCATTGCATCGTTGTGCAGGGCGTCGAGTCGCTTGCGCTGTACCTTGATACCGTTCTCTATGCCCTGCAACGGTGCCTGGGTTGTGCGATAAGCTTCACCGCCCGCCGTACCGTACTGAATGTAGCGGCCGCGTAACTCGACATTGCGTAGCAACCACTGCGGTATCGAAGTATCGCGGAGAAACTTGAGATCAGACACCGTCAACAGGCGCTGCGTGCTGCCTGGCCGGCCCGCGACAAACATCGCTTCGCCTGGCTCCAGGCCTTGCGTGCGCCATTCGAGGAAGTTCGGTGTTGAAGCCGGTTTGCCGTCTTCATAGACGCGCAACAGAGCCATATCCAGGCACCACCGTGGGAAATTGAAATTATCCGGGTCGCCGCCGAAAGCCGCGATATCCGCTTCGGGCGCGAACACGAGCCGCACGTCATCGTAACGCTTGTATTTGTAGAGCCAGTGCTGACCACCGCTGTAGAGACTGACTGATTCACATTTCAGTCCAGAGTTTTCTTCGCAGCTCTGCACCGCTCGTTTCAGCAGCTGGCGCCGCACATCGGCCGCCTCGACATCGCCTTTTCCAGCCGTACCATCTGCGACTTGCTGCGTGATCTCCTCTGTCTCCACCAGAACCGATATCCGGTCTGTGGGGCAAGACACTTCCTCGCCAGGACTGGCGGCCAGGAAGCCGCCTGCTTCCAGATCAAATTCAGACGACGAATTCTGGGAAATGCAGGACATAGAGCAATGGTGGTTCGTCAATACCAGGCCGTTGGGCGAGACAAACGAACCGCTGCAGCCGCTGTCGAGCCGGGCCACGGAGCTCTTGACGGTCTCGAGCCATTTGTCGGTGATATCGACATCGTACTTTTCCTTCACCGCCTTCTTCGGGAAGTTGTCGAGCGTCCACATGCCTTCGTCGGCAAATGCGGTGTTTGTAATCAGGACGAATAGTACGAGTAGCCGTAAGTACCTCATTGGAAATCAGCCTCTTGTTTATTGATAACGAATGCCGTCGTGTTCCAGCCACCCGGCGACATGCTGTCCAGCCGGGTCGTGATGTGTCCAGTGTATTACACCGCCACGCTCGTTCCATTCGTAAACGCCGAAGAACGACACTTCCTCGCCCACATTCAGGTTCGCAACGCGCGGTGCCAGATCTATATTGTGCGCGATAAGCAGGGTCCGACCCGACTCCAACTTCAGTATCATTCGTTGATGCCGGCTGCCGTCGCGGTCGTCGGACAATATGCGGGTCACGGTGCCGCTTCCCCCGACTTGCGCCCCTGAGTCTCTCGAACTGATCGCCTGCTCGAGGGCTGCGGCGGAATACGCAGAAGCCGGCGCCCGCTGCCAAACTGATGATGAATGCTCAGTCGCGAAATAGGCGCCCGCCAGCGCTATCAGGATGATCAGGATTCTTTTCACGCCGGCAACTCTATATTTTCCGGCGTTGCGTAACAAATGTTCACAGTCTGCAACCTGCTTGACCTGTAAAGTCAGAACCTCGGAATGAACCGGTGGTGGAGAAAAATAATGAATTTCAAGAGCCTGGCGATCCAGGTTGTGATGGATCATATCGAGGGCGCCAACAACTCAAACCATGCTGCGTCCGCCCTGGACCGGCTGATGGGCGGAAACAGGGCCTTTGACCTCGGAGACGTTGTGGCCGTGTTGCTCAGTTCCGGGGGTGACGTTGCCCGCAAAACAAAAACCTGGCTGGGCGATGGGACCAACGAATCGATATCGGCATCCCAGTTGGCCCGCGCCATTGGGGCGCACAAGATCGCCGCATTCGCGCTAGCCCTCGGTATCGACCGTGATCATGCCGGCCACAGGCTCACGCAGATCCTGCCCGAGCTGATCGACAAGAGCAGCCAGGGCGGAGCACTTCTGAACAAGATTGGCCCGAAACGCGGTTTCACAGGTTTCGCGTCACGTCTGTGGAAAAAATCAGCCTGATCGCAAGAGTGGCCAAGGATCAGGGCTTGCCGATGTCCTCGTGCCAAAGAGAGGGATGAGCTGACATAAAGTCGTTCATCATTTGTACGCAGCTTTCGTCGTCAAGCACTTCAAGCCGCACGCCGCGAGAACGCAGGTATGCTTCCGGGCCCTGAAAGCTCCTGTTCTCACCTATTACAACTCTCGGGATGCCGTAGAGCAATATCGCGCCACTACACATATCGCAGGGTGACAGCGTCGAATAAAGCACGGCGCTTTTGTAATCGGACGCAGTCAGCCGACCGGCGTTTTCAAGACAATCCATCTCTGCGTGCAGTACAGGGCTGCCCTTCTGGACCCGCTGATTATGCCCGCGCCCGACGATCTGCTCACCGATGACCAGCACTGAGCCAATCGGAATGCCACCCGAGCGGCCGCCAACTCGCGCCTCTTCAATCGCGGCTGACAGGAACTTCTCCACGCTAAACCTGGCCAAAGACGCGATCGATGCCCTGCAGGACATCGGGCGTAAAGCGGTCAACGAATCGCAGAGCTTTCATATTCTCATGAATCTGTGACACGCGGCTTGCGCCGGTGATCACGGTGCTGACATGTGGATTCAACAAGCACCAGGCGATAGAAAATTGCGCGAGAGTCGCACCCATCTGGTCGGCCAGCGGCTGCAACGCCGCTACAACAGAAAGTTTGTCAGCGTCGGTGAGCTCTTTGCGAAGCCATTCGAGACCTTCCAGGGCGCCACGACTATCGGCCGGCACGCCATTGTTGTACTTGCCGGTTAAGAGACCCGAGGCCAACGGACTCCACGTGGTCGAGCCATGGCCCTGCTCCGCATAGACACGGTCATAGGCACCGCCGAATCGATGTCTCTGGAACAGGTTGTAGACAGGCTGCTCCACAACTGGCTTGTGCAGATGATGTCGCTCAGCCAGTTCAATCGCAGTGACAATATCGGCCGCCTCCCATTCTGAAGTGCCCCAATAGAGCGCCTTACCTCGCTCAATGATGTTGTGCATTGCCCAGACCGTTTCCTCAATTGGCGTCGTTGGGTCTGGCCGATGGCAATACAGCAGATCCACGTAATCCAGGTCCAGTCGCTGCAGCGAACCATCAATAGCTTCCAGCAGGTATTTGCGATTCAGCGTGTTCTGCTCGTTAGGTGACTCGTGCAGTCCCCAGAAGAGTTTGGTGGATACCAGGTAGCTGCCGCGCCGCCAACCCAACTTTTTTAGCGCCGCCCCCATCACCTCCTCGGATTTCCCGGCTGCGTAGCCTTCCGCGTTATCGAAGAAGTTAACGCCATACTCATAGGCCGCGCTCATCATCTCAACCGTGGCATCGATGTCGGCCTGAGTGTGAAACGTGACCCAAGAGCCCAGCGACAGCTCGCTGACCTGAATGCCAGACTTGCCGAGGTGGCGATAATTCATCTCTTCTCCTGTGTATGGATCAGCAGGCCCTTTGGGCCCATGCAATCGCGAATATAGCGATTGGAGATCGACAACGCCGCAATTAGCACTTGCCATCACGCGGAGCGAAGCGCACACGTGCTCATGATCGCGGCGTTGAATAAGGGATATTCGCCTCTTTTTCAATATGTTAGAGGATATCTCTAAACTAATTGTAAAAAACCCTTTAAATCACGATGAATTACGTATAAAAATAGGAGAACACCCCCGAGAGGTCAGGCGGCCGCCGTGCCGCTGATGTAACCGGATACTAGAGATCCGGAGCCCTCCCGGACAATAATAAAATCAAACCTGGGGGATGTTTCGTGGCGCGAATGCGCGAAAAAACTGCTGCGGTACCCGGTTATCTCGATTTCTTCGGGATGAGTCGAGCCCCGTTTGCGCGGGTCTCCGATGCCACCCTGTTATTTCACGCAGAGCAATATTCCCTGCTTTACGGCCATCTTTCCGATGCGACCGAACACTCTGATCGCTTACTCGTCATCTACGGCTCAGAGGGCCTTGGCAAGACAACCTTGCTCAATCGTTACACGGCAAACCTTGACAGCAACACCTCCTTCGCCGCCTTTGATGAAACCTGCCTGGACGGCACACAATTCTACCGCGACTTGTTAAGCCAACTCGGCTTCACCGACATAACCGGCACTCTGAACGAACTGCGGCATATATCCCAAGAGTTTCTCAAACACCGTGCCCTGGCGAACGACTCGGTCCTGCTTATTGTCGACAATGCCCACCTCGTAAGCGCGTCAATCCTTGAACAACTGCGGTGGCTGTCACACGTTACTATCAATGGCGCCTGCACAATCAGTCTCGTGCTTTCGGGCACTTCCGACCTGGCCCGCATCATGAACTCACCTGCAATGAGCCAAATGAAATTTGGTGCCCAGGTCGATTTCAGTATTCGTGTTCTTACGGAGCAGGAATCGGACGATTATGTGCGTCACAGGCTGCGTCTTGCCGGCGGCTCCGAGAGCACAATGTTGGCGACGGAGGCACGACCGCTTATCCATCGCTTCTCCGGCGGAAACCCGCGACTGATAAACAGGCTCTGTAACGCTGTCTTGACGGAGGCAGCTGCCCAGGAGACGCGTGTTATCTCTGATGCGCTGGTGCGTCAGGTCGCGGACAAGCACGAGTTTGTGCCCCACGTGCAACCTCTGCAAGGCCGGGGCCGACGCAGGACAGATCACGAGGGGCAGCCCCCCGCATCGTCAGATTCGACCATACAAGAACGCATTAGTCCTCGCGAGGCACCGCAGCAAAAAGCCGTGCAGGACTTCGCTGCCGACCACGGCATGACCGACCTTAGCGTCGACAGGCTATTGCAGCAGGTATCCAGGCTGAGCGATGAATTGGACGCATCGAAAGCCGAGGCGCAGAGAGTGCTGCTTGATGTCGATGTTCGAGACTGTGACATCACCGCACTGCTGGGGAAGATCGAGCAGCAGGCGAAAGACCTTGAAAATGCCATCAAAGCTCAACGAGACAGCGAAAATGAAATCGCACGGCTGGAGCGGTTGCTGCGAGAGACTGAGAAGAAGACGGAAGGCCTCGAACAGGCCGAAGAAGCTCAACGAGACAGTGAAAAGGAAATCGCACGACTGGAGGAGCTACTTAGAAAGA
>Ga0316201_10001294_pt1 | contig 16594 bp, 11 predicted proteins | sample CS6wburrow_MG_FD_204516 | JGI IMG/M metagenome (GOLD analysis project Ga0316201, IMG submission 204516) | Coastal sediment microbial communities from Delaware Bay, Delaware, United States - CS-6 worm burrow | ecosystem: Environmental > Aquatic > Marine > Coastal > Sediment | place: USA... | reverse complement strand
TGGCTGCAACGCCGCGACGGCCCGGCAGTAGGCGTCCGGCTACAGCTCACCTGCTATCTGACTTCACGGTTTGCGCGGTCGGTCGAAGTGAAGGATCTGCGGCTGGTGCTGCGGATGGGGGAGCGGCCCGTTGTCGCCAAGTGGGCGGCAGTCACGGACGTGTCCGGCGCCGAGTTTGACCACGAAGCCGGCTACCAGATCGTTGCCGGGGAAGCCCAGCACTCCCTTGCGGAGTTTGTCATCGACGACCCCGAGGCGGTTGTGGCCTTGCTCGATCCGGGGGCACCGGTCGAAGCCGTGGTTCAAGGGCTGCTCAACGATGCACCTGCCTATCGGAAGCTCGGCGACCTCGACTTGATCCATCCTGAGCCGTTGGACCTCGCTTGGAAACAGATCGACACGGGTCGCAAACCGAAGGTCCGGAAGAACAACAATCCCCCCGACAAGCGGGGGGATTGAAGAATCGAGGCTCCGGGTCAGCTCGCTCTGCGAACTGCCAACATGTCGCGCTGCGGCACGCGTCTACCCGGTTTCGCCCTTTCTGTAGGGTTGCCCATCTGCCGCCGGCATTCGCAACCGCTTGGTGGCAAAGATCAGCACAACCAGCACGGCGATATTGGGTGTGATCCTCGGAAGCTGGTTCGGGACTGAATCGGTGCTCAGATACCAGTAGAAGATCAAGGCACCGGTGAGAGCCAGCCAACCTGCTACCTGGGTCCGACGCTGGTAGAGCGCCCGCAATACCAGGATTGCCAGAGCGATCACGATCAGCAACAACAGACCGTGGGCGGCGTTGGGATCCCTGAGCCGCAGCGTTTCGGCAAAGCCGAACAACAGGCCACCCAGTGCGGTCCCGACCGGTCGCCAGTTGCCAAAGATCATCGTGGCCAGGCCGATGAAGCCTTTGCCCAAGGTCTGCCCTTCCCTGTAGAGGCCGGAGAGCTGTACTGCCAGGAAACCGCCGCCAAAACCGGCCAACGCCCCGCCGATGACAACGCCGTAGTACTTGTACTTGTAGACGTTGATGCCAAGCGAGTCGGCGGCGTGGGGGTTCTCTCCGCAGCTGCGCAGACGTAGTCCGAACGATGTCTTCCACAACAAGAGAGTCGAAGCGGGGACGATCAGGAAAGCAACCAACGTCAGCCAGGACATCCCGGAGACGAAGCCACGGGAGATACCGGCAAAGTCCGAGACGAAGAACCAGTCCCAATCCTCGACGGCTCCGAGTATGTCCGGACTTCTCCACCCGCCGATCTTGCCTCCAGCCAGGAATGGAAGGCTGAAGTTGCTGACCCCGGTGATGCTCGGTGACTGCGTGATAGAGCCGCCGCGTTCGGGGAAGTGGATACTCGCCAGGAAGCGGGCAATCCCCGGTGCCATGATGTTGATCGCGACACCGGCGATGATGTGATCCACGTTGTAGGTGACGGTCGCCACGGCTAGGAGTAGCCCACCGAAGGCTCCGGCGATCGCTGCGATCACCATGCCCCACCAAGGGCCGTACAGAATGGTGCCAAACGCACCAAACCATGTGCCCAGGACCAGCATTCCTTCGAGACCGATGTTTACGATGCCGGTTCTCTCGGAGAAGATGCCACCCAATCCCGCCATCAGGATCGGCACCGACCAAGCAAGGGCAATGATCCAGGTGCCGCTCGAGGTCAGGTCATTCGTCTCCAGTTTCGCAAACTGCTGGGTGACCGACAGCAACAACACGATGCCGATGGCACCAAGCACCCAGACTCGCCAGGAGACCGTTCTACCCGGTCCGGGTGTCCCGAGCAGACGCTTGTACGAACTTGTCAGATCGGGCAAGGGGCTAGTGCGACTGGTCATGAGCCACCTCCCTGGTCTGCGGCTACTTGTCTAGCTGCGAGCGCCGCCGCGGTTGCCGCGGCTGCTGCGGCAGCCTCTTCAGCCCGCCGCTTGCGCTCGACGACTGCATATGCCACGACTGCCGCCAGGATGATCACGCCTTGCATGATGGACACGATCTCTCGAGGCGCATCGCCGCGGACCTCGAGAACTCCCGAGGCCCGGTCGAGCCAGCCGAAGACAAAGGCACCGATCGCAACCCCGACTGCGTGATTGCGACCGAGCAGTGCAACGGCAATTCCGGCGAAGCCAAGCTGCTGGGTGAACCGCAGGTTGTACGCATGCGAGCTTCCGAGGAGTTCCGGTAGACCAACGAGTCCGGCAACCGCACCACCGAGAACCATGGCGGTAAGGATCATCCGCTTCGGATCGGTGCCGCTGACCTCTGCCGCGGTGGCGTTCTCGCCAGACGCACGGAGGTCGAACCCAATTCGCGTCCTGTTGATCACCACGTGATAAACGACCCCAACGGCCGCGGCGACGAGGATGAATCCCCACAACTCGACTCGTTTGATATCGCGAGTGAAGATCTCGACGAAGCCATTGAGCGACGGCATCCAACCACTCTCGGGGATTGTCGGCAGCGCGGTGTCGAGGCTCTCGTCGGGTACGTCCCAGATGCTCAGCAGATAAGAGACGACGCCGGCAACCGCAATCGCGTTGAGCATGATCGTCGAGATGACTTCATGGACGTTGCGAGTCACCTTCAGGAAGCCGGCGAGACCGGACCAGAAAGCACCAACGATCATCGCAACGATGATGATCACAGTCACGTGCAGCACCGGCGGGAGGTTGATCTCTGCTCCCACCTTGGCCGCGATTATCGCGGCGAGGACGTACTGGCCCTCAACGCCGATATTGAACAGATTCATGCGGAATCCAATGGCAACCGCAATTCCCGAAAGGTACAGCGGTGTCGCTCGATTCAAGGTCTCGATCAGGGTTTCCAGGCGGGTGCCGAACTCCCAGATGTTCTGATACGCACTAATCGGATTGGCTCCGGCGAACAGAAGCACGATCGAAGAGATGACAAGAGCCACACCCACAGCTACGAGAGGTGCGGCGAGCACGTACATGATCCTTCTGCCCATTATTCGCCTCCTCCCTGTCTCGAGGCTCCTGTCATATAGGAGCCAAGGTCGCGTGGGGTCACGTTGTTCGGGTCGAGCTCGGCAACGAGTTCCCCGCGGAGCATCACCACTAATCGATCCGAAAGGCCAATGAGCTCTTCGAGGTCGGCGGAGATGAGAATGACCGCCAGACCGGCGGCTCGGGCGTGACGCAACTCCTCCCACACTGCGGCCTGTGCTCCAACGTCGATGCCCCGGGTGGGATGGGCGGCAATCAATGCAACCAGATCCGCCGACATTTCCCGTCCAACAATCAGCTTCTGCTGATTGCCGCCCGACAGGGCGTGGGCCGCAACATCAACGCTCGGGGTGCGAACATCAAACTGGTCGACAACCTTCTCCGTGTGTTGCCTGGCATCTTCGGTTTGGATCCAGAACCCGCTCTTGACGAAAGGTTCCATACTCTGATGGCCGAGCATGTCGTTCTCCCAGAGTGGGAATCCGGCGAGGAGACCGCGCCGAGTGCGGTCCTCGGGGATATACCCGATGCCCGCCTCACGGCGCCGGCGCGTGCCCCAACCCAACATCCGAGCGCCTTCCAGCGAGATCGATCCGCTTGTCAGCGGTCGCATCCCCATGACGGCTTCGACAAACTCGGCCTGGCCGTTGCCTTCGACCCCGGCGATGCCGAGAATCTCGCCCTTGTGTACCTTGAGGGTGACGCCGCGCATCTTGGGGCTTCCGGCGTCGTCGTCGGCACACGCGTCGATCGCCTCGATCACGACGTGATCGGTGACGGTCGATTCGCGAAGCTCGGGAACCGGCAATTCCGATCCAACCATCAGCTCGGCCAGGTCACGAGCCGTGACGTCTTCCGGCTTGACGGTATCAATTGTCTTGCCCGCCCTGATGACCGTGATGGTGTCGGCAATCTCCAACACCTCATCGAGCTTGTGGTCGATGAAGATGATTGTGTGGCCTTCTGCCTTCAGGTCTCTCATGTTGCGGAATAGCTCTTCAACCTCTTGCGGAACAAGCACTGCTGTGGGCTCGTCGAGAATGAGAATCTTGGCGCCGCGGAAGAGGACCTTGATGATTTCGATGCGCTGGCGCTCGCCAACTTCCAGCGTCTCTACGAGATCACGGGTACCTACCTTGAGTCCGTAGGCCTCGCCGAGTTCGATGATTCGGCGACGCGCTTCGGGGAAATCGATGACTCCCCGGTTTGCCGGTTCAGCGCCAAGGACGATGTTTTCGAGAACGCTGAGGTTGTCTGCCAGCATGAAGTGTTGATGGACCATGCCGATGCCCTTGGCGATAGCATCCTTGGGTGAGGAGAAACTGACATCCTCGCCGTTGATGATCATGCGCCCCTCGTCGGGTGCCTGCATCCCGTAGAGGATTTTCATCAGAGTCGATTTGCCGGCGCCGTTCTCGCCACAAATCGCATGGATTTCACCATCGGCGACGTCGAGATTGACCCCGTCGTTGGCGATCACCCCTGGAAACCTCTTCGTGATTCCCTCCAGTTTGACTGCTGATGCCATGTGACCACCTAACAAAAGAGTGTGGGATCGGACATTAGTCCGATCCCACACAGGTTTCGATTCGGTTGTCTTATCTACTACGGGGTTTGTGGGACCACAATCGCGCCCGAGATGATCTGAGCTTTGTAGTCCTCCAACTCAGTGACGATGTCGTCAATGTAGCCACCGGTGGTGGAGTAGCCGACGCCGTCGACCGATAGGTCAAAGACGTTGGGACCGGGAGTGAACGTGCCGTTGACCTGAGCCTCGATGGTCTTGTAGACGGCAACACCAACCTCCTTGAGCATGGAAGTCAGGATGTACTCCTGAACGTCCGGGCTCGCGGTCAGGGCTTGATCAGAGTCGACGCCGATTGCCCACACCTTTGTCCCTTCAGCCTCGGAGTATTCCTTGGCTGCCTGGAACAGGCCGTTGCCGGAGCCGCCGGCAGCGTGGTAGACGATGTCGGCGCCGCCCTCAAACATCGACTGAGCGATGACCTTGCCGGAGGCGGGGTCATTGAAGCCGTCGAAGTTCGGGGGCTCGGTGATGTACTGACGATCGATAGTGATGTCCGGATTAACCGCTTGGGCACCCGTAATGAAGCCGGCCTCGAAGCGCTGGATCAGGGGGGTGTTGACGCCGCCGATGAAGCCGACGTGGCCGTTCTCCGACTTGAGTGCCGCAGCGGCACCGACGAGGAACGAACCCTGCTCTTCGGCGAAGACCAGTCCGGCAACGTTCGGCAAGTCAACCGACGCATCGTCGACGATGGCGAAGTTGACGTCGGGGCTGACGGTGGCAGCGTTCTCCATAGGTGTTGCGAACAGGAAGCCAATTCCGAACACGAGTTCGGACTCGTCAGCCTGTAGGTTGAGGAGCTCCTCACGGTTCGAGCCGTCGTTGTTGGCCGATGCCTCCGATGAAATGATTCCGAGTTCGGCAACTGCCCTGTCGAGACCGGCGGCTGCCGAGTCGTTGAACGACTGGTCGCCACGGCCGCCAATGTCATATACGAGTCCGACGTTCGGACCGTCGGCCGGGGCGGCGTCTGTGGTCTCAGTCGCACCGGCAGTTGTCTCTGTCGTATCTGCCTCGTCGTCGCCTCCGCACGCAGCGGCAACGAGAGCAAAAGCAAGTACGACGCTGAACAGCCAAAGCTGCTTACGCATTGTGTACCTCTCTGGTTCTAGGTGGGAAAGGCGACGTGCCCATGACACCGCCTTATGGGGCTAACGCTAACTGCTAATCAGAGTTTTTGCACACCGGCTTGCCAATATCTGACTGATAGCGAGCTTCGGTTTCGCGAGGTCGCAACCTGCGCAATCAGCCGTTGTAGCGTAGGTAGTCCTCGATCTCAGTAACCAGTCCATCGGCGGCTTCGGGATCGATGCTGTCGGCGCTCGGTTCCACCTGCTCCAGTTCGGTGACATAGGCAGAGAACTCATCCGATGCCTGGAGAGCCGCATTGACCCGCTCGAGATACTCGTTGGTGACCGTTTCGAGCTCGTCGAAGTCCACCGCTATGCCGAGAATTGAGCTCGCTCGTGAGGCCAGAGCCATCATCGCCTTCGGGTTGGGGTTGGCTGCGAGGTAGTGCGGAGCTGCCGCCCACAGGGCCAGTGCCGGGATTCCGGCCTCGCGACAGGCTTCGACAACCACCCCGACGATGCCCGTCGGCCCTTCGTACTGGGACGTGAGGAGCCCGTTGCGTACAACCATGGCCGGATCGGTAGCAACTCCGATTACAGGGACTTGCTGAGTGTGCGCCAGCTGTCCGATGAACCCGCCGAGCAGGATGACCTCTTCGACGTCACTTTCGCACAACACCTGGGTGACGTGACGGCTGAAGGTCTTCCACCGGAAGGACGGCTCGTCACCGGTGACGATTATGAGGTCGCGGTCGTCTCCGGGAAGGCCGATGGCATAGAACCGTGTAGTCGGCCACTCCAGTCGCCGCGTTTCGCCCTCGTCGATGGTCACCGAGGGTCGGTGCGCCTGGAAGTCAAAGAACTCCTCGGGATCGATCGCTGCAAAGGGTTCTCCGGCGTCGAGCGATCCCAAAAGATAGTTGGCCGCTCCGGAGGCGGCTTCGCAAGCGTCGCCCCAACCTTCGAATGCGATGATGGCGCGCGGGCGTCGCAGCACCGGCTTCGAGAATCTGTGGATCGCATCCATGTTTTCAATCTACCCCGTCGCCGTGTGTTCACGAACGGCAACTATGAAGTCATCGGCGTCTCTCGCATAGAGCCTGAGCGGCAACGACTGTCCGGCTATCTCGATGATGACGTTCCGATAAGTGCCTACGACCGGTGGGTCGGATTGGATGCCGGTTACGTCACCGATTGCGATGATTCGCAGTGGCTTGACCCGAGTCGCCGAGCGCAGTCGGAAAACGAGCAGTTTCTGGTCGGTGAGAGCCAGCAGCACCTGAGTGGCTCCCGGTCCGCCTCTCCGGGCCCTCCAGATTGCGAGCCCGTACCCCCCAATGATCCCAACGAACCCACCGAATACAGCTGCCGGCAGTGGCGGCGTGCCTGCAATCAGGAAGCTGTACCCGAGACCGGCAGCCATTCCGACCAGCCAGCCGACGGAGATGCGCCGACCGGTGCCGGCTGCAGTGGCGGAGAGCGTCGCTTGGACGGTTTCGTCCTCGCCGAGGTGTCGTCCGAATGTGCGCTTGGCTGCTTGGGCGAGCCGACCCATCGGCTACCGGATCTCGCCGCTGCGGATCGCCTCATACGTTTCGACGAAGCTCAGGGCCAGCCGCCGGTTGGTCGTGAGAAAGGTAATCGGATCTCCTCCGGCTGGGGTGATCTGCAGCTTCCCCATGATGAATAGGTTGCCCCTGCGGATCATCTCGAGGTTGTCTAACTCCTCGAGCTTCCACTCAGCGACGACGCCCTTCTTGCGTGAGCCGAGCAGCACCACCCGTCGATCGGTGACCGCCGCCATGGCTCCGATCACCCGGGGTTCCTCCATGCGCAGTGCGAGGTAGCCGAAGTATCCGGCGTACCCGGCCGCCATGCCGACCCCGAACTGGATTCCCCCCTCACCGAACAGAACTTGGGCCACGATCGCCCCGACCACTCCCATCAGGACCGTCACTGTAATGCTGACTCTCATCAGGGCGGCGGCGCCGTGCACCTTGGCGCCGTCGAGGCGCGGATCACCCTGGATCCGTTGGATGAGAAGCTGCCGGTTGCGATCGGTGATTGAGCTCATGGGGACAACGTTACCGGCCGAAGCGCCGCAACCTAAGTGAGTTGCTCACCACCGACACGCTGCTGAACGCCATCGCGGCGGCGGCAACCATTGGGTTGAGCAATCCTGCGGCAGCGAGCGGGATGGCGGCGACGTTGTAGCCGAATGCCCATCCGAGGTTCTGCTTGATCGTGCGGAAAGTGGCCTTGGCGAGTTTCAGGGCGGTTGCCGCGAGTCGGGGGTCTCCAGAAACGAGAACAATATCGCCGGCTTCGATCGCAACGTCGGTGCCACTGCCGACGGCCATTCCCAGATCGGCCTGGGTGAGGGCGGGGGCGTCGTTGATTCCATCTCCGACAAATGCAACATTGCTGCCCGTGTCCTGGAGTCGTGAAACCTCAGCGGCCTTCTCACCGGGGAGCACCTCGGCGAGCACGTTGGTGATGCCAACCTCGGCGGCGATGGCCTCGGCGGTGCGGGCATTGTCGCCGGTGATCATTGCTGCGGTTGTCCCCAGCTCGGCGAGTTCGGTCACGGTGGCAGCTGAGCTGGGCCGAATGGTGTCGGCGACCGCAAGCACTCCGCGGGCTTCGCCGTCCCAGCCGGCCAGGAACGCGGTCTTGCCGTCGCCCTCCAAACGGCGCATTGCTGCGTCCAGTTCAGCTGCGATGTGGAGCCCCTGATCGGCGATGAGCTTGGGCTTGCCGATGACCACCCGGGTTCCATCGACAACGCCGGCCACTCCGGACCCGGCGACGGCTTCGGCGCTCTCCGGCTCACCGAGGGTGATGCCCCGCTCCTCTGCTCCGAGGGCGACCGCTTTGCCGATCGGGTGTCCGCTGGCGGCTTCGAGCGTGCCGACGCGATAGAGGAAGACACTCTCGTCGCCAAGGCTGGTGACGTCGGACAGGGTCATTGCACCACGGGTGAGAGTGCCGGTCTTGTCGAACAGCACCGTGTCGACGTTGCGAGCTCTCTCGAACACCTCGGCGTTTTTGAACAACACCCCGAGTTCGGCACCGCGACCGGAGCCAACCATGATTGCCGTCGGGGTGGCTAACCCGAGGGCGCACGGGCAGGCGATTATCAAGACCGCGACCCCGTTGCGCAGCGCCGTTGCCGGCTCGCCCGATCCGATCAACCAGCCGACGAAGACCGCAATCGCGATCACGATCACCACGGGCACAAAGACCCCGGAGATGGTGTCGGCGAGACGCTGAACCGGCGCTTTGGTCGCCTGAGCCTCTTCGACCAGCTTCACTATGCGAGCCAGTGCAGTGTTGGGGCCGACGTGGCGAACCTCAACCTCCAGTCGACCCTGTTGATTGATGGTGGCGCCGAAGACGTCGTCGCCGATGATCCGGTCGACCGGGTGCGACTCGCCGGTCAGCATGCTTTCGTCAATCGAGGACTGGCCTGCGGTGATGGTGCCGTCGGTGGGAATCTTCTCTCCGGGGAGCACGATCATGGTCTCGCCCGGCCGGAGGTCCAAAGGGTCAACCATTACTTGAGAGTTGTTGCGGACGACCCGGGCCTCCTTGGCGCTCAGTTCGAGCAGTTTGGTGACGGCCTGCGAGGCCCGTCCTTTGGCCCGAGCTTCAAAGAAACGTCCGAGCAAGATGAGGGTGATGATCATCGCTGCCGTTTCGAAGAAGACCGGGTCTTCGGTAAACAGTGCCCACACGGAATAGCCATATGCGGCCAGGGTTCCCACCGAAATCAGCGTGTCCATAGTGGCATCAAAGGTGCGGAGGCGCTTCCAGGCGATGCGGTGAAACTGGGCCCCAAAAACGAAGACGACCGGGGTAGCCAGAATGGCCTGCACTATGCGTTGCCAGGCGGAGTCGTTGCCCAGCATCGCCAACGCCATCAGCGGCACCGTGAACAGTGCAGCCAGCAGCACGTTGCGGCGCTGGAAGATGACCTCCCGGGAGTAGCGCTCAACCGGGGTTTCGCGCTGGTCTCCTTCGGCAACTTCGGTAACCGTATACCCGAGTTTGGCGACCGCGCCCGACAGCATCTCGAGATCGGTGTGCGGGGTCACAGTGACCCGCGCTTCCTGGCCGGCAAAGTTGACCACGGCGTCGGCGACACCGTCCTGCTTGCCCAACACGCGCTCGATACGGAGTGCGCACGAGGCGCAGGTCATCCCTTCGACATCGAAGGTGACGGTCTCTTGGGAACTGTTAGCCACTATCCCCTGGCTACTTCGTAACCTTGTTCTTCGATGGCAGTCACGATGGTGTCGAGATCCTGTGATGCCTCGTCGAACGAAATCGCAACCGTCCGGCCTTCGATATCGACCTCGGCCGAGCCAATTCCGCTGAGTTCGTTGACGGCGCCCTCGATTGACATCTTGCAGTGGTTGCACGAGATATCGGGGACGTTGAGGGTTACCTGATTCATAGATGAATGCCTTTCGTGTGGGGGCTACGGTCCGGTGACGCCCGGGGCGTATCGGAGCGACTCCAAAAGCTCGTCGACGATCTGCTCCGATCGGCCTTCTTCGACCGCATGCATGACGCAAGTCTCGACGTGGTTCTGGAGCAATACCCGGTTCACCTTCTCGAGCGAACCCTGGACTGCAGAAACCTGCTTCATGACCTCGGGGCAATAGCGCTCTTCTTCGACCATCGAAATGACCGCATCGAGGTGTCCGCGGACCGTTTTCAGCCGATTCATTGCCGACTTCTTGTGCTCTGGCTTCATGACCACGACTCTAGCAGACCCCACCCCACCCCGGGAGGGGTCGGTCTCCTGCCCCACCTGCGGTTGCCCACGTTGGTTCACGAAGCGGATCGATCCCCGACATTTCGTGGCTCGGCTCGTCCGGCACAACGACCCTCAACCATTGGTAGAGGTCGGGCCCACACCACCCGGCTGCCACTATCGTGACCGATTCCATGGATATCTACGACGACATTGTTGCGGCTATCGGCCACACTCCCCTGGTGCGGCTGGCGCATCTGCATCCGCCGGGCAATCTCGTGGCCAAGGTGGAGTACATCAACCCTGGTGGTTCCATCAAGGATCGCATTGCGCTGGGGATGATCGAGCGGGCCGAACGCAACGGTTGGCTCCAACCCGGGGGAACCATCATCGAGCCGACCAGCGGCAACACCGGAGTTGGGTTGGCGATGGTGGCGGCGCTTCGTGGCTACAAGCTGATCGCAGTCATGGCCGATAAGCAGTCCGAAGAAAAGCGAGCGCTACTTCGGGCTTACGGGGCCGAGGTAGTCGTCTGTCCCACCGACGTAGCGCCCGATGACCCTACGTCCTACTACTCGGTGGCCGATCGGCTCACCGCAGAAACTCCAAACTCCTACCGTCCCGACCAGTACTCCAATCCCCAGAATCCGCAGGCCCATTACGACCAGACCGGACCGGAGCTCTGGGAGCAGACCGATGGGGAGATCGGGGTGTTGGTTATCGGCGTCGGCACCGGCGGAACGGTCACCGGAGCCGGCCGTTACCTCAAGGAACGCAAGCCAGAACTACTCGTGGTCGGAGTCGATCCAGAGGGTTCGATCTATACCGCAGCCAGCGAAGACGACGTAACCACCTATCTGACCGAGGGTGTAGGCGAGGACTTCTGGCCGGAGACCTACGACCCGGCGGTGGTCGATGAATACGAGATGGTTACCGACGCCGAGACTTTTGCAATGACCAGGCGCCTTGCGGCCGTCGAAGGCATCTTCTCCGGCGGCTCCGGCGGCATGGCCGTGGTGGGTGCCCTCCGGGTCGCGTCGCGCCGGCCCGATGACCTCGTCGTCGTGATCCTCCCCGACTCCGGCCGCAACTACATCTCCAAGATCTACAACGATGAGTGGATGCGAGAAAACGGCTTTCTGTAGTCCGTTCCATCACCAGCCCGCAGTTGGTCGGCATGCATGCCGGCGTCATCGGCGCCAGACCCCCGTTTGCTCCGATCCTGACTAGCTCAGAATGGGTGACTAGTCAGGTCAGAAACGGGGAAAATCCGACTCCAGTTCGTTCCGGATGGGTCGATGAATCCTTGTGAAGGCGAGCGCAAAGCTCGGATCTGTCGAGGCCAGGAACCGAGATAGGTCAAGGAAGACCGAGCAACGGATTAGGACGATGAACACTCTCACCAACTGGAGCATCTGGGGTCGCTCCGGCTTCAAGCCCCGCCGCAGGGTTGCGGCCTTTGCCGCGTACACCTTGGCTCTAACCACGGTCGTGTTTGGTGCCGTGCCGCACACTCCGGCAGAGGCAGCTCCCGGCGATGGTGTCTGCTACCTGATCGCCGACTCGGGTGGAGGCAACGGCGGCAACGACCTGCTCACCATCGTCGACCGCGGTGACTTCAACCCGGTCACCAACGAAACCAACATTGGTACCGGAACCGGCACCTTCAGCATCGAAGCGATGGACATGCACCCCGCCACGCTCGAGCTGTATGCCACCAACGCCGACCAGCTGGGTCGGATCGACAAGCTCACCGGATTGTTCACTCCCATCGGCAGTCGGTTTGGGGTAGCTCGCGGCGCCCTCGGAGACATCGACATAGGAGACGTTGACGGTCTCGCCTTCAACTACACCACCAACGTCCTCTACGGTGCCGAGCGCCAAGCCGATAATGATCTGATCTTCCAGATCGATATAACAGATGGTTCGGTCGTCCCGGATGCCTTTGGTGCGGGAATCGACTATGTCTCGACCAACGTTGCCAGTCTTCCGATCGGCTCTCCCGCCGGCCACGACGACATCGACGATCTGGCCTTCCATCCGTTCACCAACGAGCTATACGGCTCGATCACCGGTGGCGGTGGCCCCGGCCGTCTCGTCAAGATCGATCCCCTCACTGGTAACGCTACCGACGTGGGCCCCTATGGCACCGGCGACATCGAGGGCATGCGGTTTGATGCTGAGGGGTTCCTGTGGGGAACCTCGGGCACCACGCCCGGCGAGCTTTATGAAATCAATATCGTCACCGGAGCGGCGACCAATCCCCGCACCGTCGACAATGGCGGCGACTATGAGTCGACCGTTTGCTACGTACCCGGTAGCGACCTCTGGGTGGACAAGACCGTCGACAACGCCTTCCCCGCCGAAACATCGACAGTTACCTATACCATCGAGGTCTTCAACGCCGGCCCGGCGAACGCCACTGGCGTTGTTGTCGAGGACGTGCTCCCCGCCGGCGTCACCTTCGTATCTGCTTCGGGTCAGGGTTCCTATGACCCGGCCACCGGGCTGTGGGACGTCGGCTCCATCCTGCGGAACGAGGCGGCCTTCATCGACATCACCGTTTCTGTTGACCTCGGTACTGCCGGATCGACTATCACCAACACCGCCACCCGGATCGCGGTCGACCAGGGTGATGCGGTCCCCAACAACGACACCGCCTCCGTAGACATCTTCCCCGACTCTTATGCCGACCTGGCCGTAAGCAAGACCGTATCCAATGCCAGCCCTGCCGAAGGCGACACCATCACCTATACGGTGACGGTGCTCAACAACGGGCCCAGCAACGCCACCGGGGTCACCATCGATGACGTCCTGCCCGGCGGTCTCACCTTCGTTTCATCTTCGCCCTCACAGGGCACGTACAGCTCCGGGCTCGGGGTGTGGACCGTCGGCACCATCGCCTCCGACGCGACGGCCACCCTCGGCATCACCGCAACGGTCAATGCCGGCACCTCGCTATCGACCATCACCAATACGGCTTCCGTTGGCAACAACGACGTAACCGATCCCGACCCCGGCAACAACACCGGCTCGGTAGACCTGACCGTTTCGCTCGCTGGTCTCGAGATCGTCAAGAGCTCCGACGCGGCCGGTCCGGTTGAACCGAGCCAGACAATTGAGTACACGCTGGACATCACCAACGCCGGAACCAGCCTGCTCGAGGGCCTCGCGGTCACCGATGCAGTACCTGCCGGGACGACCTTTGTGCCCGGATCAACTGCCGTCACCGGCTTTACCGGCGGCACGTATCTCGATCGGTTCGGCAGCCAGTCATACAGCAACAGTGACGGGACCGTCGCCTGGAGTACGTCGTGGACCGAGTTCGGGGAGTCGACCAGTCCCACCGGCGGTGATATTCGGATCGAGACCGATACCGATACCAATCCCGACCAGGCTCCGTACCAGCTCCGAATCAAGGACAAGAACCGGGGTATCCAGCGCTCGGCCGATCTGGCTGGAGCCAGCTATGCCAGTGTGAGCTTCGACTTTCGGCAAGAGAGCTTTGACGACAACAAGGACCGCGTGGTTCTCGAGGTCGCTGCTTCGCCCGCTGGAAGCTATCGGCAACTCGCGTTGTTCACCGGACGAGCAAACGACCTGACCTACGGCAACACCGGCTCGCTGGCGCTTCTCGCAGGCGAGTTGACTGCCACCACCACCTTCCGATTCAGCACGGGCCCGGATCACGGCAACGGTGACATCCTTTGGGTAGATAACTTCCAGGTCGACTTTGCGGTCCCGGCCGCCGACGCAGGTCACGATGCACCCAACCTCGTCGTTCCGACCGATGGCTACATCCTGCCTCCGGGTGGATCAATGCAAGTCACCTTCGAGGTCATCGCCGACACGATCCTTGCTCAAGCCAGCATCGACAACACCGCGACCGTCGATGCGGTTGGCGCCATCCCTGCCACCGACTCGGTGAGCGACCCGGTGGCCCAGGCCGATCTTGCCGTCGGCAAGACGGTCGACAATCCCAGCCCCAATCCCGGTGACTCGGTCGACTTCACCGTCGTGGTCACCAACAACGGTCCGTCCGCCGCCCGGCTGATCGAGCTGTCAGACCTGCTCCCCGCGGGCGTCACCTACACCTCCGACAACGGCGGTGGCGCCTATGACCCGGTAACCGGTTTGTGGACGGTTGGGACATTGCCTCCATCGGGAACCGCAACTTTGGTGATCACCGCGAGCGTCGACAGCGGCACCGCAGGCACTTCGATCACCAACACCGCAACGATCACGCAGTCCGATCGGCCCGATCCCGACCCGACCAATGACTCCGACACGGCCACCATCAACGTGCCTGTTGTCGATCTCGAGGTCGGCAAATCCGTCGACAACCCCACCCCCGCTATTGGCGACACCGTCGTCTTCACCGTGACCGTCACCAACAACGGTCCGGACGTCGCCAACGGCGTCTCGCTCGACGATGTCCTCCCGGCCGGCGTCACCTACGTATCCGACACCACCAGCCAGGGCGCCTACTCCTCGGGAGTGTGGACGGTGGGTTCCCTGAATAGCTCGGCTACGGCGACGCTCACCATCACCGCCACCGTCGATGCAGGCACCTTCGGGTCCACCATCACCAACGTTGCCGCAGTGGCCTCGGTCGATGAGGTTGACAGTGACCCCACCAACGACACCGACTCGGCCTCGATCTCGGTTCAGCACAACCCGGTCATCCAGGTCGTCAAAGTTGGTCCCGCCTCGGCAACCCTCGGCGAGACCGTCACCTATACCTTCACTATCTCCCACACCGCAGCATCCGATCTCTCGCCGGTCACCATCACCGGGGTGAGCGACGATGTCGCCGGCGCCGCTACCTATGACTCCGGCGACACCAACAGCAACTCGCTTCTCGACGGCGGCGAAACCTGGATCTACACCGCTATTCACACTGTTGGCGCTGCGGACCCGGACCCGCTACTCAACACCGTCATCGTTACCGGTACCGATGGCGACGGCGATGACGTTCCGGACGCAACAGATAATCACTCCACCGATATCGACTATCTCCCTGTTCTCGACATTGTCAAGACCGGCGCAGACTTTGCGGTTGTCGGAGATACGGTCGCCTTCACCTTCGCCGTATCTCACGACGCCGCCTCCGACAATTCCCCGGTGTCCAACGTCACCGTCACCGACGACTACGCCGGAGCCGCCACCTATGTGAGCGGCGACGATGGCGACAACGTCCTCGCGGCCGGCGAGACCTGGATCTTCACCGCTTCCTACACAATCGGGGCCGGCGACCCGGATCCGCTCGTCAACACCGGCACCGTGGCCGGGACCGACCTCGATGGGGAGCCGGTTACCGATACCGACACCCACTCGACGGACATCATCGATCCTGAGATCACTGTCCAGAAGACTCCTGACAATCAGCAGCTCCTGTCCGGCCAAGATGCGACGTTCACCATCGCCGTTACCAACACCGGCGATGCTCCGCTTACCAATGTCGTGGTCACTGATGCGCTGGCCCCCAACTGTGATGCCACCTTCGCCACGCTGGCTATCGGCGCCACCGAGTCCTACAACTGCACTCTCACCAATGTCCTTGCCGACTTCACCAACACGGCAGTTGCCACTGCCGACCATCCGGCCGGCGGCTCCGTCAGCGATACCGATGACGCCGCTGTCGACGTTGTTGCTCCGGCAATCGACATTCAGAAGACCCCCGACCTGCAGACAGTCCTTTCCGGCAGCGACGTGACCTTCACCATCACGGTCGAGAATATTGGTGATGTCGATCTGACCAACGTCGTGGTCACCGATGCGCTGGCTCCCAACTGCGATGCCACGTTTGCAGCGCTGGCCGTCGCCGGGACTGAGTCGTACAACTGCACCGTCTCCACCGTTGCCGCCGACTTCACCAACACGGCCGACGTGGTTGCCGACGAGCCGACCGGTGGCCAGGTAGCCGATGACGATGACGCCGATGTTGATGTGATCGCTCCCGCGATCGACATCCAGAAGACGCCCGACCTGCAGACCGTACTGGCCGGCACCGATGTCACCTTCACCATCACCGTCACCAACACCGGTGATGCCCCCCTGACCGACGTCACGGTCACCGACGCCGCCGCTCCAGCGTGTGATGCATTCTTTGCCAATCTCGTCGTTGGCGCGGTCGAGTCGTATGACTGCACCGCTCCTGCGGTGGGTGCCGATCTGGTCAACACTGCCGTTGTCGACGCCGACCATGGC